>Ga0153956_1000115_pt1 | contig 99985 bp, 83 predicted proteins | sample TSFL040MetaG_FD_104704 | JGI IMG/M metagenome (GOLD analysis project Ga0153956, IMG submission 104704) | Attine ant fungus gardens microbial communities from Florida, USA - TSFL040 MetaG | ecosystem: Host-associated > Fungi > Mycelium > Unclassified | place: USA: Florida, Wekiwa Springs... | reverse complement strand
CGTTGGCGGTGACGACGATCGTCTTGAGAATGGTCTTGTCAGAGCCGTTGGGTGCGACATCAAGCTTGGCCGGCATAACGGGCGAAGAGTCGCCAGGGTCGCTGCCGTCGAGAGTGTAGAGCACTTTTGCTCCCGGCACGGTCGTGCTGATCTCGAAAGAAGCGGTCTCGTCCGCACGCAGTACGACATCCTTTAGCCCGGACGGTTCAGGAATGCGGTAATTTACATTTTGCCGGTCGAGACTTGCGAACTGAGCATCGAGGCGACGGCGAAAGTCGTCGTAATTCTTATTAGCAGGCTGTGTCCAAACATCCTCGGCGAGGGCGAGCATACGCGGTACTACCATATACTCGACCGACGCGGGCGTCGCCAGATACTCTGTCCAGAGATTAGCCTGACCGCCGATGATATATTTTGCCTCGTCCGGCGTGAGGTCGCCGGGTACGGGGTCGAACTGATAGACCTTTTCGAGCGGAACGAAACCGCCGATGTTCAGAGGCTCGGTCGCAGGGTCGCCCTGGCTGTAGTCTAGGTAAACAAAATCGTTGGGCGTCATGATCACATCGTGTTTTGCCTTGGCCGCCTCGATACCGCCTTTCATACCGCGCCAGCTCATGATCGTCGCGTTTGGTGCGACGCCGCCCTCGAGTATCTCGTCCCAACCGATGATCTGTTTGCCCTTTGAGTTGATATATTTCTCCATTCGACGGACAAAATAGCTCTGCACCTCGTGCTCGTCCTTGAGGTTCTCTTTTTTCATCAGATCTTGGACAAATGACGACTCTTTCCAATGATCTTTGAGCACCTCGTCGCCGCCGATGTGTATGTACGGCGAATCTGGAAAGAGTTTGATCGTCTCGTCGATGACATCACCGAGGAATTTGAACGTCGCCTCGCTCGGGCAATAGACCTCTTTAAAGATGCCCCATGTTTTTTGGACCGCATACTTATAATCAGCCTTGCAGCCTAACTCGGGATATGACGCCAAAGCTGCCGAAGCGTGGCCGGGAAGTTCGATCTCAGGGATGACCGTGATATATCGAGCCTTAGCATAGGCGACGACATCCTTTATCTGCTCCTGCGTATAAAAACCCTCGACGGGAACACCATCTCCGACAAATGTTGTTTGATAACGCCCTTTAAGCGACTCAGGCCGTTTTGAGCCGATCTCGGTCAGTTTCGGATATTTTTTGATCTCGATCCGCCAACCCTGATCGTCGGTCAGATGCCAGTGAAAGACGTTAAGCTTATATTGCGACATAAGATCGATGTATTTTTTGACAAATTCGACCGGGAAAAAGTGTCGCGAAACATCGAGATGCATCCCGCGATATTTAAAGCGGGGAGCATCGGTGATGGCAACGGCAGGTATCTGCGGTTTGCCATGTTCGACCGATATAAGTTGAAGCAGCGACTGGATCGCATAAAACCGCCCACTGGCTGTGCCGCCGATCTTTACGCCGGCCTTATCGACATTAAGCGAATATGCGCCGTCCAAACCGTCGGTTGCGGCAGCGATCTCGATATAGTCGGAGCTTGCGGCCTTTCGCTGAACCTTTAGGTCAAGCCCGCTTTGGCTCTTGATATCATCATGCAGCATCGCCGCCAATGCTTTTGCCTGCTTATCTTTAGCAACGATCCGCGTCGATGAACTCAGATCAAAATAGCCGTCGCCGCGTGTCTGTGAATTCGGCTTTGGAATGATATTTATCTCACTCATCTGAGCAAACGCGGGCAATGACAACAGTACGACAGACAGTATCGCGAATAGAGTTTTCATAAAAATATATCTAAATATTCTGGCCGGAACGCAGCCGCCCCCGGCTGCATCAACGTCGCGGATGCTCAACATTATCTCACCGGAGGAACCGGTGATTGCAGCCGAGGGCAGCTGCGTTCCATCGGAGTACGCTTTGAATTTTGCACTACCATAGGGCCAGTCTTCCGGGTTTTTGCAGAGCTTTGCTTTTACAGGATTATTATCGATGTATCGCAGCGTACTCGCAAAGTGGCGCGAGTCGCGGATGTAGCGATCGAAATATTCCTTTGCCCAAAATTGGCTCGAAAGCGAGAGCAGCTTGTTCGCCTCGTGAGCGATATATGATCTGATCGAGTGTATGACCGTGGACATCGAGTACGCCTCGTTACAAGATCTTTAGGAACTCATTCAACTTCGGCGGCATGGGCTGAGTAAATGACATACATTCACCGGTTGCCGGATGAGTGAACGCGAGTTTTTCTGCGTGCAGAAAGACGCGGCCGAGGTCGGCGACGGCTTTTTTTATTTGGGGGTTGGCGATAGTGTTGTCGCGGCCTTCGTTATAGGTCGGGTCGCCGACGACGGGGTGATTGATCGACGCGAGATGAACGCGGATCTGGTGCGTGCGGCCGGTCTTGATCTCGACATCGACGAGCGTAAATTTTTCGAATCGCTGGCGAACACGCCATAGCGAGAGTGCATAGCGGCCGTTTGCGGCGACGGTCACCTTTGTCCGATGCCAGCGGTCGCGTGCGATCGAGCGATCTATCGTGCCGGATGTTTGTTCGACGACGCCGTGCACAAGTGCGATGTAAGATTTATCTACTTCGCGATCGTGAAATTGACGCGACAGCTCTTCGCTCGTCTCTTCGTCCTTAGCGACGACGATCAGGCCGGAGGTGTCTTTGTCGAGGCGGTGAACGATGCCGATGCGGTCGTTGTCCCCGGGCGAGGAGATCGGCACCGAGCCGAAGTGAAACGCGATCGCGTTGGCGAGCGTGCCGTCAGGAATGCCGTGGCCGGGATGCACGACCATGCCGGCGGGCTTGTTGATGACGGCAAGATAATCGTCCTCAAAAACGATGTCGAGCGGTATGTCCTGGGGCTCAAATACCTTTGCCGGAATATCGTTAAACTCCGCATCGATCTCATCACCCGAGCGCAGCTTATATGACGAACGCACCGCCTTTCCATTGACCAGCACATCACCGGCATCGATCAGCTTTTGCACACGCGAACGAGACCACCCATCGACATTTTCAGTCAAAAAAGCGTCGATGCGCTTACCGGCATCCGTATCAGCTGCGATCAGGTTATTGATATTCATTTGCCGGTTGCGGTCGTCGGTGCTGTCGTGTCCACGCGGCGCATGCGCCAGATGAGAAATATTATCATCGCGGCTGCGACCACGAGGCTTGCGAGCTGAGAGGTCGATAGGCCCGTCGCGGTCGTAAGGCCAAAAAGATCGCCGCGAGGATCATCGCGGATAAATTCGATCAGAAAGCGGAATATCGAGTAAATGATGCCGTAGATTATCAGTATCTGTCCGTCGAACTTTTTACGTTTGTGCAGCCAAAAAAGAAAAGCGAACACCGCGAACATCGAAAATGACTCGATCAGCTGGGTCGGATAAAGAAAAAGGTCGGTATGGTCAGGGCCGTAAACGGGCACGCCTGTGTACTCATGGCCGAGATCGGTAAAATGCACGCCGATCGGCAGATGAGTTTCTTTGCCCCAACAGCAGCCGGCGGCGAAACAGCCTTGCCGTCCAAAAGCCTGGCCGAGAGCGACCGCCGGAGCAAAGGCATCGGCAACTTTCCAAAAGGGAAGCTTGTAGCGCCGCACCAGCAGGGCGACCGTTATAAATCCGCCGATGATGCCGCCGTAAACCACTCCGCCCGATCGCAGGAAATCGAGCGTAAAGATCTGTACGCCCGGCTCGACCAGCACCATCAACACCTTTGACCCGACAAGCCCGCCGACAAGCGTCCATAGGCCGAGATCGTAAATGCGGTCTTTAGGTATTCCCTCACGAGCCGCCAGCCGCGAAGCCGCAAACAAAGCAAACAACATCCCTAACGCCAACCAAATGCCGTAGGTCGTGATAGGAAAATTACCAATGCGGAAAAGTTCGGGGTACATGGTTAGAAGCTAGAATAAAGAAGTCAGTAGCCAGTAGTCAGAATTAAGAAGTTGCAAATCAAAAGTATGTTAGTTGTTAAATCGGATGATCTTATGGAATTAGTTCTTTTCTGATGCTTGCACAATAGCTGTTTAGCATTTTACTGATCTCTTCCAGATCATTTCGCAGGGTTATTGTCTCACCGTACCCTAGATCCTTAGTAAGTATAAGATAGTATCGACATTCTTCTATAGAGCCTTGCGATATAGCGAAAAATCTTAGTTTGTCCGGCCTTGTCTGTTTTCCAAAGCCTTCGGCAAAGTTTGCGGGATCGATACAGCAGCACGTCTAAACTGCGATGTCGGTCCGAATTGCTCAGTTTTGGGAAATGTCTCAGTCAGCCTATATATTGCTAGGACAAATCGATGAGCTTTTTGCCAAATGCTAATATCCTCAAATCTATGTGCTCCCATAACATACTATGTAAGGCTACGCCTTAGACCTTTGGCTGCTGTTGTCCGGTTTTTCGGTCTTTTTTTGGTTTCTTTTAGTCATGGCCAGATCGATCATCAGCAGCAATGCGCCGGTGCAGATGGCGATGTCGGCGACGTTGAATGTCGGGTAATGCCAGCCGCCGAATTGGACATCGATAAAATCAATGACAAAGCCTAGTCGGGTACGGTCGGCAACGTTGCCGGCGATACCGGCCAGCAGCAGAGCGAGGGCACCGAGGATGCGGTCGTCTGTACGCGGCGTTCGCCAAAAAAAGTAAAGGACCAACGCCCCGGCGACAAAAGCAATGATCGACAATCCCCAGCGGCCCGAGTCGCCGTGATCGTCGAACATCGAAAATGCAACGCCCGTATTTTGCGCGTACGCAAAATTGAGAAAGCCCGAAATGACCGACTTATCACCGTTAAAACGCAGCACGCGAGCCGCCCACGCCTTGGTCGTCTGGTCGATCATAAAGACCGCACCGGTGATCAGGAGATAAGCAAGTTTCCAAAGAATAGTTCTTTTTGTCACAACAGCCTCAGTTTTCGCGGTTCTCGACGCTCTCGGTCAGAGCCTGATCGCAGCGTTCGCAGACGGTCGGCCATTTTGAAAATTCGCCGACGCGTGTCGAATAGTTCCAACAGCGTTCGCATTTTTCGCCGTCGGCTCTGACGATCTCGACCTTTAAGCCGTCGCCCTCATGCACCTCGACCTGAGACACGATAAATATGTATCGCAGTTGTTCGTAATGGTCGATCAATGCCCGTGCGGTGCCGCCATCGACGGTCAGCACGACCTTAGCCTCGAGTGATGAACCGATCTGTTTGTCGGTGCGAGCGGCCTCGAGTGATCTCAGAACTTCGTCACGAAGTGCGAAGATACGCTCCCAAGCGGCGAGGAGTTCGCCATTTGCGGCATAATCATTCTCTTCGACAGCGGGAAACTCCTCGATGTGTACGGACGTGCCTTTTGCACAGGGCATATTTTCCCAGGCTTCGTCAGCGGTAAACACCATCAGCGGAGCGAGCAGACGACACAGCGAACTTGCGATCTCATAAAGAGATGTCTGAGCCGAACGCCGCGCCGGCGAGTGCGGAGCCGAGATGTAGAGACGATCTTTGATGATGTCAAAATAACGCGCCGACAGCGTGACCGTGCAAAAATTGTAAAGTGCGTTATACGCCGCTTGGAAATCGAAGGCTTCGTAGCTCGAACGCACTTTTTCGATAACCTCGGAGAGAGTGGCGAGTGCCCAACGATCGATCTCCTGCATTGCAGACCTTTCAACCGAATCCGTTGCCGGGTCAAAGTCGTTGATGCTGCCGAGAGCGTAGCGCAGCGTGTTGCGCATCTTACGGTACGCATCGACCACACGCGACAGTATCTCGTCGGAGCAGCGCACATCTTCGGTATAATCGACCGCCGCCGCCCAAAGACGAAGCACATCCGCACCTGACCTATCAATGATCTCCTGCGGAGCGGTCACATTGCCGAGACTCTTTGACTGTTTACGACCCTCGCCATCGACGACCCAACCGTGAGTGACGATCTGTTTATAAGGTGCGGCATCGTGTGCCGCAATGCCGCAGCTGAGGCTCGAGTTGAACCAGCCGCGATATTGATCGCCGCCCTCAAGATAAACATCTGCGGGAAAGTGCAGCGTATCACCGCGAGTTTCGAGGACCGCAACACAGCTCGATCCTGAGTCGAACCATACGTCGAGAATGTCGGTCTCTTTACGAAAGTCGGCACTATTGCATTTGATGCAGGTATAGCCGTCGGGCAGCAATTCGCCCTCGGGACGGGCATACCATGCGTCCGCGGTCTCTTTTTCAAAGATGTCGGCGACATGGTCGATGATCTTTGGGTCGGCCACCGCTTCGTCGCAAGCCTGACAATAAAATACCGGTATCGGTACGCCCCAATATCGCTGACGCGAAACGCACCAATCAGGACGTCCCTTGAACATATTGTTCATACGGCCTTCGCCCCAGGCGGGATGCCATTTTACTTTTTTGACCTCTTCCATCGCTCTGGAGCGGAGCGAGCTTTTAACGATCGTGCCGTCGTCGGCGACCGCCTCATCCATGGCAATGAACCATTGCGGAGTTGCGCGATAGATGACCGGATTTTTACATCGCCAGCAGTGCGGATAACGGTGATCGTACTTTTCTGAAAAGGCCAACACGCCATGCTCACGCATAAATTCGACGATCTTAGGGTTAGCCTCAAAGATGTTCATCCCGGCAAAATGATCGACATCGGGCGTAAAGCGTCCCGCGGCATCGACCGGAGCATATATGTCGAGGCCGTATTTTTTACCGATGTGAAAGTCATCGCCGCCGTGTCCGGGCGCCGTATGTACGCAGCCCGTACCGCTCTTTGCCGAGTTCTTGTTTTCGTTCTTGACGTCAAGTTCGACCTCGGCGTCGGCTTCGCCGAGAGTGACGTGTTCACCATTCATTATCAGCGAGGTGCGGTCGATCCACGGATGACGAGCCTCCATACGATCGAGTCTTGCACCTTTAAAACGTGCAAGCTCCGTTATTTCGCCAATGCCGGACATCTCTGCAAAAGCCTTGCTTAGCTCGGTCGCCGTTATGTAAACCTCACCGTTAGCGGCCTCAAAAGCAGAATATTCGAAATCAGGATGTACGGCAATGCCGAGATTCGCAGGCAGCGTCCAGGGTGTTGTCGTCCAGATGACAACGAACACATTCTTACCGGCGAGGTTCGCATTGATCTCGCTCGGGTCGGTCTTGAGCGGAAATTTAACATATACCGACGGCGACGAATGTTCGCGGTACTCGACCTCGGCCTCGGCGAGAGCGGTCTGGTCGTGGATGCACCAATAGACCGGCCGCAATCCTTTGTAAACAAAACCGCGCTCGATAAAACGTCCGAAAAGCCGTGCCGTCGATGCCTCATATGCGTGCGACATCGTAAGATACGGATCCTGCCACTCGCCTAGAACGCCCAGCCGCTGAAAGTCGCGTGTCTGATTATTCATCGCCGTCGAAGCGTGTTCGCGGCAGATGCGTCGAAATGTCGCGACGGGAAGGTCATTTTTATTCTTGCCTTTTTCGGCCAGCTTTTTTTCGACAAATGTCTCGATCGGCAACCCGTGACAGTCATAGCCCGGCACATAAGGCGCGTCATAGCCCATCATCGAGCGGGTTTTGACGACGAAATCTTTAAGTATCTTATTCAGCGCCGTGCCGATATGAATGTCGGCATTAGCATACGGCGGGCCGTCGTGCAGGATAAACTTTTGACGCCCTTTGCGCGTCTCGGCGATCTGTTGATAAAGGCCTGCCGCCTGCCATTTTTTTAGCCGCGCAGGCTCGCTCTGGCCGAGATTCGCTTTTTGCGAAAAATCGGTCTTGGGTAAATTAACTGTTTTCTTAAGATCCAATGGTTCGCTCATCTTCTGTCTGATTATTAATAATTGGTAATTAAATCGTCGTTATATAAAAGCAAAAATCCCAAGCCTTTTCATCAGCTTGGGACTCTTTTGCAAACAAACTTTGCCATTCGCTCAACTCAGATCGAACGTCGTCCCTGTAATATTGCTTATAATGGGCGATGGCCTCCGCATAAATTTTATACTAACACAGATTAGTATCCGTCTGATTTCTAAGTCAAATCGGCACACTTATCACACGTTCGCCGCTTAACGAAACATTCATCATTTCATTGTCAAAACCAACGTCTCGAGCTGCTGCCGATATATTACCGATATTCATTGCGAATTACTTCAATTATTTTGGCCATTCTCAAGGCTTCACCAACTCTCAAATATCCGTATCCTGAATACCATCTGACAAGACCTTCATTTCTTGCATCTAGAATGATCGCCCGCAGCCCGACAAGATCAGATGCTGTCAGCGCTTTTGATTCGGCATTAAGCAAAAGCATTTCACCAAAGCCCTTTCTTTGAAATCTGCTATCGACCCCCAATTGCCCTAGTAATAGCGTGGGCATTTCACGTTTTATTTTTGGCTTGTCGTTTAAAATTACTTCTTGCTTAACAAGGATTGGAGTTATTGTGTAGTAACCGATTATTGAATCAGGATTTGCATCAAGATCGGTCAAAACATAAGTGCGGCTAAGATCGAGTTTTTGATCCTGCAATGCTTTATGTTTTAGGAACAGGTCAACTTCTTCATCTGAACAATAAAAATCATTTCGATCGTGATCCTTTGTTAAGGTCACTATATTCAAATTCATACGGTCAACTGTCCCTTTTTGATCATCTGTTTATATTTTTTAACAGCCTTCAGCGATCTCTCGGTCAGTTCCGGAACAGGCCCGTCAAGTAATGCGAATAAGTCAGATTTCTCAGACTCCGTCAGTTCGAACCGCTCGTATTTTTCAAGTACTTCTATTGCCCTTTCATCAAGAGTGGAAACCGTAAACTCTGTAAGGTCTTGTCCCAAAACATGCGCTGCTTTGGAAATGCGGGCTTTAATAGCTGCGTTAACACGAACGTTTATTCTTTCATAGCTTGTTTTTGCTTTAAGAGTCTCCATATTGCCTTAACGTGGCGACCTGCCACACGCACATATTCCCACAATGTACGTTAAATAACAATCTTTATTCCTCCTCAACCGTACAGAGCAGCGGGTATTGGCGGGATCTGGCGAGGTTGATGGCTTTTTGAGATTTCATGGTGGCGATCTCAAGCGGATAAACACCCGCGATGCCGATGCCGTCGTTATGCACCTTGAGCATAATAGTGAACGCCTCAGCATCAGTACGTGCAAAAACGTGCTGCAAGATAAAAACGACAAAATCCATCGTCGTAAAATCATCATTATGCAGCAACACCTTAAAGAGCTTAGGCTTTTCGACCTTGGATCTACGTTCGGTAAGAACGACGCCATCGGTATCGCTGTCAGGAAAGTCGTTCATTAAAGATCAATTACGGATCAATTGTTAATCGTCGATCTGCTAATTGTAAATCGGGCAATGGTTGTCTGATGCGAACCAATTAATAATACGCCAATTAACAACATTATATTTTAGCGACCTCAAAATATGTTTTGATCGCTTTATATTTTGCTGAGTTGTTGAGTATGTCAAAAGCTTTGGCAAAATTTTCGAGGCCGTCTATCTTATGGGTAAGCATTTTGCCGAGCCAACCGGGCAGCATGGCTTCGCAGAGAGCGAGATCTTTGACGCCAAGTTCGAAATGTTCGCGATTGGCGTTGACGGTGCCGACCATAGCTCGGTTGCCGAGTACGAACATCTGGTTGATCTTGTCAGACGGGACCTGATCGGTCATTCGCGTTCCGCCGGTGACCGATGCGAGAATGAGGATGCCATTCTCATCGAGCGACTGCATCGCGTCAAAGATGATCGGCGAATAGCCCGTACATTCGAATATCAGATCGTACTGGCCGTATTTTTCGGTGCTGGCGGCGACGGTCGTCTCGGCGGTACTGTCGTAGGTCGCTCCGATCTCTTTGATAAGGTCGGCGTTAAGATAGCCGTCGGGTTTGTCGAGGCCAAAGCAATGTACCGCGTAACCGCGCATCCTCAGAGCCATCACGGTGAGCAAACCTACGTTACCCGAACCGAGCACGGCGGCGGTTTTTGGGTGCCAGATCTTTAGGCGTTCCTGAATGTCGGCAGCTTGTTTTAAGCCTTTTTCGATAATGGACAGCGGTTCGAGCAGCACTGTGATCTCGGCGATCGCGGGCGGTATCTTGACCAAAAAATCTGCACTCTCAGAGTAAAATTCGGCCATATAGCCATGCAGCCGCGATATGCCGCGTTCGTAGTATTTGTCATCTGTCGTAAAATCCTGTTCGCCGATCTTGTCATAGATGCTGTGTCCGCGAGGGCGGCGAACGGTTGCGACAACAAGGTCACCGACGGCGATCTCTGTCACTTTTTCCCCGATCTCGACGACGCGGCCAAAATTTTCGTGGCCCAGTACCAGAAAATCGAACCCCGACGGAGCGACGCCGTATTCGCCGCTGTTTATTTCGCGGTCGGTGCCGCACGCCCCGACACGCAGGACCTCGACGAGTACGCCGCGGCCATCCTTTATGTCGGTGACCGAGGGCTTATCCATCTCGACCAGGTGAACGCTGTCTTTTTGCTTAGGTGTTACTGCAACGGCTTTCATATTCTTTTTAAAGCTCCTCTGAGTACTCTGCTTTTTGTTTAAGTATCTTGGCGATCAGTCCGGTCCAGCCTGTCTGATGGCTCGCGCCGAGTCCGCGGCCGCTATCGCCGTCAAAATATTCGTGAAACAAAAGGTTGTCACGCCAATGCTCATCATGCTGAAATTTTTCGTCCGTGCCGAAGAACGGGCGCGTACCGTCGTTTTGACGCGTAAAGAGCGAGACAAGCCGATCTTCTAATCGACGCGAGACATCCCAAAGGTTCATCATATGCCCCGAACCGGTCGGAAACTCGACCTTGAACGTATCGCGGAAATAGAAATGAAATTTCTGCAGAGCCTCGATAAGCAGGTAATTTGCGGGAAACCACACCGGCCCACGCCAATTTGAGTTACCGCCGAACATGCCGCTGCGCGACTCCGACGGTTCGTAGCTGACGTTGTACTCTTGTCCGCCGAGCATCATCGAAAACGGGTTGTCCTTATAGTATCTCGACAGCGAGCGGATGCCGTGATCGGATAGGAATTCGCTTTCGTCGAGCATCTTTTGCAGCAGCCGCCGAAGCCTGTCGGGGTTGATAAGCGAAACCAAAAGACGGCCGTCGATGCTGTTATTGAGACACTCGATACCGTCGATCAGATCGGCTCGGTTCTCGATCAGCCATCTCGTGCGTCGGCGAAAATTAGGCAATTTGGCGAGCCAGGCTTCCTCAATGGTCTCGACCGCGCATATCGGGATCAGCCCGACGAGCGAACGCAGCATTATCGGAAGCTGCTTGCCCTGTACGTGAAGGGCGTCATAATAAAATCCGTCCGCCTCATTCCAAAGTTCGGTCTGATCGTTGCCGAGGTTATTCATCGCGTCGGCAATAAAGACAAAGTGCTCAAAGAATTTGCTGGCGACATCCTCGTATGCGTCATCGTCGATCGCGAGTTCGAGGGCGATGGCCATCATATTCAGGCTGTACATCGCCATCCAGCTTGTGCCGTCAGATTGCTCGAGATACGCTCCGCCGGGCAACGGTTTGCTGCGGTCAAAAACACCGATATTATCGAGGCCCAAAAAACCGCCTTCAAAGACGTTGTTGCCCTCAGCGTCCTTTCGATTTACCCACCATGTGAAATTGAGCAGCAGTTTATGAAAGACGCGTTCGAGAAAATGACGATCGGCAACACCGCGCTTCTTTTGGTCTATGCGATAGACGCGAAGGGCGGCCCAGGCATGAACAGGCGGATTTACATCGCTTAATGCCCACTCGTAAGCGGGCATTTGCCCGTTAGGGTGCATATACCACTCGCGCAGGAAAAGTATCAGCTGACGCTTGGCGAGTTCGGGGTCAATGACAGCGAGCGGTATGCAGTGAAAGGCAAGATCCCAAGACGCGTACCACGGATATTCCCATTTGTCGGGCATCGAGATGACGTCGGCATTATAGAGATATTGCCAGTCAACGTTGCGTCCTGTCAGACGCTCTTTTGGCGGCGGCGGTGTCGCAGGGTCACCGTCGAGCCACTCCTTTACGACATAATGATAATACTGTTTCGACCAGAGCAGCCCGGCAAAAGCCTGTCGCATGACGCGGGCCTCATCAACTGAGGTGTTGGCGGGAATAACGGTCTCGTAAAATTTGTCGGCATCGTCGATGCGCTCGATAAACACCGATTTGCAATTTTTGACGAGGTCGCCGTCGGGCAATTCGTCATGTGTGAGCCGCAGATAGATCTCGGCCGTCTCGCCATAGCCGACGTTGAATACATAATGAGCGGCAGCCTTTGTACCCTTTTGACGAGCGTCGATCGCGGCAGAATTCTTATTAACGACAAAATCGTTGATGCCGTCCTTGGTTGTCGCTGACGCATTCGGCGAACCAAAGAGTACTTTGGCATTTGTCTCATTCTCACAAAAAAGAAGCTGAGGCGAGCCTTCGCAATAAAGCGTATATTGCTTTTCTTCGACAGGGTGGAGTGCTACACCCGTCAATTCTTTATGTGAGATCGCACGTGCCGAAGGTTTAGGAGCATCATTTTCCCAGGACCAGCTGTTTCGGAACCAGACGGTCGGCAGTATGTGCAGCGGAGCCGCAGCAGGGCCGCGATTTACGGCAGAGATCCTGATACAGATGTCGTCGTCTGAGGCTTTTGCATATTCGATCGTCACGTCAAAGTACCGGTCCTCGTTAAAGATGCCGGTATCGATCAGTTCATATTCCTCATCAGATTTATCACGCTCGCCATTTACCCTATAAAGTTCGTCGTACGGAAACGCTCTCTGTGGGTACTTATACAAGTACTTCATATAGCAGTGCGTCGGCGTATTATCGAGATAATAGTAATATTCCTTGACGTCCTCGCCGTGGTTGCCCTGTGGGCCGGCAAGTCCGAAGAGGCGTTCTTTCAGGATGGCGTCGTTCTCATTCCAGAGAGCGACGGCAAAGCACAGCCGCTGATGCCGGTCGCAGATGCCGGCAAGCCCGTCCTCATTCCATCGGTAAGCCCGGAGATGCGAGTGCTGAAAAGGAAAGTAATCCCATGCCGAGCCGTCGGCAGAATAATCTTCGCGAACCGTGCCCCAAGCGCGTTCGCTGACGTACGGGCCCCATTTTTTCCAATCGACCGAGCGGTCAGCAGAAATATCGAGGCGTTCATTAACAGCAGAATATTCAGACGTCATATAACATTAGTATATACCGTCAGACATCCGCGCGAACGGTCGCTTTGCGGTCGAGTTTGCCCCAGCCGACGACCGCACCGCGGATAGCGGTGTAAACCGATCTGACCATTACCCAATACATTACCTGCCGATAACCGAAACGCTGTATCAGCAGCCAGCCGAGAAGGCGTTTTTGCTCTGTCTTTTCCATCAGAAAAGCCGCGAAAGCACCGAGCCAATCAACCGCGAGGAATAACGAGTAGTAAAAGATGATCTGATTGAGGTTTGTCGGTGTGTGTGCAAACTCCTGCTGATGTTCGAGCGAACCGATGATCGTCGAGATGATCGACCAAACAAAGACGAGATCCATGATCGGCGAGATCAGCGGAAAGATGACCTGAAATATCCAAATATTAGGCATCGCGATCGAGCCGAGCGTGCCGTATTTGGGGTTAAAGAGTGCATGTTTGTGTTTCCACATACATTGGAGCGTGCCGTACGACCAGCGAAAGCGCTGTTTTGCCAAAGCACGCAGCGAGTCAGGGGCCTCGGTCAATCCGATAGCTGCCTCTTCATAACCGATGTGATAGCCGAGCTTGCGTACCTGAATGGTTAGATCCTGATCCTCGGCAAGCGTGTCGGTCGAAAATCCGCCGAGTTGTTCGAGTATGCTCTTGCGCCATGCACCGACCGAACCCGGGACGACCGTGATGCAGTTGAGCGATGCAAATGCACGCCGGTCGAAATTTTGCGACGTGACGTACTCGAGAGCCTGCCACTTGGTGACGATATTGATCCGGTTGCCGACCTTTGCATTGCCGGCGATCGCGCCGATCGTCTCGTCGGCAAAACGGTGTGCGAGTGCGCCGAGCGTTGCCGGTGTAAAGATAGTGTCGGCATCGAGGGCAACGACCAGCTCGCCCTTTGCAATGCGCCAGCCGTAATTGAGTGCTTCAGCTTTACCGGCGTTCGATTTTGTGTGAACGGCGACACGCGGATCGTCGCCGTATCTTTCGAGAGCGATCGAGTACGTGTCGTCGGTCGAGCCGTCATCGACTACGATGATCTCAAAATTCTTATATTCCGAAGCGAGCAGGCTGTCGATCGTGCGTGTAATGACCTTACTCTCGTTAAATGCGGGAACGACGATCGAGACGAGCGGCGAATATTCCTCGCCGAAATGCGTGCTTTCGCGTTTTCGCGAGCGGATAAATTGGGCAAACGCGAGCAGGCCGATAAAGATCATTCTGCCGATGCCGAGGGCAATGCCGATGACAAATATCCAACGCATCAGCCATTGTGCGACCGAAACCGCGTAAAAGAAATACGCATCCATTCGCGAATATAGCGAGTGATCCTGCGGCACCTCGGGCATCACCTGTTCGGGCGTCATATCGGCAAGATCGGCGAGTGTCGTAAACTCATATCCCTTTGCCCGCAGCCCGTCGATGATCCGCGGCAGAGCGACAACGGTCGCCGAACGGTCGCCGCCGGCGTCGTGCATCAGGATCACATTGCCGCGTTCCTCGGGTGTCTGATCGGCAACCTGCGTAAAAAGCTCGTTGACCATCTGATCCGCCGTGTGCGGCGTACCATCGTCATTTTTCAGCTTCCAGTCGTCGGGGTCGAGGTGCAGTCCGACAGAGATATAGCCGAGATTTTGTGCCTGCACGGTCGGATCGACCTCATCGGGCGTTCGCGGTTCGGCGTCACCAAAATAAGGTGCGCGAAACAGTCTCGTCGAGTGTCCCGTGAGCGACTGGATAAGCCGCTGTGTAGCATTTAGCTCGATATCGACGACCGAACGCGGTACCTCGGCAAGATTTGGATGTGTGAAAGAGTGGTTGCCGATCTCGTGGCCTTCGGCATAGATGCGTTTAACGAGATCGGGATTTGATTGGCCATTTTCACCGACGATGAAAAAGGTCGCTTTGACATTCTTTTCTTTCAGGATCTCGAGTATCTTTGGCGTCCAGACCGGATCGGGGCCGTCGTCAAATGTTAATGCCAGCTTGCCCGGCTTATCGCCCGCACGCTGTATAACGTATGACGAAGGTATCTGTTCATAGACCTGGTCGGTGATCTCGCCGTCATTGGAAATGGTAAGTTCGCGGCTGCCGTCCTGAGGCTGTGCCGTGACCTGAAGGATCTCGCCCGTGCCTTGAAAATCAACATCGTAACCATACTGTATGCTGTCGAGCTGCTGAGGGTCAGAGAGATGTTTGTCGTTGCCGAATATCTTCCACAGCGACGGGTCTTCGCTGCCCATTCGCCAGAGTGCAAGCCCCGCGACATCGTACTTTCGACTCGATCTGATCTGGTTGTACGCTGTCGAGGCGTCGAGGAAATAGACCGAGTGATCGCTGCCGTCATCTTCGGTATATGTAAAGTACGGGTTTTGATCCTCGTCAAATTTTATATCCTTTGGCGAGTCGAGAGATTCTTTTGCGGTGAGCAGAGCCTCTTGAAACGAGACCGTGTCTGCCTCAGAGCCGTCGTCTGTCCAGTTGTAGCCGTAGTTGCCAAAACAGACGATCGTCTTGTCCGGCGACAGGTCGGCCATACGCTTTTTTAAGATCGTATCGAACCACTCTTGTCCGGCGACCGGCCCGGGCTCACCCGTTGACCAGTGCTGATCGTATGCCATCAGCATGAGGTAATCGGTGACGCTTGCGTATGCCTTATAATTCCAGTCCGGATTGTCGAATGGTACCGCCTGTGCGAGTATCAGGCCGCGTTGCCCAAACTCATTGTGCAGCTGCTGAATGAACTTGAACAGGTTGCCCTGCTGAGCGGGCGGAACCTCTTCGATATCTATCGTTATACCCGCCAGTTTATATTGTTGGATCGTCGCGAGTATTGAACTTATCAGTTTTTGCCGTCCGTCATCGGTCGATATAGATGCCGTCAGAATATCCTGATTCCAATGCTCATTCTTATAATTTTGAATGAGCGGCAGGATCGGCATATCAGGTTTTTCGGTGTTGATAAAATCGATCGCGGCATCGTCCATATCAAGCACAAGCGGTGAATCGGGGTTGCCGGACAGACGTATCCATTCCGGGACGAGCCAATCGAGTGACTGATAGTTCTGCTTGAGCGAGGCGAGGCTTGAGTCGTCCCAATTCACAAAAAAGCCGATCGCCAGCGGATTGCCCTCAGCGGGCTTTCGCAGGAGCGGGATGTTGGCTGCGCGTTCGAGTTCGGCGTTGGAGGCGAGCAGTTCGCGTTTGAGATCGCGGGCGCGCTTTTCCTGTTTTGCTTTTGAACCGATACGGCGAATGACAGATTCCTCTTTTGTGATCGGGAGTTCTGTTGAGGGAAGCGACAGGTCGGGCTGTTGAGGAAGCGCCGACTGCGGCTTTATCGGTATATATTTAAGTTTTACCTGCGGCAGGAATGGATTGACCAGCACGCTGACTATAAAAAAACCGACAAATATAGTTATGACCGCTCCGATCACGAGTGCCGCATAGGAGGCAAAAGTGCCGCGGCGGCCGCGCGTGTCAAAAAAAACGGGTTTTTGAGGATCGGGTGCCTTACTCATTAAATGATATTACCGAGTCTCGCTGTCAGGCAGATGGGCATAACCTACGGGATCCGAAGAAAAAAGCATACTTTAGTCTGCGGCTACTGCCAACATTCGATGCGGTATAGCGGGCAAAAGAAGAAAGAAAATTCTCATAAGTGCATAATTTTGGTGGACGTAATGTCCGATGTTTGATAAATTTCAATTGCGCTGTTTACTTAGTATTCAATTTGTGGCTTTTTGTTGTTCCGGAAGTTGAAATTTCCGGTTGATTGAACGTTTTACAGTGATTCGATCAATGAAAGGGAACAAGGTCAAAGGCTCAGGCTCTGTTGACGCCGACGAAATGCTGTTGCTTAACGGCCTTGTCGGGCGTCGAAATGCCGCCGTAATGAGTCCGCAAGGGTCCGATACGATATTTCGCAATGTCGGCCAACACCTGCGCGAGGGCCGCTCTGCCGAGGCCGAGACGCTGCTTCGCAAATCGCTCAGCGGCTATCGGCATCCGCCTGATGTTTACGCCAATCTAAAACGCCTGCTTTCTTTTACGCTCGAAACCGCCGGACGGTATAAAGAATCTCTCGAGGCGATCAGTGTTTATGAGGACGAAGGGCTGCTGACCCAGCTCAATTTCGAAACACAGATACGCGTCACGACACAGCTTGCTATTGCGTACAGCAACTATGCCGAACAGCCAAAGGCGATAACACTGCTTAAGGACAGTCTCGATAAGGCCGACCGAAATGACGTTCGTCATCTGTGCGGTTCGATCGAGATCGCTCTTGCGCGCGTTTATCGCAAGATGAGCGAATATCCGCTCTGTCGTGATTATGCGGAAAAGGCGCTCGACTCATTTCGCGGAACAGGAAATTGGCTCGGTATGGCCGAGGCTTATCGAGAGATCGCAAACAGCCTCCATCAGGAAGGCAACAGCGAAAAGGCGATCGAAAATTTCAAGCTCGGCGTTCAGATCATAGGTGACAACTCGGCACCATTCATGCTCGGCAAACTATATACGGATATGTCGGGCGCATACTGGTTTCTCAGAAAGCCGCAGCTCGGCATCAAATGTCTTGAAAAATCGATCTCATTCTTTGACCAGACCGAGCACGCTCTTAATTCGGTCATTGCTTATAACAATCTCGGCATCAACCTGATGCTCATCGGCGACTGGACAAAGGCCGAGATAATGATCAAACAGGCTCTCGAGATAGGCCTTAAAGAAAATTACGCCCACGTCGCCGGCATCTACGACAGTCTCGGCGAACTGACGATGCTGCGCGGTGATCTGGACGAGGCCGAGCAAATGCTCGAAAAGGCGGTCGCATTTGCTCAAAAGCACGACCGCAAATGGTACACGATCCAGTCGATGCGAAATCTTGCCCGCTGTTATCTGGCTAAGGGCGATATTAAAAAGGCGATCGCTAACTCAAACGAGACCATCGAGCTTGCTCGTGATGGCGGCGATAAGCACTACGCCAATATGGCGGGGCTTGTCCTTGCCGAGAGTTTGCTCGTCACGGGTGACCACGATGCGTCTGAGGCAACACTGCATGAGATCGAAGGGTCAGACCCATCGACCGACTTTTTCGTTTTGGGCAATATCCAGCGTATTCGCGGGCTGGCGGCATTAGACGACGGCGATATTGAGCTGGCCGTGCATCATTTCAGCCGAGGCCTGACGATATTTGAGGCGGGCGAAGATCTGTATCACACGGCGGCAATGCATCTGCTGCTCGGCAAACATCTCGACGCACAGTCGATGTCGCGTGCAAAGCGTCATCTGTCCGTCGCGGGCGAGATATTTGTAAAACTCGGGCTTAACGATAAATTTGCCGTGGTCAAAGCCGAGCTTGACCGTATCGAGAAAGACGCTGCTAACGGTGCTAAAGCACGCATTGACCGACGTCGAAATTCGGCAGTATCACAACTGCTGACGGTACGGCTTGCCGAGGCGACGGCTTCGCGAGAGCTGCTGTTTCGCGAACTGGTCGCGGTGCTGCAGCAGGAGAGCGACGCCAAAAAGATAGTGATCGCCCAATACAACGATTCAAAGATGCTGTATCCGTTCATCACGCACGGATACTCGCCGCAGGAATCTTTTGATCTGATAACAAAGGTCAACGACGCGATGAGACGCGGCGAAGAGCGAGCTTTTGGCAGATCAAAGAATATAGCGATCGTCACACTGAGCGGCACGACCGCTGCGCCCGCATTTCTGATGATCAATCCGAGTTCGGGTGCTGTACTGTCCGACGGAACGACGCTCCAGTCGCTGCTGCGTGTTGTCGAGTTGGGTATGGACGTCATCGCGCTTCGTGAAAAGGACAAATCTCAGCCGGCCGAGATACTGTCCAACCCGTACGCATCAACGAGCATGATGCCCGGATTTATACATTCATCACCTGCCATGACCGCGCTCGTCGATGAGGTTCATAAGATACGTTCGTCCGATGTGACCGTGCTGGTCACCGGCGAATCAGGTACCGGCAAAGAGCTTGTGTCGCGTGCGATCCATGCGATCTCAAATCGAAAAGACCAGATATTTGTCCCGTTCAACTGCACCGCCGTGCCAAAGGAACTCGCCGAAGGACATCTCTTTGGCTATAAGAAAGGCGCGTTTACGGGTGCGGTAAATGATTCGCCGGGTATGATACGCACGGCTGACGGCAGCACGCTGTTCTTGGATGAGATCGGTGATCTGCCGCTCGATGTTCAGCCAAAGCTGCTGCGATTCTTACAGGAAGGCGAGATACAGCCGCTTGGCGAAAAGCGTCCGTTAAAGGTCGATGTCCGCATCATCGCGGCAACAAATATGCCGCTTGAGGACAAGGTCGCCGACGGCACATTTCGTGAGGATCTATATTACCGGCTTAACGTTATTCGTCTGCGTGTACCACCGCTTCGCGAACGTCGTGCCGAGATACCGCCGATAGTCAATTACTACGCCAATCAGTACTCATCACGATTCGGCAAACATAATATTACATTCACTCCGCAGACGATCGATATGCTGATGGTCTGTAATTGGGAAGGGAATGTCCGTCAGCTCTGCAACGAGATACAGCGGATCGTCGCGCGTGCCGCGGACAACGATATCATTACGCCAAATGAGCTTTCGCCTGAGCTGAAGAGAAGCGCCCAGCCGATCACGCCATTCGGGTTTGACTCTAATGTGAGGCCGATCGCGTCGTATGAAAGCTCGGTCTCGCCATTTAATAATATCTCAGAGGGCGGCACGCTCGAACAGGCTGTCGCCGAACTCGAGATGCAGCTTATCAAGGCTTCGCTTGCACGCAACAATTGGAACATCTCACGCGTCGCCGGCGAACTCGGCCTCACACGTCGCGGGCTTTACCTGAAACTTACCCGCTACGGTATCGAAAAAGCCGCGTAATTTCGCCTGTGAATAATAGGCTATCTTTGTCTAAGTTCGCCGACCACGGCCCTGAATGACGCGGCGGCGGTCTTAACTTGTGCGGCAGTGATGTCGGACGGTACTGTAGATCTGATCGATCCCATCGAATAAGCGAACGGAATGCCCATAGACCGCAGGACGGCATTTGAGTCATCGTCTGCACAAGCCGAACACGTCGCAACGCTGATGCCGCGTTCGTACAAGCGATGAGCGATCATTTCTCCGTTAGTGTTTGCAAAACAGATATTCGAGATATCCGGAAGCCGATCAGTGCCGGCAGCGAGTATCAGCGAGTCTGAGATCGACGACGTTACCGCCCGTTCAAATTCATCCCGCAATTTGCCGATGGCGACTGCCGCAGCGATATCGAACTTGAGCCTCATCGCCGTCGCTGCCGCAAATTCGGCATCGACTATCAAAGGCGTTGTCAGAAGTGCATTAGAGCTAAGATCACGTATCGCTCCTGTTTGTTCAACGGCGAGAGAGAGCATCACTGCCGCAGGCACCTTTTCGGCGTGCAGAGCGATCTCATCAAGGTTGGGTCGGCCGCTGATGTCCACGGCAACGCGGACGATCTCAACGCCCGTTGCTTCGATATAGCTTAAAATAGCTTGTACGCTGCGGCTCTCGGCCTCGGTCGTGATGATCCGCTTAATTTGAGTCGTTTCAATCGCTGATCTGACTGCAATATCGAGTTCGCGAGGATTGATACAGATGTTTGCCCCGGCCGGTATTGCCGCCGTTATTTTGCAGTCGTCGAAAAATGTGTTGATGAGCGAATTGAGGTTTTCGCGATGTTTGGCATCATACGGCGGCGAGGTTGGTTTATAATTGAGTTCGATCATTTTAATCGATCTGAAAAAAAGAATAAGATCACGGCCGCACGAGACGGCGATATAAACTTAACATTACTATCTTGAACGCGATACTCACTATTAAAGAACCGACCGGCCGCATATTTGAATACGGCATTGTAACCGGCCGCAATTTTACGATCGGCAGGGCAAAAGAGAATGATATTGTCCTCAATGACCGCCGCGTCTCGCGCCGTCACGCTTTTATCGACGGTATGGGCCAGGGCTTTAGACTGGTTGACGGATATGTCGAAAATGGGGCGATCGTCCGCAGTGTTAATCATATCTTTGTTGCCGGACAGCCGCGCGATGAGGTGCAGCTTTTTAACGGCGTCGAAGTTTTGATCGGCGAGACGACGGTGGCCTTTCGCGAGATCGCCGCACAACCGCCTGCGGCGGCAACTGAGATTCGGAACGAGTCTATCGCGGCACACATTCCACAGCCGCCGATGGCGAGCATTCCGATGCCTTCAAAACCGATATCAACGGCTGATATCAAGTCGGGTATCAAGTACGACGACGCACCCTTTGGCCATACGATGATGGAGATCTCGGCAAAGGAGATCATTGGGCGGCAGTCACATCTGTCGATGGAATCGACGCCCGCCACTGCCGAAGAGATCAAAGATCTGAGGAGAAAGGCGCGTAATCTCGAATTGTTATACGAGATGAGCAAGACGCTCGGAAAGGTGTTCGATCTCGAAGCGATCTTTGACAAGGCGACCGATCTGATCTTTCGCGGTACGCCCGCCGACCGCGTTGTTGCTCTGCTCGCCGATGAGACGCCGGACGGCAAGATCATCGAGTACAGCCTGTTTCAGATCGCCGCAAAGACACGTGACGAGACCGTCGGCCAATTTAGCGAAGGGCTTGCCGTCAGCCGCACGATCACTAATAAGGTAATGACGCAAAAGATCGCCCTTCTATCACAGGATGCACGGACAGATGCTCAATTTGTCGGGTCCGAGTCGATCGTTGCTCAGGGCGTGCGCTCGACGATATGTGCTCCGCTGATCACAGAGTCAAATGTTCACGGCGTTATCTATGCCGATCGGCTGGATCCGTTCGCCGCGTTCTCACCGGATCATCTTGAGCTGATCAGCGCTGTTTCGGCTCAGGCGGCGGTCACGGTCGAGACGGTCAAATCTCACAAGCGTCTCGCTCGCGAAGAGGTCGCAAGAGCCAATTACAGCCGATTTATGCCGGAGTACGTTGTGCGGCAGCTGCTCGAGGATCCTAATTCATTTCGTCTGGGCGGGGTAAATCAGGTCGTTACGGTGCTGTTTGCCGATATTCGCGGATTTACGGCGCTCTCCGAGCGCGAAAATCCGGAGCGTGTCGTCGCTCTGCTCAACAGATATTTTTCGGCAATGAGCGAGGTCATTTTTGCTCACGGCGGCACACTCGATAAATATATCGGCGACGGGCTGATGGCGTTATTCGGTGCTCCGGCAACGACGCCGGTCGATGCCGTGAATGCCGCAAAGGCTGCCGCCGCTATGCAGAAACGCGTTGCAACGCTGAGTGCCGAGCTTGCGGCCGAGGGCTTTCCGGCGGTCTCGGTCGGCATCGGGCTGCATACAGGCGAAGCGACCGTCGGCTATATAGGTTCCGAAAAACGCTCTGAGTACACGGCCATCGGTGACACCGTCAATCTTGCCGCCCGTCTCGAACAAAATGCCGGCGGCGGCGAGATACTAATTACTGAGGCAACCGCAAGGGCATCGGGAAACATCTTTCCCGTGATAAAACGCGACCCGCTCGCGGTACGCAACAGGGTCCAGCCCGTCGAACTTTTTGAGCTTAAATGGAATTAATTTTGAACGCTTATGGTTTTGTTTGAGATATAATTAACAAAACACAGACGACAAAGCAGTATGTTAAAGATCTCGTCTTTAAAAAAACTCGTTACCGATTCGATGGCGATCGATCTCGGTACGGCAAATACCATGATCGCGGTCAAAGGCCGCGGCGTCGTGCTCGATGAGCCGTCACTCGTCGCGGTCAATGAAATGACCGAGGAGATAACCGCCTTTGGCCGCGAGGCCGCAGATATGCGCGGGCGTGAGGGCCGCGACATCTCTGTACGTGCTCCGCTGATCGGCGGAGTGGTCGGCGATTTTGAAAGGACAAAGAAGATGCTTGCTCATTTTGTCAAAAAGGCAAAAACCGGCGGATCTAATATATCTATCGCCGCCGTAATGAGCATGGTCTCGGATGTCACACAGGTCGAGCAGCGTGCACTGCACAATGCCGCCGATGACGCCGGTATCGGCCGCGTCTTTATGATGGAAGAGGGCCTCGCGGCCGCATTTGGTGCGGGCGTGCTGCCCAATGACCGCCGTGCCTCTGCGATCGTCGATATCGGTGCCGGTACGACCAACATTGCCATTATCGCAAAGGGTGCGGTCGTCCACTCGACATCAGAGCGTTTTGGCAGCAACCGTATCAACGAGAGCATCGCCACGCATCTGCGCCGTCATCGCGGGCTGCAGGTCGGCGAAGAGACGACCGAGATGCTCAAGACCAACTTTGCATCGACCTATCTGCCCGAGGATATCGAAAAATCGATCGAGGTACGCGGGCGCGATGTTCAGACCGGCAGCCCCGCGGCTGTCGAGGTCACGACCGGCGAACTTTATCCGATCGTCGAAAATATCGTTCGCCGCACCGCACAGCGTGTTAAGGATACTCTGACCGAGCTTCGCCCCGAGGTGGCCGCCGATATTTACGATCGCGGCGTCATCCTGACCGGCGGCGGTGCAATGCTCGACGGCATCGATCAATATATGCGCGGCTTTATCAACCTCGCCGTGACCATTGCCGACGAACCCCGCTACGCCACCGTCAACGGCCTCTTAAAAATGTTCGACGACGAAAAACTCCTCGAACGAGTCTCTCGCAACGAGGTCAACGTCCTCCAGAACGCAGAAGTAAATTTTGAGGTTTGATACTGTATTAACGCGAAAGCAAGAAAACTGTCTGAGAACAGCATCTTAATAATGCCGCTGTCTTTAGAGCAAATAAGGAAGCAATTTAGGTTTTAGCTTAGCCCCGTCGTTCACGGCGGGGTGATTTGCGCCACAAAAACTCTAAGCCCGTTTTACGGGCTTGCTTCCGTTTGAGCCTTGGTAAACCAGTGAAAAGGCTGGGGTGATCAGGTTGGAGCTGACCCCGCCATAAATGACGGGGCTAAGCTAAAACATAGAACGTTCATTGCGGTCCATTAGATACGGAACCGTACCAAGCAATGGTTTCACTGTAAAATGCAGCGGGTTAAAGCCCGCTTTTTTATTTAGGAATGTCTGCCCCTCAGCTAAAGCAGACGGCAATGCTCATAACCTGCATTTTTCGGAAAGCCTTTTTAATTTCAGTGGTACCGGAGGTCGGACTCGAACCGACATGAAGTTGCCCTCGCTAGATTTTGAGTCTAGTGCGTATACCAATTTCGCCACTCCGGCAGCGAACTTATGATGATAAACCGCATATCTCTGAGCGTCAAGAGTTTGCGGTCATTTAACGCTCTCAGCTTATGGCACGTGGCGGAGAGTTTGCCGACGAACTAAACGGCGCTCGCGCCGCTAGTTTCCCGGATCGAGATGAGCCTCGTACTTTTTAATTCAGCATGGACTTAGTTGTTAACTTGCCGTCCGCTAAATGGCGGACGGCAATATGTCGGGAAAGAGGCTTCTAATTTTCGGCGATCTGATATTGTTCGAGTTTGCCGTCGGGCATTTCGTATGTCCATGCGCGAAATGATCGGCCGTTGGCAAAGCTGACGTTAAATGATCGTCCGGTCATACCGCCTCGCAGCGAACTGCCGGTTTGTGTTACGGACTTGATCTCGCCCAGCGAGCCGAGCGTCGCGGCAAGATCCTTTAATGCCTGATCGCTGAAATAAGCGTTTGCGTCATCGGTAAAGAGCGAACGGTCGATCGTACCTTTTTGCAGCCCCGCAAATATCTGTTTTGCCTGCTCTGATCGAGCCTCTGCCGAGGCAAATGTCGCACGAAATAATAACCTGCTGATACCGTTGGAAATAGTACCTGCGGCGGCTGACGCATCCTGATTTGTAAGGACGACGATCGCCGCTCTGTCCTCCGGAAAGACGGTGTTTTGCGAGACAAATCCCGAGACCTCACCGCTGTGCGAAAGAAAATGATGCGAGTTTTGAGTGCCGACCGATACGCCGAGGCCATAGCGTATGCTGACGCCGTTATTTAATAAGGTGTCGCGGCCGAACTCAGCGTAGGACGCCGGTTTTAAAAGGCTCTTTTCGATGATCGAGATGTCCCACTTTGCGAGATCTGACGCGGTCATCGCAAGTTCACCGGCGGCAAAGAGCCAACCCGGCCCTTCTTTGGGTGCGGCATGCAGCGGCCCGATGCCGTAGCGAAAATATCCGGTCGGATCGGTGTCGCCGAGACGCGCCTTGTCGATGTCGGCGACGCTCGTCATCTTGAGCGGTGCAAAGATGCGCTTTTGCAAAAAGTCCATCAGCGGCATACCAGAAACTTTTTCAATGATCGCACCGGCAATGACATAGTTGGTGTTGCTGTACTGATAGGTCGAACCAGGCTCAAAATCGAGCGGCTTTTTGGCCCATGTGTTCATTATTGCCTGCGATGTCGTCGGCTTGAGCATCGGCGGCATTACATAATCTTGCGGCCAATAGTCCTGATAACCTGACGTGTGTGTTAGGATCTGTCGGATCGTGATGTCATTGGCACGTGTCAGTCCGGGTATGTACTTGCCGACCTTGTCATCGAGCGAGAGTTTGCCCTCCTCCTGCAGCATCAACAGTGCCGCCGCCGTAAACTGCTTGCTTACCGATCCGATACTGTACCTCATCTCGACGGTCGCCGGTACGCCGCCCTCGAGCTTTGCCTTGCCAAATGCTTTTGCGTAGGCGATCTTTCCGTCTCTCACCACCACGACCGAAGCACTCGGCACGCCCGACTCAGCCAGAGCCTCGCCTGCAACCTTATCAACCGCCGCCGCCATATCCGCCGACAGCGTATTCTGCGCCGATATAAAAATTGCCTGGCCAAGTAAAATTAAAGTTACGAAAAGGATAGAAACCGTCAGCTTTTTCATTTAAATATCCTCGCAAAAAAAGTATAGATACAGATCGACAACGATTTTACTTTAGCCGTACCAGACAGCAAAGCGGTTAGCTCATCATATACATATATAAGAACCACCTGTCCCACGACGGCAAACCTAATATGCCGATCGGAACGGCCGGTCAGATATTCACATGGGATGTTAAGGCACAGACGAAGCCTGTGGTTAGGTTTCTTCTAGAGCCAGGAGCTAGTTATGACTTTTTTTTCAAATTGATACGAGCAATGCGTTGTATTCATCGTTAGGGAAATATAAGGTCTCAATTAAAGATATTAGAAGTGAGGAAGAAGAGGGAAATGTCACAGAGGCCAAATTTTTTGAAAGCACCTCAAACGTCTTAGAGTTCTCTGTAACGGATTGTCCGAAATAAGCGGCCCTTCTAAGGTTACGAGTCGAACGGTCATACGAAAAGGCCATTGCCGGAGTTTAGGTATGCCCTGCAAATTTGATATTGGGGCATCGGGATGATGCTTGTGGGGTGCGGTTGGCGTTGGTGACAAAAGAATATCCAGCCTGCGTTTTGTAAGTTATTGCATTTCAAAGGCACAGCCATCATTTTTCGTGCAAGTTGAGCAGACGTGGAAAGTGGAAACAGGAATTCTTATTAGTTTGTGAAAGTCGGCCGGTCCGTTTCATATATGTAAGCGAACAGGCTTTAGAAGCGGGCCTTTCATTGTAATGGTTGTCGGGCCTTTTGGAAGGCGGGGTTGAGTTGGATGGCGCGTTGGTAGCGGGTTTCGGCCGGGGCGGTTAAGCCGAGGTTCTCGAGGCGGAGGCCGATGGTCCATTGATAGAGCGGATCGTTAGGCGCGGTGCTGTCGGCGAGATGCGAGTAGCGGGCTGCTTCGTCAGGGTCAGCGGTGACAGCGGCGAGGATCGCATTGGGCAGTACGAGGCGAGCGTCGTTAGCTGATGCCTGTTTCCACTGGCTGACGGCATCATCTTTTAGACCGAGCATCCAGAGCGATTCGCCAAGTTCTTCGCGGGCGGTGTTGAGGTCGCCGGCGGCTGAGAGTGCCGCATTTAGGCTTGCTGCGGCGTCGTCAAATCTTTTAAGTCGATTTAGCATCGCCCCGCGATAATAGAGGCTGAGAGCCTTTGCATTGCCATTCTGATGATCGGCGGCACTCGACAGCAGGGAAATGGCACGAGCTGTGTCACCGCTCAGATAGACGAACCACGCATATTTAGAAAGATCGGTGCCATTAGCCAGCAAGCCGTAATTTGTCGTCAAGCGATAGTGGTCAGAGCCGTCGCTGATGGCCTTGCGATCGACGGCGCTGAGCCAGCGTTCAGGCCTGGTGCGTGCGAGAGCGAGTTCGTCAGGGATCTGAAGGCTGTTAAATGCCGCCGATCCGGCGATCTCATGGTATCTGATCCATCCGCTATGAGCGATTAGCCCGAGCCAGATCATCGCGAATATAGTGAACAACATTCCTGCAAAGGTCAGTTTGCCCTCGCGGCGAAGCATCTTGTTATAGAATGTCGAGTCCTTACTGCGAGCGAGTTTGAATGTGCGAACGGCGACAAATGACGTAACCGCCGCGATGCCGAGAGCCATCAGCATCGGCACGGTCTCATAAACGTCCCAGACGGCGGTGTAAGCTGTAAAAAATACAATGGCGGCAAAGATCTCTTCGGGCCAAGTGAGCGAATAGTTTCGCGTGAGGGTGTTCTTAACACCAACCGCAGGTTTGCCAAAACCGAAATAGAGAGCGTCATTTGGACAGACGCTCACGCAATCCAAGCACTTCATACAGCCGGCATCGACGACCATTCCATATTGTTTGACCTCGGCGTGGACAATGACGTTAGAGGTACAGACGGCGGTGCAGTGGCCGCATTCGTTACAAGCGTCGGTGACGCGGATCTTGCCGGGTGCAAATCTGTCGGCGACGCCAAAGATCCCGCCATAGGGACAAGCGTAAGTGCAAAAGCCCTTTGAGCCGAGAAAGTAAACGGTCGCAAATCCGCATATGAAAAGGAACGGCACCGCGACCCAGAAAGGCGGAAACGTATCCCAAAAACCCGATGTTACAAGATGGTTGGTAAATTGCGGTATCAGCGGCTCATCTTTTGGCAGTGAGACGTACCGCAGCAGCGTCGGCCAAATGAACATATAAAATGCCGCAAGCAAGGGCACATAGACCAGAAGCCGCGAACGGAACGGACGCGGTTTGAGATGGATCTTTTCGAGCAGCCAAGCACAGAGATCCTGCAGTGAAACGATATGACATCCCCAACCGCAGACGAATCGTCCAAAGATGAGCGTGGCAATGATCGCGAGGCTGAAAAAGATCATTCCCGCGTTGATCGCACCGCGTTGGAGCGTGTACATCGTCTCTGACGGCTCGATCGGCGAAACGGTCGAACCCGTCGCCCGCCACTGCAGAAAGTGAGCGATCATCAGCACGTTGAGCAATATCAGAGCCGCCGCACGATAATAGCTCGCACGCGAATGTTTAACGGATGCACGAGCCGCCGGAGCATTGTTGAGCACAGGCAGTTCGATCGATCGAGGCTTTGCTGACCTGTTATTATCGCAGCCGTCTTTCATAGAACCGATATTAACTTTACAACAAACTCAGATTCATTCGTTGGCTGATGCAAAAATAATATATGACTCACGCGGCCCGATACTTGAAATGTGCGCTCAAAAGGGTGTAAAAGATAAAATAGAACTAACTATACAATCGGCTCAAAAGCCCAAATATTGACCGCCATACAAGGCAGAAGGGTAAACTATGTTAAAGACAGCTCTTGCAGCAATACTTCCGTTTCTGGTCCTATTCAGCAACGGTTCCGATAGTCTGTCAGATGGTTTGAGCAAAGCCATCAGTACAGGAGACTCGGGCACGATCGAAAAATTGGTCCCGACCGGCGGCAGCGTCACATTCGATATAAATCTTGCCCTTCTGAATGGGACAAGCACCAAAATGAAAGGAGCGGCACTCGATACGCTGAGTTTTTCGGTCGATAAGAGTTCGATGTTCACGCTTCTCGTGTTCAATAACGAAACTCGCGGGCCTCTGCCTAGTTCGATGAATCTGCTGCCGCAAGGCCGTGCAAATTTGCCGGCAAAACTTGCGGCCGCATATCAGAGCCTTACGCTCGAGAGCCTCGACTATGGCGATCAGTACGATCTGGTGATTCGCGATGGCAAGGCCGAATTCACATTCTTTAATATCGAGGGTGAGCAGTATGCGTATGATGCCGCGTCAAAGTCGATGACCATCACCGATGGCCGCCTGTTGATCTCGCCCGAGTTTGCCGCAGCAATGGGACGTGCCGCTGATGCCGGAACGGTTGTCGGTACGGTTGCCGTTAGCTCGCCGCTGCGTACGATCGAGGTGACACAGGTCGTTGACGGTGAGGTTCGTTCGGCGGAGATGCCTGCACCTGAGGTCGGCACGGTTCCCGGCCCCGATGTTATCGTCGGCGACCTTTCGGGCCTGGCTCAGTTCGGGTCGGCTGTCGGTACGCAGGTCGGGCTTTCGGTCGGCACCGACTCTTGCAACGCCGGTACTGAGAACCTGCATTGGTTTGCAGAGCCTGCTAACGATCATCCGGTCATACCGCAGAACATATATAGAATGAGCGGCGGTGCGACCAATGACCAGCGTTTCGAACAGATCGGCCAGTCCAGCGTGAAGCACGCGTTTCAGGCATTGACAAATAATATCTGCGGTTTTGGCTGTAACGGCGTCGGCAACACAAATCTCGGATCGGGATGCTCCGACCCATACGTCGCAAGCCTCAACTCGACGCAGAGCGGTTTAGGATCGCGTGCATGGATCAACCCGTTCACGGGAGCATATCCGCGAGCCGATAGCGGGACACCTCCTGACAGCCACAGCGGGCACACTCATAACGGCACCATTCACCGTATGATCACAGAGATCGCTGACCTTAATACGTCATTGAATGCGGGTGCGAAATATTACGCCGAGGGCCAGTATGTGACACCGCACGAATATGCATGGTGCCAATCTAATCCGACGCAGTGCAATATGTACAATAACGTGTCGTACCGCCGATATACGGTGTCCGGTACAGGCAGTCCCTTTGCATTTAGCCCCGCAGAGGCAACAGTGCGTCAAAAGGCCGCGATAACAGCATGGACAGGAGCCGGTTTTGCGGATATCAACCCAGCTCCGGGCGTGGATGGTGTCGGCATCATTGCCTATAAAGTGACTAACACGTCAGCCGGCGTTTGGCATTACGAATACGCGATCTATAACCAAAATATGGATCGTGCCATCCAGAGTCTGAGCGTTCCGCTCGGCAACGGTATCACGATCAGCAACGCCGGTTTCCATTCGCCGCCTCAGCAGCCGGGAAATGCCGCTGACGGTACGACGGGCAACGCCGGATTTTCGAATGCCGCATGGGCACAGACACAGACGAGTGCGTCAATGACATGGAGTTCTGATACGCTTGCTCAAAATCCGAATGCCAACGCGCTCCGCTGGGGTACGCTCTACAACTTCCGCTTTGATTCTAATCGTCCGCCTCAGACGGCGACCGCGACGATCGGATTTTTCAAGACCGGAAGCCCGATCACGGTTACCGTACAGGCTCCGACGCCGGACGCTGTCGCCTCGCAGGTGTCGATCAGCGGACGCGTTACCAACTCGGTTGGTGCAGGTATCGGAATGGTGACAGTCGTGTTGACCGATCCGTCGGGTAATTCGCGACAGGCACTGACCAATCCTTTCGGATATTACAATTTCGAAAATGTTTCGACGGCCGCCGGTAATTTCACCGCGACCGCATCGGCTAAGCGTTACAGCTTTAGCCCTCAAACCTTTCAGGTGACGGGCAATATCTCAAATATCGACTTTACTCCGCTTCCGTAAACGGGCGTGACCAAGATCGTTTCAAAGGCTGTCCTCGCGGGCAGCCTTTTTTCGTATCGCATATACCGGCATCCGCCCATATTAATCGCAATGTTCGCCGTAGGCGGCAAAGTTTTGAAATAAATATAAAATTCCCGTAAATATCCATTTTTACAGTAGAAAAAAGCATTTGAAAGAGTGTATGCTTAAAAGTTAGACGTTTTGGCCGACGGCAGCCTAATTTTTCGACCGGGTATTCGCGCTTACCCGAATCGTTTTTATCCCGCGTTCGACACGATCTATTTAACAATCTAGAGTAACCGCAGTTTTCCAAAATGGCATTAAAGTCTTTGTTTAGTTTATTTTCCAGCGACCTTGCGATAGATCTCGGCACGGCGAACACTCTCGTGTACGCTAAGGGACGCGGCATAGTCGTGAGCGAACCGTCAATAGTCGCGATCAATAAGGTCACAAATCAAGTCGAGGCTGTTGGCCGCGACGCAAAAGAAATGCTCGGCCGTACGCCGGGCAATATAGTTGCGATCCGTCCGATGAAAGACGGCGTCATCGCCAATTTCGAGGTGACGGAAAAGATGCTGCAGCATTTTATCCGCAAGGCACACAATGGTAAGTCATGGGTGCGTCCGCGTGTGGTTATCGGCATTCCGTCAGAGATCACACAGGTCGAACGCCGTGCTGTCGAAGATTCGGCATACCGTGCAAAAGCAAGCGAAGTTTACCTCGTCGAGGAGGCAATGGCCGCCGCGATCGGTGCCGGCCTGCCCATTACCGAACCGCACGGCAATATGGTCGTCGATATCGGCGGCGGTACCACTGACATTGCAGTCATCTCGCTCTCGGGCATCGTTTATTCGCGTGCGGTACGCATTGCGGGCAATGAGATGGACGAGGCGATCACTCAGTACATCAAGCGAAAGTACAACCTGCTTATCGGCGAACGCACTGCTGAGGCGATCAAGATCGCCCTCGGAAGCGCGTTTCCGCTCGAGGAACCGCTGTCGATGGACGTCCGCGGACGCAACCTGATCGAGGGCATTCCAAAGACGATCACGATGACCGACGAAGAGGTGCGTGAGGCGCTATCAGACGCCATCTCGATGATCATTAACGCGGTCCGCGTCGCACTTGAGCGTACACCGCCCGAACTTTCGGCAGACATAGTCGAGCGCGGCATCGTCCTGACGGGCGGCGGCGCACTGCTTAAAAATCTGGATAAGCGTCTTATGATCGAGACGGGCTTGCCGGTCGTAATTGCCGACGACCCGCTGTCATCGGTCGTGCTCGGTACGGGCAAGATGCTCTCAGATTTTGAGCTGCTGAAACGGGTCAAGTGGGACAACTCGCTGATGACCGGTAATTAACCGGCAAGCCCTTTCCCGGGTTTTGGTTGGATCTGAAAAAAAAGAAGAGCGGTATCTTGCTGTGCCGCTCCTTAAATTGAACGGACGCATCTATTTGCTGCTATCTGCGATATCTGATGTCGGTATCTGAAACATAGAAAATGCTTCTCAGGGCCATTCCGGCATCCCAAACCTTCGAGATCTCACCAACTGCCTGTTTGGCGTTGTTTTTCCCCGTTGCCTTCCGATCGAATTTTGCCGCGGCTGACGCCGCTTATACCGGACTTTCACAGATGCCTGGTTTTCGAGGGCAGTTCTGAAATATATACATGGTCGAGCGAAGACAAAAGGATGTTTGGCGATTAGCCCCGTGGCTGATGCTGATGCTTTTGCTCGTCAATTTTGTGCTCATGGCTCTCGATGCCCGCGACAGCACGTCGGGGCAAAGGGTCGTCCGCACATGGTCACAGACCGCGGCTGATTTTGTACAGTCGCCGCTGACGACATTGACATCATCCGTTTCAAACTATTTTACGTCGGTCTCTAATCTGAGATCGGCTCAGGATGAGAACGGGAAATTAAAGGATCAGGTGCAGGAACTCCAGGTCGAGCTAAAGCAAAAGGACGATCTGGCATCAGAGAACGCACGGCTCAAGGCACTGTTGGCGATCAAGGATCAGAGCAAGATCAATGTGCTTATAGCCCGCATTATAGGGCGTGACCCGTCGGTGTGGTTCAACGCGTCGATCATCGACCGCGGCAGCCTCGACGGCGTAAAGCTCGATATGCCGGTCGTCACTGACGGCGGCCTCGTCGGGCGCGTAACGGCCGTCAGTCCTCTGACATCTCAGGTCGATCTGATCACATTTGCCAAATCCGGTGTCGGCGGCATTGTGGGACAGATCGGTACATCAAATGCTCTCGGCGTGATCGTCGGTACCAGCAAGAGCGACGTGCTTGAGATGAAATACGTTCCGGGTACGGTCGAGGTCGAGGTTGGCCAACCGGTATTTACCAGCGGCCAGGACGGCATTTATCCCGCCGGGCTAAAGGTGGGCGAGATCCTTAGCGTTAACAAAGGCTCTGCGACGACCGCAAATCAGATACAGATCACTCCGGCGGCAAAGCTCAACTCGATGCAGGAAGTTGGCGTCCTGCTTTACGAGCCGCCGAAAAAGCCCGAGTTCGAACAAAAATTAAATCCGTCACCGGCAAAAAAATAGACAGGAAGATCATCTAGTGGAAGGCGTAAAACTAACGATAGCATTGATCATCGCGGTTCTGCTGCAATGGACACTCCGCAACGTGGCGGAGCCGTTGACGTATATCAACTTTCCGCTGATCATCGTCGTTTACGCATCGCTGCAGCGAAATTCGATCCGTGCGCTTTTATTTGCTTCGCTCTCGGGTATTGCGGTTGACGCAATGAGCGGCGGCCTTTTGGGAGCGAGCGGTTTTACGATGACGATAATTGCATTTGCCATATCAGAGATCGCCCGACGTGTATATCTGGACAACATTTTGCTCAGAATTCCCGTCATAGCCGGAGCGAGTGTTTTGAATAGTGCGATCTACTTTGGCATTCATCGGGTATTTGGGCAAAACCCGACCGGTTCGCCGATATTTGTCGGTGCTTACTCACTGATCGGCACAATGATCGTCGGCACGATCATTTTCCTTTTACTCGAAGGAATATCGACAGGACGCCTCAAACCGAGAAAGCGCGAAGGGTTCACTTCACGCCGTCAGACGAGACGGCGCAATCCGATACGTCTTGCAAAATAACCTGTTGTTCGAGGTTGTGTAATGAAGATCTACGATCAAGTCCAAAATTTGGCCGCCCGCGTCGGGACGATACAGCTAATTGCGTTCATACTGCTCGGCATACTCGGCGTCAGGCTGTATTACCTACAGATGGTAAAAGGCCAGTTTTACAGTGATAAAGCCGAAAATCAGCGTGTCCGTCTGATACCGATACCGGCACCACGCGGAGCGATCTTTGACCGCAACGGCAAGCTGCTGGTCGATTCGCGGCCGACATATAATGTCGTGATCTCTAACGAAGGTTTTAAAACGGTCGATCCCGCCGACCGTGTCGATGCCTATGCGGACGGCCTCGGGCTAGATCGTCAGTTCGTCACGGACCGATTAAATCTGATCAAAAAGCAGAACGATTTTGACTCATTAGTGCTCAAGGAAAATGCCGGTATGCCGGACATTACCTGGGTCGAAGCTCATGGCCTCGAGTATCCTGAGCTTCGCATCGAGCTTCAGCCGCAACGGCATTATCCGTTGGGTACGACGCTCGCTCATGTGCTCGGATATGTCGGCGAGATCAGTCCCAAACAGCTTGCCTCGGACGAATTTAAGGACAAGGGCCTTAAAGCGGGCGACATCATAGGCAAAGGCGGGCTTGAAGAATATTATGACGAATATCTGCGAGGGCGTCCGGGATATCGCAAGGTCATAGTCGATAGCCGCGGGCGCGTACAGGCCGAGTTAGAGTCTGTCCCGGCACAATCGGGCCAAGATCTGATAACTACAATAGATCTCGACCTGCAGATGGCCGCCGAAGAGCAGCTCGCAAAATCATCTACAAAACGCGGGGTCGTTATCTCACTCGATCCTAATAACGGTGAGATATTTGCAATGGCGTCGGCACCGTCATTCGATCCGAACGTTTTTGTGCAGGGCAGCTCGTCACCCGAGGGACGCAAACAGATCGCCGCATATTGGCAGGATGAAAAACGTCCGCTGTTAAATCGTGCCATTCAGGGTCGATATCCGCCTGGTTCGACATGGAAGATACCCGAGTCGATCGCGGCTCTCGAACAGGGCACTATCACGGTCGCACATTCCAACGTGCTTTGCGGCGGCGGCATCACCGTTGGCAATAAGTTCACACGCTGTATGGGAAGCCACGGTTCGCCGCCGCTCGATACTGCGATCACTAAATCATGCGACGGATATTATTATCATCTCGCGTTGAAGATGGGCATCGACGGGCTGATAAAGATGGTCGAGGATCTCGGTTTCGACAAGAGAACCGGCATCGATCTGCCTAACGAAAAGATACCGCAGACGCCAAAAACATGGATGCCGTACGTCATGAAAAAGGAAGGTCGATGGCCGGACATCCGCACGGTCTATGCGTCGATCGGACAGGACACCGTTGTCGTCACTCCGATCTCGATGATACGTGTAATTGCGAGCGTTGGCGTGCAGGGCCGAATGTACACTCCTCATTTTATGAAGGAGTTCAAGCCGATAGGTGCCGTCGGGCAAGAGGGCGACATTGCCTATATACCGCCGCGTGAGGGCTTTTTATTCCAACATCCGGAACCGCAGGTGCTGAAACTTACTCCGGAGCAGGATGCACTTATTCTAAAAGGAATGTGGGGAACCGTAAACAACGGCGGTACCGCGGCAAAGATCCGTATGCCCGGTTTTGATATTGCCGGCAAGACAGGAACGGCGCAGGTCGCCGAACTCGGCAAAGATGTTGCAGGGAACAAGGATCATGCCTGGTTTCAGAGTTTTGCGCCGGCCTACAAACCGGAACTCGCTGTAATGGCCCTGATCGAAAACTCGGGATTTGGTGCTGATAACGCCGGCCCGACGGTACGAGGCGTTTACGAAGCGTATCTGCGAAACCGATTTAATTATAAAGGTGACGATCAGGAGGCCGGAACAGGACAACATTAAGCATGTCCGTGCGATAACCGATGGCCGCGATCCTCGACAAATTTTCTCTCAGAGATTTTGACTGGCAGACGACACTGCTTGCGATCATGATCGCATTCTTTGGCGTATGGCAGATACATAATGCTGTCCCGACCGCTACGACGTGGTCAAAGCAGATCATCGGTATCGGTATCGCGTTCGCCGCGTTTCTGGTGGTCGCGTTCACAGATTACAGACGACTGATCGACAATGCTCCGATATTTTATGTTATCGGGCTTGTATTGCTTTTTTTGGTGTTGACGCCGCTCGGGGTCACGATCAACGGGCAAAAGGCATGGGTCAGGCTGCCGCTGGTCGGACAGTTTCAGCCGTCGGAATTTGTCAAGATACCGACCGTGCTGATGCTTGCTAAATATTACGGAGCAAGAAAGGGAACGCTGCTGACCTTACGCGAAATGCTGATCGGCGGGGCGATCTTTGCGGGGCCTGTGCTGCTCATTATGCTCGAGCCAGACGCCGGACAGGCGATAACGTACTTTCCGATATTTGCGGCGATGCTCTTTTTATCGGGTATTAAAATAAGGTATGTTGTCGGCGCGGCCGTGCTTGCGGCCGTTATGGTGCCGACGGCATTTTATGTCGGGGTCAAAACGGGCAAGATCAAACGCTATCAGCAGGAGCGCATCCTCGCGATCGTAGATCCGGATTCGGTCGATCCGAGAGGATACGGCTATCACACGATACAATCGGTCATTACGGTCGGCAAGGGCGGACTAAGCGGCATAAAAGGCGATCCGGAAACATCTCAGAGTGTATTAAAATTTTTGCCCGAGCCGCAGACTGACTTTATATTTGCCGTAACGGCTGAAAATACGGGCTTTATCGGCTGTGTTTCGCTGCTTTTGGCGTATGCATTGCTGCTGTCGAGGATGATCGCAGGGGCCAGACAGGCTTCGGACAGGGCGGGAATGCTTGTTATAATGTCGGTCGTATGCGGCATGGTCTTTCAGATATTTATGAATATGGGAATGGCACAAGGCTTTCTTCCCGTGATCGGGGTTCCGCTGCCGCTGATGAGCGCGGGATTGTCCGCCATTCTGACGACATTTGTTGCGATCGGGTTCGTCGTTAGTGTTAGAATGCGTAGGTTCGTCAATTAGAGAGGTTTTATGGCGAGAGAGGCAAGCAAAGTAGTTTCGAGCGATGACAGTGCACCGCGAAAGCGTCGTGGGCTGTCGGGCTTTACATTGTTTTTGACCGCACTGATGCTGGCGTTAGCGGCTGGTGCATTGACGGGAGTACTCGCGTCATATTATCTGAACAACTCGCGCTACACGGTTGAGGTGTCGGCTCTTGCGACCTATCGGCCGCCGCAGGTTACGACGATCTATGCTGATGACGGCGAGACCGTGTTGGCTGAGTTCGCACTTGAAAAGCGCATTCCGGTCAAGATACAGGACGTGCCGCCGCAGGTGACCGATGCTCTGATCGCGGTCGAAGACTCGCGCTTTCGCGATCATATCGGCATAGATCCGTATCGCATTTTTGGTGTCATCTACAAAAATCTTACGACCGGGCGTGTCGAGGGTGGTTCGACGATCACGCAGCAGCTCGCAAAAAATCTCTTTTTGTACAAAGATCAGACTTACACTCGAAAGGTCAACGAATGGGCCGTCGCGCTTCAGATAGAACGTTTGTACACCAAGGACCAGATCCTCGAGATGTATATGAACTATGTATTTCTCGGTGCGGGTGCTTACGGCTTTGAGGCCGGTGCTGAGACATATTTTGGAAAGCATCTGAATGAGCTTTCGCTGGAAGAGGCCGCGCTGTTGGCTGCGATACCTAAATCGCCTGAGTATTCGCCGACGCGTAATATGGAAAAGGCGAGAACACGCCGCGATATCGTGCTCGACCAGATGGCGAAATATTTTCCGGATAAATATTCGCAGGCTCAGGTCGATGCTGCCAAAGCAAAGCCGATCAAACTGGCGGATACCGCATACTATCAGTCACTGCCTAAATCGACGGCATGGGACTATCCGGTCGAGGAAATTCGCAAATATCTCGAAGAAAAATACACGACCCGTGTCGCACAAGGCGGACTCAAGGTATATACGACCATTAATGTTACCGCACAAAAATTGGCAACAAAATCTGTGCGCGAAGGGTTGAGGTCGTACGATCGCTCACAGAAATGGCGTTCGGATTATCAGAACATTCTTCTTGACGAGGATGGCAATCCGCTTACCGATCCAAAGGACATCGATAAGACGCTCAACTCCTTTAAACACGCCGACTGGTTCGGTGATGAGTACGAGGAAGGCGAATATATAAAGGGCCTCGTAATGAAGGATAATCCCGGTGCGGATGAGGTCGGCGTTCGTTTCGGCAAATATAAAGCTATCGTCACACGCGCCAATATGGGCCGCAGCGGCAAGGGGCCAAAAGAGGAACTGAAGCCTGGCTTTTTGGCTGAGTTCCTGATCAAAAAGGTCGATAATGCCAATAAGATGCTTCAGGTCGAGCTTCAGCAGGTGCCGGAAGTTCAGGCCGGTATAGTTTGTATCAATGCTCACACGGGCGAGATCGTGGCTGAGGTCGGCGGATACGATTTTCACACGAATAAATTCAACAACGCGACACAGGGCTTGAGACAGACAGGTTCGTCGTACAAGCCTTTTATTTACACAGCGGCGGTCGAGGACGGAATGACGCCCGACACTATCGTGAGCGGTGCCCCGATCAAACGCGGAGGCTGGCAGCCGCATAACTATGACGGCAGTCTCGGCAATGCCAATGTCCCGATGAAGGTCGCATTGATGAAATCGCTCAACATTCCGGCGGTACACCTGCTCGAACAGGTCGGCATTCAAGCCGGAGCACAGATGGTGCGTCGATTTGGCATCTCAAACCCGATGGCTCCGAGTCTGCCGTCGGCGCTCGGTGCTTCTGAGGCATCATTGCTCGAGATGACGTCCGCGTACTCTACATTTCCGAATAAAGGCGTGCGTGTCACGCCGCATCTGATACGCAAGGTGTATAACCGCGATGGCGGCCTGCTTGAGGAATTTGACGGTTCTAGTTCAAAGGTAACGAGCGAGTACGTCGCATTGACCATGGTCGAGATGATGCGAGGCGTCACGGCAGGCGGCGGAACGGCATCGAGTGCAAGCGCCGGCGGCCAGCCTCTCGCCGGTAAGACCGGAACGGTCAACGACCATACGGACGTTTGGTTTTTGGGCTACACGCCAACCTATGTAACCGGCGTCTGGATGGGCAATCCGCTCAAAAAGATCAATTTGGGCAATAGTATGACAGGCGGCCACGGTGCGGTGCCGTATTTTAACGCCTTTATGGTCCCATTTATGAAGGGCAAACCGCGTGAGTCTTTCCAAAGTGCTCCGCCGGTGCCTGCTGACATAAAGGCTCTGATCGAACGCAACAAACGCGAAGAACTGGAGAAACTCGATGAGGCCGATGCGGCCGGACGCAAGACCGGCATAGTCTTTACACCGGGTGAGAAACTGCCTAAAGATCCGGCACTGCTTCCGGCTGACGGCGATACGGGTGATACTCCGCCCGCGACCGATGTTAAACCCGATCGACCGGCTACGCACGACGATACTCCGATCAAACGAACCGAGACCAAACCACCGGTTTCTAAACCTGACCTGCAGCCGGTCGAAAAACCGGCAGGCGAAAAACGTAAGGGCAAAAAGGGCGACGGCTAAGACGGTCGCACTGTCCGAACCTAACGTATAAAGCACATATAAAAAGAGAATGGCCGGTGTTTTGCCGGCCATTCTCTTTTTTTTAATAACTGCAATGTTGTCAGCTATTTAAGAGATCAGGAATTGCAGAAAATCCCAAGGTAATAGGGCAGCATCTTGCGCCACCAGACCCAATCGTGGGCAACATCATGGCCCCAGATATCGAGACGGTGCGGGATGCCCTTAGAATGGAGAAGTCCCGAAAATTCGCGGCTGCGATCCGGTGCCTCATAATTTCCCTGTCCTGTGACGATGACGATCGAGTCGGCCGCTCTAAGACGCGGCAGATGATAATCGTCATTCAGATTACGAAGGTACTTATCAGGGTTGTTGAAATAGACGTTGTCGTCGTAGTAACCCTTATCGAGATAATTATAAATGTCGTAACTGCCGCTCATAGCGATCACGCCGCGAAAATTATCAGAGTGTTTAAAATATGTGTTGACCGCCAGAAAGGCTCCGAGCGATGCTCCGGTAACGAGCGGTTTAGCATCCTGTCCGCACTCATTTCTGATGAGCGGCAGCACCTCTTCCATAATGTAGCTGTCGTAGCGTGACAGCATCTCGACCTTCCAGCCGGGATGCGATTCGCGATTGAGCAGGCTGTATTTATTGACCGAGTTGATCGAATACGCACGGATCAGCCCGGCATCGATAAAGTCTTTGATAGAGTCGATCAGGTAAAAACGCTCGTACTCAAGGTAATCTGCCGCCGCCGTCGGAAACATCAGCAGCGGAAAGCCCGCGTGTCCGTATGCCACCAGCGGCATTTCCATTCCAAGATTGTGGCTGTACCACGATGTAATGTCTCTTCTCATTTTATTGTGTTAGTCGTTCTGAAGATCCTCTGTGAAAACTATTACTGCGAAACCGTAAATTCTCTCTCGGTCGAATTGTATCCGCCGTTATCGATGACGGAGCCGTCATGGCCGATGAGTTCGAGCTTGATCTTGTGCGTGCCGACCGATAGGCCGTTGAGCCATAGCGGAGCCCATTGATTAAAGGTTCCCATATCGACGCCGTCAACTGCGTAGCGAATCTTGCAGGGACACGGCGGCTGGCCGCCCGTCTTTTGCCCGTTCGGCGAAAGATCTGTGTTGAGCACCCAAAAATCGACCATGATGTTCTCGGCATCAGCACCTTTGTAATCGCCTTTTGGACGGCTGTAGGTCAATAGCGGTCTTTTGAGATCGACCTTGCCGCCGGTGCTTTCCTTCATATCCTTGCCCTCAGGCGTCGGCCCTGTGTTGGCGTTGGACATTGTATTTCCGTTCGCCGTGGTCGCAGGTTTGGTCGCGTCCGCACCGCCATTCTTGACGGTGAAATTGACCATTTGAAAGGCGCCTTCGTTCTTATAGCTCTCATGCCAGGGCCGTGAGGGAAATACTCTGATAGTGTGCGGGCCGTCGCTGACATTTCGCAGCTCAAAATCCTGATCGAGGTTATAATATGCCTCATAGGGCTGGTTATCGAGAATGACGTGAATATGATTGCCGGTATGCGTCGCCGCATCCATGCCGGGCATATAGCCCTTGAGATCGCCTGAGATCTCGAGTTTGAGCTTTACTGTCGAACCGCTGATCACTGCATTCTCTTTAGGCTCGACGATCTTTAGTACAGGAGCCGCCGCATCCTGTTCGCCGCGAGCCTGCATCATATCGGTGATCTTTTTGGGGCGGCCCATTGCGGTGACGGCCTGAGTTTTTTGTGGGGCATTACTGTTGTTGACGGCGGCCGTGTTCGATGCATTCTGACCGCATCCGGCAAGGCCGACGGCCGCAGAAATAACGGCGATCGATATAAGCTTTTTCATTAGATCTCTCCTCAATCGAATTAAGTATTAAGCGGCGATAGTACTAAATTGCTGCCGGCACTGCCGCAATAGGCGTATCAGTGTCAGTTACAAGACCGTAGTCGAAGACCTCGGCAAAGTTGCGCTCGAGACTGTCCTCGACCTTGCTCATTTCGATCTCGCCGCCGAGCAGACGGTCCATAGATGTTACAGGTTCGCCTTCGCACGCGATGATCCAGTTGTAGTAGCTGAGATCGGTATTCACATTAAGTGCGAAGCCGTGCGTCGTGACCCAGCGTTTTATATGAACGCCGATCGCGGCAACTTTGCCCTCAACGGTATGAACGCCCGTCAGGCCCTCGATGCGAAATGCGTCGATGTCAAAATCGGCCATCGTGCGAATGAGCACATCCTCGATGTCACGGACGTATCTGTGTACGTCCTCGCGGTCAGGCGAAAGGCTGATGATCGGATAGCCGACGATCTGTCCGATGCCGTGATATGTGACACGGCCGCCGCGGTTGGTTTCAAAAACCTCGACGCCCATTTGTCTCAGTACTTCGGCTGTCGCGAGTACTCCGTCATTCTTGGCACGGCGGCCTAGAGTAAATGTGTGCGGGTGCTCGAGCAGCAAAAGATGATCGCTTTTACGCTCGGCGATGACCTTTGCTTCGATCTCGGCCTGCATCGTGAGGCCATCAGCATAGCCAACCCGGCCAAGTCTCGTGACCTCTAATCTCCGTTCGGACATATTGTTATGATAAGATTTTTAACAACATTTGAACAGGTAAGGACATATATGAAATCTTTGAAAATAGCTGTATTTGCCATGATGATCGCCGCCGCGTTGACCCTCACCGTCAGTGCTCAAAAGAGGCCCGTACGCAAACCGGCCCCCAAAAAACCGGCTCCGACCGTGATCCCGCCGCTCGATGTGCGGGCCGCTCGCGAAAAGGTGTCGGTACAATTGAGCAATGTAGATCAGTTCGTTGACAAGCTTGGGCCGATCGCACAGGGCATCGAGGACACTGACGCAGGTGCAAGATCACGGCGTCTGCCGCCGGCGGCCGTTGATAAGAATGAGGCGAATAAGCGAAATGTCGTCCAGGCGATACGCAATCTGCGGGCGGGGCTCGCGACGCTTGAGTCCGAATTTAGAACGAAAGAGACCTTAAGAAAATATCTGCCGCAGATACAGGGAATTACCGATCTTGCCGCACAGGCTGAAGACTCAGCCCTGGCCGGTAAATTTGTCGCAGCTAAAGAACCGCTGAGAAGTGTCGCTCAAAAACTGACCGATACATTAGGTGTGATGCCAAAGTGAGAAGCAGGAAGACAGAAGAGAAGAAGTAAACTCACGAGCGGCAGATCGCTCTAATTTTAAATTCTACTTTTTATCCTCAGTCTGCCGGCACTAAGGTTTCTTTAACTCGGTTGGCTTGGCCGGGTCGCAAGGTTCGACCCTTTTGGTCGGGTCGGACGAAACCGCGGATGCGGTCGTGTCGAGAGCGGGCAGGCCGAGGTGCTCTCGAATAAATCTCTCGCCCTCGGTGCGGATCATCTCGCCATTGATGACGCTGGTATGTTTTACGAGCGTATCACCTTTTTGCTCAAACTTTGCCGGTTCGAGAAAGATATACCACGGCGAACCCCAGTTGCGTGTGTCACCGGTCTCTTTACGATAGTCGTAATGTTTTGTCTTTTGTTTGTCGGCACGGTCAATCGATTCGTAAACGACCGGGAAAGTTACCTTTAACGCGTCGAGGCCGGTCTTGACCGCATCTACGGTACCATATTCCGAAACGCCGACCATCTCGAGGCCGTTAGCCTTATATTTGTCATAAAGGGCCGGAAGAAACTCTGCGTCGTGCTTCCAATTAGGACACCACGGAGCAAAATAAACGACGATCACAAGCTTTTTGCCCTGAGCAAGCGAACGAAGGTCAACTTCCTTATCATCACGAACGCTCTTGAGCGACCAATCTTTATAACTAATATCCTTTTCAACGATCGGCGACTGCTCATTTTGAGCAAATGCGGTCAGTCCAAATATTGCTAACAATACGGATGCTAAAAGTAATTTCATGAGATGTTCCTTGATAAATGCGTTTTTTAGAGAAAGCGTAGCTTTTCAATTAGTCAACCGCAAGATTTATATTGACAGTAATTGTAATCTATTAAAATACAGCGGATGAAAAAATGCTGTAAACTGTGATAACTTTTTTATATGGCAGACGCACCTACAGTTTCAGATATTTTTAGATACGCTCTCGATCTGAGGGCTGCAAACCCTAGCGGCACGTACACGGATGTGCGTTCGCAGATCGAAGGCAAGTTCTCGGGCGGAGCATTTCCTAAGACCGCGTATCTGACGATACCTGAGTACGACAACATTGCTCCTGAGGAAGACTGGACGGCAGGCCTGCCGATCGTGCTTCGCGGAATACAGAACGAGAATTGGAAAGACGTCGCTCTCGGCATCGTCATCAGTCTCGAACAGGTCGAGAACTATCCAAAGATGTCAGGCCGCGAGGACGACCCTGCTAAAGAATGGCGTAACCGCAACAAAGGCATCTCTGAGGCCGAAGAAAAGAATTACGACAAATGGCTGCCCGCAGAGCTTGTTGCCATGGCAAAACGCCAGGCCGGTAAATAACAGCATTCGACAATCTTTATATCTCAAGCCGCAGACCGTCTGCGGCTTTTGTTATTTCGCACGGTGGCGAATATTGTCTGACCTCTGTGTCAAGATCGATGTTGTCCCATTCAGGATAAAGATGGGTGAGCATTGCTCGCTTCGGCTTTGCTTTGCGGATGATGTACATTGCCTCAGCGAGTTCGAGGTGTTTTTCGACGGGTTTGTTCCGTATAAAAGAGCACTCGATGATAAAAAGATCGACGCCGGCGGCAAATGTGGCGAGCGTGTCCGTCGGGCCGGTATCCGCAGTAAAGACGACAGTCGAACCGCCGTCATCGATGCGGATCGCATGACTCTCGCGGGTGTGCGGAGTTTTGAGCGATACGAGCGTTAGTTCGGGCATTAGTTGTATAGGTTCGAACTGAGGCAGTTCGATGATCTCGACGGGAAAACGCTGATCGAGCAATTCATACTTTCCCGCGTTGTCGATCGCGTGCAGATATTCGGCAAGTCCCGGCGGCCCGACGATCTTGAGCGGCTTTGTGCGGCCGGACGTGTCCGGGGCGTGTTTGATGCCGAAAAGATATGGTGCGAGGCCGCCGCAGTGATCGAGGTGAAAATGCGATATCCATATCGCATCGAGATTTGCCCAGTCGCATCCCTCCTCAGCCATGCGGTGAATTGCCGACGGCGAACAATCGAGCAGTATCGATCTGCTTGCCGTTTCGAGCCAAAATCCCGAACTGCTGCGAGTCGGATGCGGTAATGATGTTCCCGAACCGAGGACGATGATCTTCATCTCGATTCGATGGTAACAGATGCTGTGCTAAATTTGTTCGTATGGAAACAGTCGATGTTCTCGCGATCTTTGCCCACCCTGACGATACAGAGTTATGCGTCGGCGGCACAATGATAAAAATGAAAGCACTCGGTTACCGTACCGGCTCGCTGGATGCGACACGAGGAGAAATGGGCACACGCGGCACGCCTGAGACACGTGCCGCCGAGGCAAATGCCGCCGCGTCAGTGCTTGGCCTCGACATTCGTGAGAATTTAGGCCTGCCGGACGGCAATGTGACCGACGATCGCGATTCGCGTATCAAGATCGTGCGGGCACTCAGGCGGCTCAAGCCGAAACTCGTACTGACGCATCAGTCGGACGATCCGCATCCGGATCATGATGCGGTCGCGAGGCTCGTGCGTTCGGGTACACGGCTCGCGAGTATGAAAAATTTTGACCCCGAAACAGGCGAACAAAAGATCGCTGTGCCGCGTGTGGCTCATAATATCTTTTCGCGCCGTGCCGAGATCTCGTTCGTGATAGATATCGCCGGACATCTCGACACAAAAATGGACGCGATCAAAGCGTATTCTTCACAGTTTTACGATCCCGATTCGACCGAGCCTGAAACGCGTTTGTCGAGCGAGACGTTCTTGAATGAGATCGAGGACCGCAGCCGCTATTTCGGTTCGCTGATCGGTTCACGTGCGGGTGAGCCTTTTTTTGTTCGCGAGGTATTAAATATAGACGACCCGCTCATCGTACTTACACGCAGCAATAATCTTTACTCTTGAATATTTGCCGAAGATCGGCAGTGCGAATTGATACTTTTTTTTAACGAGTTTCGCTTTATTTAAGTGATAGCCGAGATGTCGGCTCACAGGAGGGAAACTCAAATGTATCACCGCGAAATTTTGCGGCAGTTCGCCGCTTTCGTATTGGCGATGTGCTCTCTTAACGGAGGCATTGCCGCACAGACAACTCCGTCCGCCGGAAAAAAGGCAGCAGCGGCACATCCGGGATGGAGCGGCGTCGTTACTTACCGCAAGACTCTCGACGACAGTTTTTCGAGCGACGAACAGATCCTCGGCCGTGTTCAGGCATCGGATCGCATCAAACACTCGATCACCCATCATGTCGTATATTCGGGACGCATCGTCGTAAATGATCTCGCGGGCACAGGGCGGCCGCAAACTCGGGCAAATGCCGAGTACAGCGAGACGATATCCCGAAAGGATATTCAGACCGAATCGACCAATTGTCACAGTTGGGAACCGAGCCGCATCGTAAGGGCGGAAAGTACGGATCGCGAAACGACACTGGCAAAGGGCGAGGGCGAAGCTGTTTCATTTTCGGCTTCGGTCTATAACGGGCATTTTACGATCGGGTTTTCGCTGCCTGCGATACAGGGGCAATATCGGCGTCAGAGCAGTCAGACATACAGCGGACTATGTGCCGACAGTCCGCGAAAGCCAAGTGCCTCAACCAACGAACGCGATGCTCCGATACCGTCGGGCGGCGCGTCGGTCGAGGGAGAGATAGACCCTAGAGATCCGGATGTTATCGCCGGTTCTAAAACATGGACTGACGGCGTGACGAGTACGTCCAAAGGTTTTACGCACACCGTGACATGGCGGCTCAGACGCAAGCCGCAGCCGCTGCTCATCACAGATATCAGATTTTACGAACCTCGATATCCAAGCCCGAGCGATTGGCACGAGATCGGCACAAAAGGCCATTCCGTCGATGGCAATCAGGTCAAGATCGTCGCAACCATAGCCAATCTCGGCTCGTCGGAGAAGACGGCGTCGGTAAATTTTAGAGAACTTAAAGAAAATACGGCTGTCGGCGACTCGGCCGTAACCGCGACGGTGCCCGCTAATGGCCAAAAAGATGTCGAACTGATCTGGGATACCAGCGGTTACGCATGGCGATCGTCAGGTACCGATGTCGTACCTGAGATGGAGCGCCGCATACAGGTCACGATACCTGATGATCTGATGGAAAAGGACATTACTGTCGTTCCAAAACCGCTGCTTGTCATCTGGGGCTTTTGGCAGGCGCCGGGTTCGGCGGACAAATTCGTTGATATGATCAGAGCGGTCAACGAAAAATGGGGCGTTTGGAATGCACGCACCGATTATCGAAAAGTCTCGACCGACAATGCCGATCAGCTCGATAAGGATGTTCGCGATATTCAAAAAATGACCAATGCGTGGCATATCGACCTCGTGTCGGTAACCAACGGCGGACTCGTCGGACGAGTCTATGTCAACAGCAAGATGCCGACACAATTTGACGGACGCCCGACGGCGACGCATCTCGTAATGGCCGGTGTGCCGAATCTGGGAACTCCGTGTGCCGAAGGCCTATTCGGGCTTTCGTTCAAATTGAACACCTTTAATTTGGATGCTGTGGCCGAACTGTCAACCGACGCGATGAAGCGGTTCAATCTATTGGTCAACAATACAAACGGAACCAGATTTGCGACGCTTGCCGTCCACTCGAGACAAGAGACGTGCAAAGAGGATATCAATGGCGATGGATTTGCGCCGGTGGACTCGGCGATCTGGCGGGCAAAGGTGCGATATGTATCAGAGCGAAACGTCACTTCGCGAGAGATCTTAAAAGATGTCGGACATTTTCGTGTGATCGTAAAATGGCTCGCGATCCCGCCTAAGGGCGATCATTCACCCGATCCGTCAACATTGGCAGAGTATAGGCCGATGGCCGTACCGTCATTATCTACCGACGCAGATCTCGGGCGGCTCTTGAGGTCGAGGCATTACGGGGCAATGTATGATCTCACTTCAGATGATGACGTGATCAAACCCGATCTGGCAAAGGTCGTTGTCGTCCCGGCAGGAAAGACGATAGATGTCCCGCTGACGATACGCGAGGGCACTAAATGTGTTATCAGGCTCATTGCCGGTGATGGCATTTCGGCAACGCTGATCGGCGAACACGGCGAGGTGTTAGGAGCAAACGGAGCAGATTCGGATGATGCGGGCGAGATGTTTCGTTCGATCATGGTCAAAGGTCCGTTCCGTTCCGGCAAATGGATCTTGCAGCTCAATGATCAGAATGTGAACGATGCAGAACTTGCGGTAACGATGTTCATTACTCCGGCAGTAAATTGAACAAATTACGGCGTTCAATTTTACGGGCGGCCTTTCAAAATAAGGACCGCCCGGTTTTTGCCGTTAAATCTTGACAAAAAAGTATAGAATTGTAATCCTTTATATACGGTAAACCTGAAAGTCTTTGATTTAATTGATGTTTTATGAAGATCTCCGCACAAGAGGAATACGGGCTTAGGTGCCTTGTGCAGCTTGCCAATCTCTCGCCGGGCGAGAGTTTGACGCTGCCTCAGATCGCCGAGCGTGAAGGCATCTCGACAGCTAATGCCGGTAAACTGATGTGGCTGCTTAATAAGGCCGGTTTTGTGCAATCGACACGAGGCACAAAGGGCGGTTATCTGCTTGCGCGTCCGCCGCGAGAGATTCGTTTAAGCGAGATCATCAAGGTGCTCGACTCGGATGTGGTCGATAATCATTGTGAAAATTACACCGGAGTTCGCGATGCGTGCGTACATAAAGGCGATTGCGGCATCAGGCCGGTGATCGTCGGCCTGCATGAGATCGTCGAAAATGCACTTTCGCAGATCACGCTTTCGCACCTTGTCGGTAACGAAAAGAGCGTCGATGTAATGTTTCACAGCATTCAGGGAATACACAGAACTATAGAACCAACAAGAGTTTGAGACGCAGAGGGTTCGGGAAAGGCTGAAAGTTAATTTTAAACAGGATGTACAGGATAGGCAGGATGATTTATTGATAGGCACAACAGGTTGAGAATTATCCTGCTCATCCTGTGTATCCTGTTTGAATTTTCACTTTTTCCAGTGCTTTTGCGGTAAAAGATCGATATGTCAACAGCAGCAGAATTATTACAAAATCGCGAATACAAATACGGGTTCGTTACTGATATCGAGACCGAGACGATCGACAAAGGATTGTCCGAAGATACGGTTCGCCTTATCTCGCAGAAAAAGAATGAGCCTGAATGGCTGCTCGAGTTTCGCCTTAAAGCATATTGCCAGTGGCTGACGATGAAGCAGCCCGACAACTGGGCAAATTTTGATTATCCGGCGATCGATTTTCAGGATATCTCGTATTACTCGGCACCGAGGCAAAAGGCGAAAAAGGCGTCGATGGATGAGGTCGATCCGGAGCTGATCAAGACCTTTGAAAAGCTCGGCATACCGCTTAGTGAGCAAAAAATGCTTGCAAATGTGGCGGTCGATGCGGTGTTCGACTCTGTATCGGTAGCGACGACATACAAAGAAAAGCTGAAAAAGGCGGGTGTTATCTTTTGTTCGTTTACAGAGGCTGTCGAGGAATATCCCGAACTTATACAAAAATATCTCGGCTCGGTCGTGCCGGTCGGAGATAACTATTACGCGGCTCTCAACTCGGCGGTGTTTTCGGACGGGTCATTCGTTTTTATCCCGAAAGGCGTCAAATGCCCGATGGAGCTATCGACCTATTTTCGCATAAATACGCAGGAGTCGGGACAGTTCGAGCGAACACTTATCGTTGCCGAGGAAGGCGGTTACGTCGCCTATAATGAGGGCTGTACGGCACCGCAATTCGATACTAATCAATTGCACGCGGCCGTTGTCGAACTCGTCGCTCTCGATGACGCCGAGATCAAATACTCGACCGTGCAGAACTGGTATGCGGGTGATGAGACCGGCAAGGGCGGCATTTATAATTTTGTGACAAAGCGTGGCGCATGCCGCGGGGCTAACTCAAAGATCTCATGGACACAGGTCGAGACCGGCAGTGCTATCACGTGGAAATATCCGAGTGTGATATTGCAGGGTGATAATTCGATCGGCGAATTTTACTCTGTCGCACTGACCAACAACGCACAGATCGCCGACACCGGCACAAAGATGATCCACATCGGCAAGAATACGCGATCGACGATCGTCTCAAAAGGTATTTCGGCGGGCAGGTCGAATAACAGCTATCGCGGCCTCGTTAAAGTGATGCCCAAAGCGGCGGGTGCACGCAACTATACACAATGCGATTCAATGCTGATAGGCGGCAGCTCAGAGGCAAATACCTTCCCGTATATCGAGGTCCGCAACAACACCGCCCGCGTCGAACACGAGGCAACGACATCAAAGATCTCAGAGGAGCAGCTCTTTTACCTTCAGCAGCGAGGCATCTCGCAAGAGGATGCCGTTTCGCTGATCATCAACGGCTTTTGCAAAGAGGTCTTTCGTGAGCTCCCGATGGAATACGCCGTCGAAGCGCAAAAGCTGTTGGGATTGAAGCTTGAGGGCAGCGTTGGCTAAAGAGTGTAGCTTTTAAAGTGCTTGAGGAGTACAAGCACACTTAATGCGGCTTGTGTCTCTGGCTTTTTGAGTAAGGGGTTGGATGATGAATTTCAAATTTGCTGCATTGATGTTAACAGTGATGTTAGCGGGGTGTTCAAGATCCGTGATGGTAAATGATGTGACAACACAAATTGCGGAACCGACACCTCAGCCGGAGCAGAGAAATATACCGGACTTTGCTCCGATCGAGACGGAGCAGGCGGCGATCGACATCGCTCTGCGAGCGTGGATCCCTGTTTATGGGAAAGAACAGATCGATGGTGAAAAGCCTTATATAGCGACGCTCGAAAATGGCGTTTGGTATGTGCACGGCAGCCTTCCCGCAAACTCGGACGGCGGTTACGCGGAGGCCTGGATATCTAAGGACGACGGAAGAGTGATCAAGTACATACATGGAAAATGAACGATAGTATTGGGAAAGACTATTAGGTGCGAGATGACGGTATGCAATTAGCTCAAGAAGAAAAGCAAAAGATAGCTGAGATCTGTCGGCGAAATGACATTTCATTCTGCGCTCTTTTTGGTTCATTTGCGCGGGGTGAGGCAAATTCGGAAAGCGATATTGATCTTTTGGTTAGGTTCGCCAAGCCTAAAGGATACGACTTTTTGAATGCGGCTTTCGAGATCGAGGATGCAATTGGACGCAAAGTCGATCTGGTGACGGAGGGCGGGCTTAGCCGACACATCCGTGACCGTGTTTATAAAGATATGAAGGTTCTTTATGGAGAAGGACAATAGAGTATTCCTGAGTGATATTCTTGACAGCATAGAGGCGATCGATTCGTATCTGGAAGGATACGACTTTGACCAATTCCAGCGAGACCGCAGGACAGTTGATGCCGTGATCAGAAATGTTGAGGTCATCGGCGAGGCCGCGAACAACTTAACGGTGGAGTTTAGAGAGAACAATCCGCAGATCGAATGGCGACGGATCATCGCGACCCGTAATCGGATAATTCACGGCTATGCGACGGTTGACCTTTCGATCATCTGGACGATAGCACAGACCGACCTTGAGCAGTTGCAGAACGAGGTTGAAAGTTTGTTGGCGAAATTAAAATGAAAGTTATCCAACCATCAGACCAACCGCAGCCTAAGGGGCATTATTCGCCGGGTATTGAGCACGACGGTGTTATATATGTGTCAGGGCAGCTGCCGATGGCGCTTGATACGCGTGAGCCGTTTACGGGTGATATCGGCGAGCAGACGGAACTTGCGTTGAGGAATGTCGAGGCGGTTTTAAAAGCTGCGGGCAGCGATCTGACCAAGGTTTTGCAGATGACGATCTATGTCTCGGATATGGAGCTTTGGAGCGCGGTCAATGAGGCCTACGCTCGTGTGATGGGCGATCATCGTCCGGCAAGGGCAATAGTGCCGGTCAAGGATCTGCATTTTGGCACAAAGATAGAGATACAGGCGATCGCTCTGGCGTGAGGAGGATCTTTTAACCGCGGAGACGCAGAGACGCCGAGGAAAGAGAAAAAAAAAGGTATTTGATCTCACCATTTATTTAACGTCTCAGCGGTCAAAATTTCTTTATGAAGCTGAACATCTATCAGGTCGATGCATTTACTAACACTGTTTTTGGCGGCAATCCGGCGGCGGTCGTGCCTCTGGATAGGTGGCCTGCTGATGACATATTGCAGAGTATTGCGGCGGAAAATAATCTTGCCGAGACCGCATTCTTTATCGAGAGCGGCGATGCATTTGAACTGCGCTGGTTTACGCCGACGGTCGAAGTGCCGCTGTGCGGGCATGCGACGCTCGCGACGAGCTATGTGATATTCAACGAGCTCGGCTTCGACGGCGACGCGATCACTTTCAAGACGCGAAAGGCCGGTGATCTGACAGTGACGCGTGACGGCAAAAGGTTTGTGCTCGACTTTCCCGTGTACGAGATGCGTGAGATAGAGCCGGTCGAGATGCTGAGAACAGCCGAGTTTTCGCCGCTGCGGTATTTTGAGGCGCAGGAAAATATGCTGTTCCTGCTGATGGACAGCCAGCAGACAGTTGCCGAGTTTCGGCCCGATATGCGAATGATCGAGCAGCTGCCGTATCAAGAGGTCATCGTCACAGCTAAGGGCGACGACTGCGACTTTGCCTCGCGAATATTCGCACCACGCATCGGCATCCCCGAGGACCCTGTGACCGGAGCGATACATTGTTCGCTGATCCCGTTTTGGGCAAACGAGCTTGGCAAAGATGAGCTTTTTGCTCGTCAGGTCTCAAAACGCGGCGGCGAACTGTACTGCGAAAATTACGGCGATCGCGTCAAAATAGGCGGAAATGCTGTGCTTTATTTGAAAGGCGAGATATCTATTTGATGATCGACGAGATCAAAACCGAACTTGCTCGGCTGGAAAACGAGCATGACATCAAGATCCTCCTTGCCGTAGAGAGCGGCAGCAGGGCGTGGGGCTTTGCGTCGACGGACAGTGATTGGGACGTTAGGTATATTTACGTTCACAAGCTCGATTGGTATTTGAGGATCGATCAGTATAAGGATTCGCAGGAAGAGATTTTGCCGAACGAGATCGATCTCGCCGGATGGGAATTGAGAAAGGCTCTGGGCCTGTTTCGCAAATCGAACCCGCCGATGCTGGAGTGGCTGCGGAGTCCGATCGTTTATCTCGAGCAATATTCGACGGCGGGAAAGTTACGTGATCTGAGTACGCGATTCTTCAGCCCACGCTCGTGCATGTATCACTATCTCAGCATGGCCAAGGGAAACTTTAACGAGTTTTTAAAGAACCGCGATCTTGTAAAGATCAAGAAATACTTTTACGTTCTCCGCCCGGTGCTGGCGTGTAAATGGATCGCTAAGGAGAACAGCTTTCCGCCAATGGAGTTTAACAAGCTGCTGAATACACAGGTCAGCGACCCGAACGTGAGGGATGCGATAGACGAACTGCTCGAAAGAAAGATCGCTGGCGAAGAGCTTAGAGAAGAACCGCGAATCGAAGTTTTAAACGATATGCTCGCGCGCGAGATCGAGCATTTTTCGAAGGTCGTGGGCGTGATCGACACGGTCGATAAGCCACAGGCCGCGTTGCTTGACGACCTGTTTCGACAAACATTGAACGAAGTCTGGAATTAAATTTTTATGCTGTTAGAAGTTAAAGACCTGCATGCAGGCATCGAAGGTAAAGAGATATTAAAGGGCCTGAATCTGCAGGTGAACAAGGGCGAGGTGCATGCCATCATGGGGCCTAACGGCTCGGGCAAATCCACGTTGTCAAAGGTTTTGGCGGGGCATCCGACATACGAGGTGATCTCGGGCGAGGTCCTTTTTGAGGGCAAGAACCTTTTAGAACTCGAGCCTGATGAGCGTGCACGCGAAGGCGTTTTTATGGCGTTCCAATATCCGGTCGAGGTTCCGGGCGTTTCAAATTCGCAATTTCTCCGGCTCGCCTATAACGAAAAGGCAAAGCATCACGGCGAAGAGGAACTGGACCCGCTCGAGTTCAACGACCTGCTGAAAGAAAAGGCGAAGGTCGTCGAGATGGATCCGCAATTTTTTAAGCGTTCGGTGAACGAGGGTTTTTCGGGCGGAGAAAAAAAGCGTAACGAGATATTGCAGATGGCCGTGCTGGAGCCGAAACTCGCGATACTCGACGAGACAGATTCGGGCTTGGATATCGACGCGCTCCGCATCGTTGCTGAGGGTGTTAACAAACTGCGTTCGAGTGAGAATGGCATTATTCTCGTGACACATTATCAGCGGCTGCTCAACTATATTCAGCCGGATTTTGTTCACGTTCTGGCGGGCGGCAAGATCGTTAAAGAAGGCGGTAAGGAACTCGCTCTCGAACTCGAAGAAAAGGGCTACGATTGGGTCAGATCGGCCGCTAAATAAAGATGGCATCAGAGCAGCAGCAAAGTGGATCGGGCAATGCGGTGATCGTCGCTATATGGGCGGCGGTGCTGCTGACGGTGTTTGCTGCATTTCGCAGCGATGATCTGCTAAAGCTGCCTTCGCTTATCGGCAGATCGGGCGGCGGCCCGCTCGCGGGAGCGGGAATTATCGATCCGATAGTCGGTGCGGTTGCCGCCGGAGCGGTTCTTATTTCATGGTTCGGCTTGGGGATGATGGTGAACCGGTTTTTGCCGATGACCCGACAACCCGGTGACTCGCATGTGCTTGAGATCGCGAAAGCGATCGCTGCGGGATCGATCTTGTGGTCGCTGGTGTGGTTCTTTTTGGGGCTTGCGGGAGCATATTCGACGATCGCTGCGGTTGTTGTAACGATCATCGGCATTGTGCTTGCCGTGATCGGTATCGGCCGTCTGCGTGCAGCCAAAGATGAAAGCCGCACACCCGAACCCGCGACGATGCTCGACCGCATTCTTCTTTTACTTGCTGCCGCATCAGTTGCGTTGGCATTTATTGCCTGTCTTGCGCCGCCGATCGCAAAGGATACATTGCTGTATCATTTTGCAGTTCCGAAGGCTTTTATAGCCCAGCACAGCAGTGCGGTCATCGAAGGCAATATCGCAAGCTATCTCGCTCTCGGAACCGAGATGCACGTCGTATGGGCGATGCTCATCGGCGGGGTCTACAGCGTCCGTGCGGGCGAAGCGGCCGCCGGGGCGACGGTCTTTTTATTTTTTCCTGTACTGATTGCCGCTGTTTTCGGCTGGGCACGCGAGCTAAACATCCAGCGTACTCCGGCACTGCTTGCGGCCGCGACCGTTGCGGTGATACCGACAGCGTTTCATGTCGCGTCGAGCGGTTATATAGACCTGACGCTCGCACTGTATGTAACCCTTGGGGTATATGCTTTTGAACGATGGCGAAAGACGTCTGAGATCAGCACTCTGATATTTGCCGCGATATTTTTGGGCGGTGCATTAGCGGTAAAGCTGACCGCGGTCTTTGTGTTTGCCGCACTGCTGCTGGTGCTGCTGGTCGCGGCACGCGGCGAGAGTTCGCCGGGTAAGCTGATCGGCTATGGCGTTGCGGCGATGATATTGGCGGGCGTGATCGCTTCGCCGTGGTATCTGCGTGATTGGGCGACGACAGGTTCGCCGATGTTCCCTTTCTATATGTCTGTCTGGAAAGGCACCGCTCCTGGATGGGATGTCGAGCGGTCAGCTCTTTTTCAGATGATGAATTCTCAATACGGTGGTGCGGCCGATGCCCCTGTTAATTATCTGACAGCTCCGCTGCGTTTTTCGCTTGCGGCTCAGCCTGAGGATGCTCGGCTGTATGACGGTGTACTCGGTGCATCATTCCTGATCGGGCTGCCGCTGGTGATCGCAGGTTTTTGGAGACGAAAACTCTCACCGAGCATTGCCGCGATGGCTGCCGTTATCGGCGTCGTTTACCTTTTTTGGCTGTTCTCAAGCCCGCAGTTGAGATATCTGCTGCCGATCGCACCGCTGGCAGCGATCGTGGTCGCGGCGACGATAGATTCGTTTGGTGACGGAGCGCTCAGAAAGGTGTCGATCTATGCCCTCGCTGCGTCGTCGGTGTTGTGTGTTGCGACATCATTTGCGTGGTTCTGTCAAAAAGCCCCGCTGCGAGTCGTGCTCGGCGGCGAGACGCGCGAGCAGTATCTTGCACGCGATCTCGACTATTATCCCTTTTACGAAGCGATGGCGGCATCGACCGAGCCTGACGCAAAGACATGGCTGGTCAATATGCGCCGCGATACGTACAACGTCGAGCGGCCTGTGATCTCGGATTATCTATTTGAGGACTGGACACTGCGAAAATTTCTCTGGGAATCGCGTACCGTTGACGAACTGCGGCAAAAGGCTTCGTCATTAGGAGCGAAATATGTGCTTGCCCGGCACGATTTTTTGTTCGATTACGATAGGTCATCGCTAGTTGATGACAAACGCCCGCGTGCCGAAAATGAAGCAAAGCTCGCAATGGCAAAGACATTTCTGCTCGACCCGTCAAGGGTCTTGAAGCAGGACGGTAAGTTTAGTTTGGTAAAGGTTAATTAATAAATGACTGCAACGACAGCCGCACAAGAGACGGCATACAAACAGAAGTTCGAAGAGTTTATCACAGGTGAGCACGACGCACGCGTTGCCGAATTTAGGCGAAAAGCGTTCGACGCGTTTTGTTCGCTCGGATTTCCGGATCAAAAAATGGAGAATTGGAAATATACGAGTGTCACACCGATCGCGTCTCAAGATTGGACCGTGACTCCGGCTGATACTACATCGTCTGACATTACCGGAGCTGAGGATGAGGTCAGAAAATTTAATTTGAACCGCAGCGGATTTACCGCTCTCAATGCAGCCTTTGGCTCGTACTCGGTCATTACGATCACAAAGGAAACCGTTGTCGATGAGCCGATCCATATCACATTTGGGTCCGCAAAAGGGGTTATGACATCGCTGCACGTAATAGTAATTGCCGAGGCTGGCAGTAAGGCAACGATAGTCGAGACACATCACTCTGAGTCAGAGGGGTTTACAAATGCGGCGGTGCAGGTCTTTGTCAAAGATAATGCGAATGTTACGCATTATCGTGTTCAAAAGGATACGGCGGGAGCTTTCAATTATGGTGTTACGGAGGTGACGCTCGGACGCGGCAGTTCGTATAACTCGACAAATATCAATCTCGGCGGAGCTGTCTCGCGTCACGATATCGAGGTGAGATTTACCGCTGAGGGCGGCGAGGCCTGGGTAGATGGCCTTTATATGCTCAATGGCGAACAGCATCACGACACTCACTCGATCATCGATCATACCGTGCCCAATTGTACATCTCATCAGACATATCGCGGCGTGCTTAATGACAGGTCGCACGGCGTTTTTAACGGTATCGTCTTTGTCAGAGAAAATGCACACGGTACCGATGCCCAACAGTCTAACAAGAATCTGCTGCTCTCTAACGATGCACGCATCGATACCAAACCGCAGCTAGAGATATTTAACGACGACGTTAAATGTTCGCACGGTGCAACGGTCGGCCAACTTGAGGATGATGAGATGTTCTATCTGCTTTCACGAGGCATCTCAGAACCGCTTGCCAAAAATCTGCTGACCTACGGATTTGCCGAAGCCGTAATAGACAAGATCGCGATCGACTCGATAAAGAACGAGCTGGATAAATTAGTGCTAAACCGTCTGGGGACTGAGATCTGAGAGGAGATCAACCAGGAATTTTGCAACGAGTTCTTTGCAGTACAGAAGACAGACAAGGATGCACAAAAGGTGCTCGCAGTCTTGTTAAGGAACAAAGCTATCCTGAGATCGTTGAGCCAACAGATCAAATGGGAGAAGGTCTGCGATAATTATCTTTAGCTTCAATATGTCAGAGCGTTCACAAAATTCATATGGACAGCTTTTGAGTGACGTAAAACGCCGCATACACGATGCTCAATATAGAGCGTTAAAGGCTGTTAATAAAGAGCTTATTGCCCTGTATTGGGATATCGGCAAGATGATCGTCGAGAGACAACAAGGGGAGACTTGGGGAAAATCAGTTGTCGAACACTTGGCAGCCGATTTGCAAAGTGAATTTCCCGGCATACAGGGTTTTTCGGTGTCCAGCCTTTGGCGGATGAAGGTTTTTTATGAAACTTATTCATCAGATCAAAAACTCGCACCAATGGTGCGAGAAATAGGATGGACTCACAATATAATTATTTTCGAACGCTGTAAGGACGCTCTGCAAAGAGAGTTTTATCTGCGGATGACGAAGAAGTTTGGTTGGACAAAGAATGTGCTGACGCACAATCTTGATGCACAAGTTTACGAAAAAACTTTACTAAATCAGACCAACTTTGACGAAACGGTCGCAGAAGAGATCCGCGATCAGGCAAAACTTGCCATCAAAGATGAATACATCTTTGATTTTCTGGAACTGGGCGAAGAGCATAAGGAACGCGAACTTGAGCGTTCGCTGATCAATAAGATCGAAGATCTTTTGCGGGAAATGGGCGGGCTTTTTACGTTTGTCGGCAGCCAGCATCGTTTGGAGATCGAAGGAAAAGAGTTTTTTATAGACCTGCTTTTGTTTCATCGCAGACTGCGTTGTCTGGTTGCGGTTGAGCTAAAGGTCGGGGAATTTCAACCGGAGTTTGTCGGAAAAATGCAATTTTATCTTGCGGCATTGGACGACCTGGTGCGAATGCCGGATGAAAATGCCTCGATTGGCCTGATATTATGCCGCAGTAAAACAAGGACAATTGTTGAATACGCATTGCGTGAATCGAAAAAACCTATAGGCATTGCCCAATATTGTGTCAGCTCCGAATTGCCAAAAGAATTAAAAGGAGAACTGCCGGAGCCGGGACGGATCGCGGCATTGTTGAGCAGTGTAGATATTGACAAATAGAATGAGTAATTGGGACGTATTAAAAGTAAGAAACGATTTCCCGGTGCTGTCGCAGACTGTGAATGGTAAGCCATTGGTCTATTTGGACAATGGAGCGTCGGCGCAGGTGCCGCAGAGGGTTATTGACCGCACATCAAAGTATCTGACTGAGGAACACTCGAATATTCATCGTGGTGTGCATTATCTTTCGCAGCACGCGACGACGGCCTACGAGGCTTCGCGTGAGAAAGTGAAAAGGTTCATCAATGCTGCTGAGGCGGCCGAGTGCATATTTACAAAAGGCACGACCGACGGCATCAATCTCGTTGCATCGTCGTACGGCAAAAAATTTATCGGCGCAGGTGACGAGATACTGATCTCGGCGATGGAGCACCACTCGAATATCGTGCCCTGGCAGATCGTGGCCGAGGACAGAGGAGCGACGCTTTGCGTGATACCGATGAATGAGCGTGGGGAACTTATCATCGAGGAGTACGAACGCCTGCTCAACGAGAGGACAAAGATCGTGGCCGTCACGCACATCTCAAATGCGCTGGGTACGGTCAATCCGATCAAAGAGATGGTCGCGGCCGCACATAATCTCGGTATTCCGTTCCTTGTGGACGGTGCGCAGGCTGTGCCGCATCTAAAGGTAGATGTGCAGGATCTCGACTGTGATTTTTATGCTTTTTCGGGACACAAGATGTTTGGCCCGACGGGCAGCGGCGTGCTTTACGGAAAGCGTGAGTGGCTGGATAAAATGCCGCCGTATCAGTCGGGCGGCGACATGGTGCACACCGTTACGTTTGAAAAGACAACATACGCTCCGTTGCCGAATAAATTTGAGGCAGGGACACCGGCGATCGCTGCGGGCATAGGACTAGGTGCAGCGGTAGATTATCTCAACGACCTCAATCGCGAAGCCGCGTCGGCTCACGAGCATCAACTTTTAGAGTATGCTACTCAGCGTCTTGCAGACATTCCCGGTGTTAACATAGTCGGCACCGCCGAAAATAAATCCAGCGTGCTGAGTTTTACGATCGACAACATTCATCCGCACGATATCGGCACTATCCTCGATCAGCAGGGCGTCGCGATCCGAGCCGGACATCACTGTGCTCAGCCCGTAATGCAATTTTTTGACGTACCGGCGACAGCCCGAGCGTCATTCGCTTTCTATAATACGAGAGAGGAAGTAGATAAACTGGCCGACGCAGTGCAGAAGGTTATTGAGATATTCGCATGAAAAAGAAACGTGACATCACATTTTGGTACGGCAGGGTCGAGGCTGCCGACCCATACGCGGCAGTAAAGTACTGGCAAACCCAGCCAGATAGTGCGAAATTTGAACTTGCGTGGCAGATGGTGCTGGATGCTCACGCGATGAAAGGAGAGGATCTTCGTGAATCAAGACTTCAAAGAACTGTTGGAGGCCTTCGAAAAGTTCGAAGTTAGGTTTCTAGTGATAGGCGGCCACGCAGTGATCAAATACACTGAACCGCGTTATACAAAAGACTTGGATCTTTGGATCGCGAACGATGAAGAGAATGCTCGGAAGGTTTACCGGGCCTTGAAGGAGTATGGGGCCCCGATAGACGGATTGTCGGCTGTAGATCTGGTTGCCGCCGATCACTATTTCTCTATGGGGATACCGCCTAGTCAGGTCGATATTTGGCCAAGAATTCCCGGGGTCGAGTTTGAGGAATGCTGGCTTCGGAAGACACCGGGAAGTTTGCTTGATACCGAGGTGGACTTTATTTCGCGAGACGATCTGATCCAGAACAAGGAGACTGTTGGAAGATTGCAGGATTTAGCAGATGCGGAGAAACTACGCGAGACAAAGAGTAACTGAATATCGCCCCAGCCTCCAGAAAAATAATGGAAACTACGGCACGCATATTACTAACGAGTATACTGGCGTGTATTTATTAGCCTCGTTTAGGATGGGTGGCGGTATTTACTTGTGAAATCATCTGGACGAGAATGTGAAGTTCACCTTTGAAAATGCGAATCAGCAAGTTGAGGTGATCTACGCTTATGTTGGAGAGGATGATTTTGACAACGCTTGGTATTACATTGGGTACAACGAAAGGGTGAGGACAAAGTAAGGAACGTGTAGTTCTCGATCAGCGAGACGGATTTTATTGGCAAACGAATCCAGATCTGAGCGTTCCTTGGTGAATTACAGATGTCAGAACTAAACGATTTATATCAGGAAGTGATCCTGGAGCATAATAAGAATCCGCGAAATTTTCGTGATATCGAGGATGCGGATAAGACGGCGGACGGTAAGAATCCGCTGTGCGGCGATGCGTTGCGTGTTTATGTGAAGATGGACGGCGATGTTGTCGAAGACGTGGCGTTCAAGGGGTCGGGTTGTGCGATCTCAAAGGCATCAGCATCGATGATGACCCAAGCCGTTCGCGGTAAGACGCGCGAAGAAGCTGATGAGCTTTTTAACGAATTTCATAACATGGTCACCGGAGATCTGGACGTCGAGACTGACGAAAATCATCTTGGCAAACTCAAGATCTTTTCGGGTGTGCTCGAGTTTCCGGCTCGCGTAAAATGTGCAAGCCTGAGTTGGCACACGCTAAATGCGGCACTTCATGGTGAAGATGAGATCTCGACCGAGTAGGCGATCAAACTCGGCAGTTTCAAAGCGACGGAGTGTTTACCGGATGGGAAACACTTTCTCGGCCGATGAACTTTCAATTGTCAGCAGATAACGACTGATCTCCCGTATATTGTCTGAAAACTTTTTCAAACTCACAGATCGCCGTAATTTTCTCTTTTTCGCTCCAGCCTGATTTTTTAGCTAACCGGTCTGCCGCCTGCGTTGCGAGACCTTTGGCAGAGTCAGGATCTATCAGCAAAGCTCTCATACGGCGAAGCAGAACATCCTCGATAGTTTGAGCCATCTCTTGGTCTATGGCACGCTCAATTTCGTCACAGGCTGCGGGCGGGCCGATCGTGAGATCTTGTGTTATGCACCGAGTTGCTCTCAGTCCGGCATATTTTACCGCGGCGTCAACGGCATCCTCGGCCATGCGGCGATAGGTTGTCCATTTACCGCCGGTGATGGTGATAAGGCCGTTGTCGATAAACAGTTCGTGACTGCGCGAGAGTTTTGCCGTCGTTTGCGTCTCCTGTTGCCGAACCAGCGGACGTACACCCGCAAACGAACTGATGATGTCGTCGCGTTTCGGCTTTTTGATGAGATACTGACCGGCGGTATCGAGCAGAAAATCGATCTCATCATTGGTCGGTATTTCGCCTTGCTCAGGTGATGAGCACGGAACGTCGGTCGTGCCGACGAGCAGGCGGCCGAGCCACGGAATGCAGAACAGTACACGGCCATCGGGAGTTTTCGGTATCATCAGGGCCGATCCGGACGAGAGAAGATCTAGCGGCAGAATGATGTGCGAACCGCGAGCCGCCATTATTACAGGTTTGGCATCTGCATCCGACATTTTGCGTATCGGATCGGCAAATGCACCTGCGGCGTTGATGACCGACAGAGCTTGTACACTGAGAGTTTCTCTGCCGACCATATCAGAAATGGTGATGTTCCGGATCTTTTCCTTATTAAGTGAGAGGGCATCGACTCGGGCATAATTTAGTATGCATGCACCGTTTTCTGATGCCGTTGAGGCAATGTCGATCAAGAGACGTGCATCGTCAAATTGGCCGTCCCAATATGAAATACCGCCCGAGACGACCGCCGGATCGAGTCCGGGCAAACGGTTGAGAGTTTCGCTTTTGGAAAGCGAACGCGAACGCCCGAAACTCAAATTTCCGGCAAGGATGTCATAGATCTTTAAACCTGTGCCGTAAAAGATCTTTTCCCAAAGATTTCGGCACGGCACGATGAATTCGAGTTTGTGAACCGTATGCGGCCCATTCTTTAACAGCAGCCCGCGTTCGTGCAGAGCCTCTCGGACGAGCGAAATATCGCCCTGTGCAAGATAACGTACCCCGCCATGAACGAGTTTTGTCGAGCGGCTCGACGTATGCTTGCCGAGATCGTCACGCTCGACCAGCAGTACTGACAGGCCGCGTGTCGCCGCATCGAGTGCGCAGCCGATGCCGGTAGCTCCGCCGCCGATGATAACGACGTCCCACGGCTCAGCACGCTCACGGACAATTTTCAGACTGAGCTTACGATCCATTTCAATTCGAATGTTACGGTTATTAGTAATGCTTGGCAATTTCAGCTTGAACTAGTAAATTAGCGAGAACAGTCGGAAACCAAATATTTTAATCTTAGGATCAGGAATATAAATGTCATCAGCTGAGATCGTTGAAACGCAAAGATCGACAGAGCCTTTATTTAAACCGGTTCCGGCGGCGATAGCCTTGTGCGTGATCGCAACGGCTGTGATGATACTCCATCAGCAGGGACGGTTATGGTGGTGTCCTGCGGGCGACCTGTCGCCGTGGTCGTGGGACATCTGGAGTCAGCATAATTCGCAGCATCTCGTCGATCCGTACTCATTTACGCATATACTGCATGGGGTGGCCGAGTTTTGGCTGATCGGCCTGATATTTAAGAAAGTACCGGTTGCATGGCGTCTTTTGATAGCGGTCTGCATCGAGGCAAGTTGGGAAATTGCCGAAAACTCAAGCTATGTTATCGAACGCTATCGTGCCGCTACGATCTCGCTTGATTACTTTGGCGATTCGATCGTTAATTCGGTCTCGGACATACTTTGTTGTGCGACAGGTTTTGTTATCGCGAGCAAACTGCGATTTTGGCGGTCGGTCATATTATTTACAATGACCGAGATCATTTTGACACTGACCATACGCGACAGTCTTGTGATCAATATCATTATGCTGATCTATCCCATTGATGCGATCAAGGATTGGCAGATGGCCGGAAGATAGTATATAAAAGGCAAAAAATGAAAAAAGCGAGCCTTAGCCCGCGTTCGATCATTAAATTAAAGCCTCTGTGTGTTTGAGGTTTATTATAGTTTTGAGCTAAACCACATCCTTTCCAACCTTGTTCGTTTTGCAGGCCGGAACTTGCAGCATTATTTAGAACTAAGAAAAAAATTTACTTTTCGCCTCTTGCGGCTTCGACCTCGGTTTCGAGATCGACGGCAAGTTTGCGTGAGCCGGGCTGATCGAATGTTTCGGTCCAGCGAAGCGCTTCGTCAAGGATGCGCAGCTGATATTCGCGCCAATTTGGTTTACCGGCGACCGAGCCGAGTTCGCCGTGGTAATAGGCAGTGCGCGGCGGACGAACCTTGTCGGTGATCGTGGTTTCGACGGACAGCATCATTGTCGGTATTCCGCTCGCCTCGATATTGCGGGCGATGATGCCAAGGGTCTGATGGCAAAGCTTGGTCGCAGGTATCAAAAGGACAGCCTTAACCTCGTAGCGGTGCAGGCGCTCGGCAAGCTGCGGGGCAAGCTCTGCGGCGACGCGTCCGGCATTAGGAATACGGCTGCTTAACGACCACCATACATTATTGAGATTGCCGATGACGGCATTTGCCTGATACTCGAGAAGGCGATCGATCGGTATCTGGGCATTACGATCCTCATTCACCGCCGCCGGATCATAGCCTTTTGCGGCATATTTTGTATCGGCGGAGCCAACCTCTACGGGTATTTCGCGATAATTGAGATCGCCGTCCTTAGACTCCATATCAAAAGGATCCGTACCGTCGATATAAGCACCTGCGGACGAAATAAGCCCGAGATTCAACATCGGCAGAGCACGGCGAACGGGTGTAAAAGGTGAGTGAATATTCTCAACCCACGGGTAACCGGTGAGGCTGTTGTTTGCCGTCCAACGCGAAAATCGTCCTGACCATTCGCCTTGTTTTTCGATCAATTCCATATCTAGACCTTAAATTCCTTAGAAAAATCGTACGGTGCGTTATCGTCCTTTTTTACTGCCGTATTAAAGCGTCGCGTGACCATCGTAAAAAATGCGATCAGTGCGGCGATCATTCCGGCCAGCAAAACCCATTCTGACCATTGGTGCAGTAGGTTGAATTGTACTCGGAGCGGGTCGTCGACCGCTGCCTGATCGATCGGCATTCCGATCTGTGCTTTTAGTGACGACATCCAAAATGCGATGACAAATTCGCCGATGGCACAGGCCGCCGCGAGCACCAACAGCAGAAAACGCTCGATCCAAAGCCAAAAGCGGTTAGCATTGCCCGAAAAGATCGATGTTATCAACAGTATCACGGCAACGGCAATGCCGCCGTAATTTAAGAACGCCAGTTCACGATTGACGACCGCTCCGGCAAGTTCACGCTCAGGCAGAACCCCAAAGGCCGCTGCCGCCGACGCGATGAAAAACACCGAGCACCCGAGCCATACAGCGATCAGCAACGCTCTGATATTTGAAATGAATCTCATCCGTTACGAACCGTAATGCCTAATTATGTAGCCTTTCGCAGAAAAGCTCAAAACCGGTCAGCACCACATCGCTATGCGAAGTTTAAACTTACCGATAAAAATAATATCGTATATCATCAGATACGCTTCAAAAAATACTATCAGCCGACAGGTTCAGATCACTCATAAATGAGCGTCGCTAATTTAAAATTCAAAGAAAGAGCGATAGCGGGGCCGGTGCCGAATGTCGTGCCGACATGGATCATGCCGAGCGTGCGTGTGCTGGTGATCGCGGCTGATGCCATACTTGCGGCCATTTGCCTGATCAGCGCGTTCAAGATCCGTGAGCATGAGGCGATATTTGCTGCCGGCAGTTGGCATTGGTCGCATGCTTTTGAGCCATACGCAGGCATCTTATATTTTTGCGTGCCGGTAAGGCTAGTGATGCTTGCGTATCAGCGAGCATACTCATTCAGCGGAGCATTTGAATATTCACGTGAGGCGGGACGTATCGTAAGAGCGACGGTCGTCAGTTCGCTGCTGATGGTCGCGTGGGCTTTTCTGTTTCGCGGCGGATATACGTTTCGCGAGTTTTCCTATTCACGCGGCCTTTTCGTGCTGGATTTCGTATTTGCGATGACGACCTTTGTCATTTTGCATATCGCCATCCGATCTGCGCAGGCAATGGTGCGCGAGCGCGGCATCAATCTCATCCCGACGATCATCGTCGGCGACAATACCGAAGCAAAACAGACATTTGCCGAGCTTACCGAACGCCGCTATCTAGGCTATCGCGTACTGGGGATCGTTGCCGACATCGATTCAGCAACGGTAACTGTCGGCGACGGGCGTGCGGCGGATGTGCTGGGGTCGGTTGACGAACTGACGGATGTGATCAGACATTACGAGATACAAGAGGTCATCATTACCGATAACGGTATCGCCAGCGAAAGGCTCTTTGATGCGATGATGTCGCTTGGACGTCAGCGAAAGGTCGAGTTTCGTTTTGCACCGTCATTATTTGATCTGCTGCCGCAAAAAACGAGTGTCGACCAGATCGGCGTATTGCCGATGGTCAGGCTCTTTCGAGAACCGCTGTCAGACGTACAGCGGTTCATCAAACGTACATCCGACATCATTATTGCGACGGCGGCGGCAATGATCACTTTACCGATATGGATCGCCGCCGCGATCGCTGTAAAGGCCACATCTCGCGGGCCGATCCTTTTTAAGCAGGAACGCGTCGGCATGGACGGCCGCGTTTTTCTCTGTTATAAGTTTCGGACGATGAGTGCCGGTGCCGATGAGAATGTCCACCGTGAGGCTTACGAAAAAAACATCCAAGGCGAGACAGATGCAAACTCAGGTGATGCTGCCAAGCCTGTTTTTGGCAAGGTTAAAAATGATCCTCGAATTACACGTGTCGGAGCACCGCTCAGGCGAATGAGCATCGACGAACTGCCGCAGCTTATAAATGTTCTGCGGGGCGAGATGAGCATCGTCGGGCCGCGTCCGCCGATACCATACGAGGTCGAAAGTTATGAGCTGTGGCATCGCAAACGCCTCGATATGCGTCCCGGACTGACGGGGTTATGGCAAGTGTCGGGGCGCAGCCGCCTGACGTTTGAAGAAATGGTGCGGGTCGATCTCTATTACATCGAGAATTGGTCGCTGCTGCTCGATCTCAAGATACTGCTGCTGACGCTGCCGGCAGTGCTGGCAGGTGACGGAGCAAATTGAGCTGATGAACATCGCCGACGCGATAGCTTTCGCCAACGAACGACTTAAGGACGCATCTGTAAAAGAAACGCTTAGAGATGCAAAGCTACTGCTCGCGTGGTCGATCGACAAGAATTCGACATTTCTGATCGCACACCCTGAATACGAGCTTGCACGAACAGAAAAAGATACCTTTGTCACCGCGGTCGCTCGCCGTGCCGAGCATGTTCCGATACAGCATATCACGGGCAAACAGGAATTCTTTGGAATGACATTCGAGGTTTCGCCCGACGTGCTAATACCTCGGCCCGAAACTGAGATCATCGTCGAGCGAGCGATCGGACATTTGCAAAGGGTCGCCAAGCCGACATTCTGTGAGATCGGCTTAGGTTCGGGCTGTATCTCGATCGCTGTTCTGAATAATGTGCAGGATGCGGCGGCTGTCGGCGTCGATCTGTCTGATGCAGCCATCGATATTGCCCGTCGCAATGCCGTTAGCCTCGGCGTCGCTGAACGCTTAGACATTCGCAGGTCCGATCTTTTTGAAAACGTTGCCGAAGACAGCTTTGACGCCGTTCTCTCAAATCCGCCGTACATCTCGCTGGATGAATATAACGATTTAGATCGCGAGGTCATCCGATACGAGCCGAAACTTGCATTGACCGACGGCGGCGACGGCCTTTCGCTAATAAAAAAAATAATTATCGGTGCCGGACACAAACTGCGTTCCGGCGGTGTATTGATATTAGAATTCGGCTTTGGCCAGGCTGAGAGCGTCAAATATTTTATGGATGATGTCGCGGCACTAACGTGGCTGAGATACGAGTTGGTCAACGACCTTCAGGGCATACCCAGAACGCTTGTTGCGACGAGGGGGTGATCGGGTAAAAAAAGCCTTGCCTTTAACCTCGAACGGGTTTACTATGAGGGTGTTTTCAGACAACGAATTTTTTGAAATGGTGTCGGCATAATGCGTCTATGGACGCGGTCGTGATAATGACTCGTATCTTTTTAAAGGAAAAGATCGATATTACTTCGGAGGTGTTTTTTTACAATGGGTTCTCTTAACGGCATTTTGGCAGTTGTAGCAGCTATCGTTGGAGCATTTTCGATATATACATATCTCGGAAGTGACAATAAATTATGGCTTGTCATCGGTATTGTTGCCGTGATCGCCTTTTTGGCTCTCGGTGCGATGTTTCTCGCGGGCAGAGTCAATAAGAGCGAAGACATTCACATTACTGAGTGATACGTCGGATATGCTCAATTTACCGGCTTAGGCTAATAGGTTGAGCAGATCTGAGCTTTGTGATCCATCGATCAGCCGTAACGGACAGCTTTTTGAGTTGTCCGGTATGCGGCTTTTTCGTTTTTTGGGCAGCGAAACCCCTCAGGACGAAGGCTATACCTGTAATGTTGACAAAAATGTAAAGATTGCGGAAAATAATGTGTTGGCCCGGTAATTTTAGGGCCGCACAAAAATGCCGAAGATAGCTGACATTCAAGAAACACCTAATCCGAACGCGGTAAAGTTCATCCTTCGAGAACCCGTAAGTTACGGGACATCGCATTCGTTCAAATCCGCAGCCGATGCGGCTGACAATGTGTTAGCGCGCTCGATTTTTGACGTGGGCGAGGTTGTTTCTGTCTTCTATATGGACAAGATGGTCACGGTCGAAAAGACCGATGACGCCGAATGGGATGAGATCTTGCCGGAGCTTGCGGTACCGATCCGCGCAGCCGAAGCGGTCGCCGCGGCACCGTCAAACGGCAGCTCTAACGGAAGTGCCGCTGACGCCGTCGGCGGTGCAATTGCCGCAGCGGCAAGCGACGATCCGAAACTGCGTGAGATCGACGCACTGCTCGACGAACGCATTCGTCCATTCCTTGCAGGTGACGGCGGCTGGCTTGAGATCATCGAGATGGTCGGCAACACGCTGCGTATCAGATATCAGGGTGCATGCGGCAGCTGCCCGAGTTCTTTGACCGGGACATTGTCTGCCATCGAGAATATGATCCGCGAAGAGATCGACCCCGATATTGAGGTCGTAGCGGTCTGATGACCGCCCTTTCTTGCTGTCACCCCTTGTCTGCGGTAAAATTTTAGACTGACTCAAGGGTCAAGGGAGATAGTAACAGCGTGATCGCAGAGCTAGATAAACTTATAGAATTACAACTGACGGACAGCAATATCCGCCGGTTAAAAAAATCATTACAAACAGCAGACGAAAAGCGTGCCGGGATCGAACAAGAGTTTGAGAAGCACGCTTTTTCTATACGTGAGATACAAAATCGCCGTGATGCTCTAAATGCAAAACGGGCCGATCTCGAAAAACAGATCGCTGAGAATAAGACATATCTTGAGCGTGCAGAGAGAAATCTAAAGCATGCACAAAATCAAAAGGAATACGAGACAGCAATGCGCGAGACCGATTCGCTGCAAAAGCAGATCGGAACATTTGAGACCGAGATCGTAGAGGTATTAGAAGAGGCCGAGGGAGTTCAAAACGAGCTGAACGAACGTGCAGAAGAGATCGGAACGCTCGACTCAAAGCGTCAGACGGCACTCGATGAGTTCGACGCCGCGATCGCTGCCGATAAGGCCGAATTTGAAACGGTGTCTGCGGGACGGGCTTCCGTCTTTGATACACTGCCAAAACAGCTTGCTTCCGTTTATGACCGGCTTGCTCAACGCAGCCGTGACGGCATCGCCGTCGCTGAGGTCGTCAACGGTTCATGTTCGGCATGTAACATCTCACTGCGGCCGCAGGTTCAGGTCAACGTCCGCAAAGGCGACGAGATCATCATCTGTGAGAACTGTTCGCGTATCCTATATGTCGTAAAACGTGAATCTGAGGCTGCATAAGCCTTAGATCAACAGTACGTTCTAAATAACATACAGCGGCGGGCCAAAACCCGCCGTTCTTTTTTTGGATCAATAAGCATCAAGCCGAAACATTCCCCAACGGTCGTGTGCAGATTAATTTGGTAATTTCCGTTTAAGAGTTAACAATTATCAATATTATGAAAATGTTCACGGCGTTATTGATGATAGTTATCGCTTCGGCGGCGGCTTTTGGGCAAAAGAGTGCCGAGGCGATAAAAGAGCAGCTTCGAGACCTAAAGGCTGATAGTGCGGTGACTGTGACGTATGATGCGGCCTCAGATGCAACAAAGGTCATGGCTATCGGGCCGAATGCCGCTGACGCAGATGCAAAGGCCGCAAATATTCAGGCGATGAATTTCGGTATGGCGTTTACTTTTAGCGGTAAAGTGCTCGCGCCATCACCGGAAGTTATAAACCTGACATTTTGGGTGATGAGCAAAAAACCGCGTTTCGGCGGAGTTGCTACGAAATGGATCGCAGCGATCAATGGCCATAGCCTCGATCTCGGCGAAGCGCGTTATGCCGCTAAGCCAAATGACAATATGGAGTATCTAAATTTTAAGATACAGCGATCCGATCTTGGGAAACTTGTCACGGGCAAAAGCGTCAACTATACGCTTGGTACCGCAAAATTTACATTCACGCCTGACCAAATGAAGGTCCTAAATGCGATGTATGCGGTCAGCAGCACGAACTGACGTTCATTTGGTCCAATCGTCGGCGATATGTACATCGGCCTTTACGGGCACCGTTCTTAAATATTCGCTTCCGGCTCGCAGCATGGCAGATTCGAGTTGGGCTGACGCCTGTTCGGCATCGGCGGCATCACACTCGATGATGATCTCATCATGAACGATATTAACGAGACGCGTGGGCGTGCCGGCGATCTCGTTATGAAGCAATCGGAGAGCGCGTTTCAAGATGTCAGCCGAAGTGCCTTGAATAGGCATATTCTTGGCGTATCGCTGAGCCGCACCGACCGAGCCTCGGTCATTCTCATCAAAACTGATACGGGCTATACGTCCCGACAATGTGCGTGCGATGCGTTGATTTAGGACAGATCTCGCCTGATCTCTCAGCCAGGCATCCATCTGCGGATATGTCGCGAAGTAGCGACGCAGAGTATCTTCTGCCTGCGTTACCGAAAGGCCGGTCATTGCCGCGAACCGTTGGGCGCCGATACCGTAAACTACTCCGAAATTAAGACGTTTGGCAAAAGACCGCTGCTCAGGCGTGACCTCATCGGGACGTATGCCAAAGACCTGCGCCGCCGCCGCCGCGTGAAAATCGGTGCCGCTGCGAAATGCCTCAATAAAATTATCGTCACCGGAGATGTCAGCGAGTATGCGAAGTTCGATCTGCGAATAGTCAGCGATCACGAGCTTTCGCCCTTGGGCCGCACGGAAACAGCGGCGATACTCCGGCTCGTGAGGTATCTGCTGCAGATTGGGGTTCGAACACGAAAAACGCCCCGTCGGTGCTCCGATCTGTCTAAAATCGGCGTGAATGCGGCCAGTTGCCGGTTCGATAAAGGCTAATATGTTCTCGCCGAAACTCGATGAAGCTTTTGCGGCCGCGCGATATTCGAGCAGTTGAGCAATGACGGGATACTCGTCGGCAAGCGGCTGCAATTCCCAAGCTCGTGTGGAATTTGGTATCGGTATGCCGAGATTCTCTAGTGCCAACGTCACCTGATCGACCGAGTCGAGGTTTATTTCCGTACGGCCGAAGAGCGAAGCTTGTGCTACGCCGGCAGAGAGCATTTCCTGTAGTTTATGGCCGATCTCGGCCTGCTTTTTTGAAATGTCAGAGAGACGCTCACGCCAGCGTTCCGCATCAAGATAAAAACCGTTAAGCTCCATCTCGGCGATCGGCATAACGCATTCATTCTCGAGATCGAGTACGCGAGTCAGGTCGTCTGACACGATCCGCTCATGGACACGCTGATGCACCTCGGGCATGATCGCGGCATCCTTAGCGGCATACTCGATCTGCGAATTGGTCAGTTCCGCAGCTCCCCAATCGCTGACCTGCTCGGACTTGTCCAAAGTGCGGCCCAGAAAGTATTGGGCAACATCAGCGAGGCCGTGCCGCCTGTCGTTCTCAGGCGAGCCGATCAATACGCTTGCGAGATATGTGTCGTAAATATTTCCGACCTCGCAGCCGAGATGATGTCGAACCCATTTTGTGTCAAATTTTGCGTTATGAGCGATCTTGGTCTGTTTTTTGGAACTTAACAGGTCGCGCAGCGGCTGGAGTTCGGGTGATGTCCTCAAACTGCCGCGTTCGGCAAAGTTACGGACATCGATGACCTTTGTCGTCCGTCCGTCAGACAGTTGTATAAGCCGCAGTTCGCCCTTGTAAGGGTCGAGAGAAGTGGTCTCCACGTCAAACCCCAAGTGCGTGCTGTGTGAGAGTTCGTCACATGCCTTTTTTAGCGGATCGGCATCGCGCACGAGCTGAAAATACAATTCCATAGATCTTGGTATCTAATTGTATCTGTCACGGGGCTTAGGCTCAATACAGCCGTAAACTATTAAGGTTTTTAGATTTACTAATTAGAGGACATCGGATATACTTTTTTTGGTTTGCCGCATCGACGTTAAATGCAACTCGATGTAAGGATGCAGACGATCTAGGATCATACGGGCCTCTAAGGCCTGTTTTACAGAGATTTAGTGGGTTCGAGCGCGACCGTGAATTATTGCGGTAGCAGCTCCCCGAGAGGCGGTAGATAAGTCGCCAATGAGTTTCCCTACGTGAGTAATAATACTTGTCATTTTGGGCTATACGTCCATTTCAAGCTATAAGACCATACTACGTGTGACCTCAGCTCTCGAGGCAATGCCTTAGTCCGTAAAAAAGACAGATCGGATGCAGACCGAAAAGATTGGCAGACACATTACCAGTTTTTAAGGATACTTTTGTATGTCAAAAGAGATGATAGTCAGCGTCAATGGACGCGAAAAAAAAATAGCCATTTTAGATAATGGCAAGGTTACAGAATTTTATATCGAACGCGGCCAGGAGAACGAAGGTGTTGTCGGCAACGTTTATAAAGGAAAAGTGATGCGCGTGCTGCCCGGCATGCAGTCGGCTTTTGTAGATATCGGGCTTGAGCGAGACGCGTTCCTTTACGTCTCTGATTTCTTTGATGAGGAAGAAGAGATCGAACGCATCGTAATGGAAAAGAGCAAGAAAGGCTCTGCTGAAGAAGCAAAGCGCGAGGCGAATGAGCAGATCGAGCGTTCGCGTATCGAACGTGAAAAGCAGATGGAGTCTGCTCAGGAGATATCTGAGCCGCTTGCCGCTGCCGGTGAAACTGCCGGTGACGATAAAGGTCGTGCACAGGCTAAGGAAGAGAAAGGCCGCCGCGGACGAGGCCGCCGCGATCGTGAGCGTCAGGCAGAAGCCGCGGCTGTATCTGACGATATTCAGGAAACTGCCGCAGAAAGCAGCTCATCGGAAAGTGCGGTTGCGGAGCCTATCTCGATCGAATTCGATTCGGGCGGTTTCGAACGCATAGCTGATGATGACGATGGCGACACGGGCGATATGTTCAAGGATGCCTTCATTCAGGAGGCGATCGTTGACCGTGTGCGTGCGGCTGAGTTCGACAACGATACCATTGCGGTGACCGAGGTCGGTTCGCTGTTGAATGATGTTGCCGACAATGGCGGTTTTGAAAGGATCGCCGATGAGGATGAATCTCCCGCAGCCGAAGCCAAACCGGCGGCAAAAGGCAGAGGCCGTAAGGCCGCGACTGAGAAAAAGCCAGCCAAGGCAAAGGCCGCTAAGGCTGAAAAGACCGAAAAAGCCGAGAAAAGACCGGCTGCTAAAAAGACGTCCTCGCGTAAGAAAAAGACCGATAGCGAGGCTGCCGAAACGACCGAGCCGCTTGCTGACGCAGAGGCAAGCCTGCGTGAGTCGGGCGACAGTGCCGAAATGGCGGTGCGTCGAGGCGGACGCGGCCGGCGCCGCGGAGGCCGCACAAAAACTAAGTCAAAGGACGACGGCATTAATGAATCGGAAGATCTCGATATTACGGAAACACCTGATAGCGACATCCATGACACCGAGGCCGGCGACGGTGCAGACCTTGATGAGATCGATCTCAGCATGACCCCTGACGGTGATACCGATGATGCCGCGACGGCGGATGAAACTGACGCGGCAGGATCTGATAATTCAGATACCGGTGCAGGCGCGGATGCTGCTGAACCGGAACAAAAGGCCGAACGCGAAGAACGCAAAGATCGCGGCGAGGGCAAAGGCGAAGGCCGACGCGGCCGTCGTGACCGAAATCGTGATCGCGGCGATCGCGAAGAGCGCGGTGAGCGTTCCGGTAATGAGCGTGGCGAAAGAAAAGAACGTAATGACCGAAACGACCGCGGACGCGGCGGACGTGATCGCGGGCCTCAGCCGACGATCTCGGATCTTTTGCGTGAGGGACAAGAGATACTCGTTCAGATCGCAAAAGAACCAATAGCAAAGAAAGGTGCCCGCATCACCTCGCACATTGCCTTGCCGGGCCGTTATCTGGTCTATATGCCGACGATCGAGCATCTCGGTGTTTCACGCAAGATCGAATCATCGAGTGAGCGTGGACGGCTACGTCAGCTGATCCAGCGTATTCGTCAGGATGATCAGATCCCGCAGGGCGGATTTATCGTCCGTACAGCCGGGATCGGCATTTCTGAAGAAGACCTTCGTAATGATGCCATCTATTTGGCACGCACATGGGCAGATGCCAAGAAAGGTTCTGAAAAGAAACGATCGCCGGCAATGATCCATCAGGATCTCGATCTTGTTCAGCGTCTGCTGCGAGATCAGCTCTCGGATGACTTTACGGCCATCCGTGTCGATAGCGAAGAGGAATATCTGCGTACGGTCGAGTTTATCAACCGCATTGCCCCCAAGATGGTCAATCGGGTCAAACTATACACTCGTGATGAGCCGATCCTCGATGCATATCACGTACAGGAAGAGATCGATAAAGCTCTAAAACCGCGTGTTTGGCTGAGGTCGGGCGGTTATCTCGTTATCAATCAGACCGAAGCCCTCGTCGCGATCGATGTCAACACCGGCAAATTTGTCGGCAAGGGCAATGCTCGTCTCGAGGACACGATCACCAAGACAAATATGGAGGCGGTCGAAGAGATCGCTCGCCAGATACGTCTGCGTGATCTCGGCGGCATTATCGTGCTTGATCTGATCGATATGGAAGATCGCCGTAACCGCCACAAGGTCTCACAGGCATTGCAGGAGGCTCTATCGCACGACAAATCACCGACCAAGGTGCTCTCGTTCAATGATTTCGGGTTGATCATTATGACCCGTAAGCGTGTTAAACAATCGCTCGAACGAACGATGTGCGCACCGTGTGACAACTGTGAGGGGGCAGGTTGGGTCAAATCTCCGACGACCGTTTGCTATGAGATCCTTGCCGAGGCGCGACGACTTGCAAAACAGGTCGAGGATATCAGACACACAACGCTTAGAGTGCATCCCGATGTGGCGATGGCATTTAGAAACAGCGAACGCGAGATCCTCGAAGAGATCGAGGAACATCTCGGTACTGTCGATCTGTCGTCAGATAAATCGATACATCAGGCACAGTTCGACTTTGCATTTATTTAATGCAGAGCTGATCAAAAAAATAAGGGCCGAGAGACTCAGACGTCTTTCGGCCCTTATGCGTATGGTCGATCATGCTGCTCAAAGGGTCGGCTAGAGTTTCATATCCTTTTTAGCTTCTTTTGCGTTAGAGGGCTTTGCAAAGATCGAGTCAGGAATATTCTTGTTGTACTCGACCGATTCGTAATTGATCCGCGAAGATTGCGCTCCGTTGGTAAAGTGGTCTATGACGAACGCGGCCTTTATCCCATCGAGGTCGATGAATTGTGCATAGCGGTCTTCTTCTTTGATCTGTTCGCTGTCGGCATTGGTATGTGTGTAGAGCGATCTTTGCGGCAGGCCATCGTCCGCAAATTCGAATTCGATGGAAAGGCCGTCGTTATAGACCAGCCTAACCACGTCATTACGCTTGCCCAGAGATGCCGGACGACGTCCGACATATAACAGTTTTGCATCATTTTTCCACCCGCCGCGGAGCAGATTGTCGAGGCTTACGCGAACTGATTCCTTAAAGGCATCGACCTGTCCCTGATTTTGGATCTTGATAAGTTCTTGAGCGCCGTCAAAGACCCATCCGGTACTGCCGGTATTTACCTGCACGGTCCGGCCGCTTTTATCACGAAACTCTGTCCGCTCCCTGTCCGGATAAGCGATCACATCGATGAATGACTGAAATGCGGTAACCGAATTGTCTTTAATAACACTATATTTACCGCGGCCGATCATCGACCTGACGCTGAGATAACGGTCGCCGCCGAGTACCTGAACTGCCTTGGCGACAATAGCCGCCGCCTTTTGAGTGTCGGATGGTGACTGTGACGCTGCCTGCTCGGCCTTATCGACGGGAATTCGCCATCCGCCATTCCAACTGTAGTAATACGACAGTTGGCGACGAATAGTAACGGGCTTGCCGTCCTTTTTTTCAGGCTCGAATTTGATCTGACGAACGGCTTCGATCACGGGGTCGGTCAGTTCGCGGGGAAGCTCGTTGGTTACGACAATGACCTCACCGATCTGTCCAAAATCCATGAACTCAGCGCGGACCACGATCGTGCCCTGTGCATCCAGAGTATTAAAATTCTTCGGCCGCGGCGGCAAAGGCTGCTCGAGTATCTTTAACTGCAAATCTTGAGCCGATACTGCCAACACAGAAAGAAGTATAAATGTGAGAGCTGTAACAGCAGTTAGAATGGCGCGATCACCGATCCTATTGTATAAAGCTTTAAAGAAGAGATCCATTTAAAGTCCTTAGTATCGTTTGTCTGCAGCGTGAGGTGTTTCACTAATGCGATTGCTGCTATTACTGCATCACCTAAACTTATCTTGCGTTGCTGACGAAGTTGAATCGCCATTTCTGCTATCTCGTCTGAATGCCCGAAACCTCTATGTAACTGATCATTGACACACAGAAATCATTTGCGATGAGCCAATTGGCCAAGTTCGCATACTGCGGTTCAGTTTTGTGGAATATACAACTATGTTGCTGTCGAGTATAAATTTCATGGGCCAATGAGCGGTCGGTCCTTTCTTATTTCTCGCTGCCATTTGACCGGATCGGAAATGGACGAAATTCCGCCTTTTTCAGCGATCTTTCTGAGAGCGGCGATCGCTTTTTCTCGATCGGGTGCCATTTTTTGATCTTTCTGAGCGATACTTTCTTCTTCCAATACGACATACGCAGAGACCGAGCCGTTCTGGATCTCGGGTGGAGGTTCGTGCTCCCACTCAATGGTGTTGCCGTGAATGATTACGCGATGTTTTTCGAGCATATAAAAAAGGCCTCAGTGAAAAGTTTATCACTAAAGCCTTTGATGCCGGATATATTGTAAAAGTTTAGTTGAGACTGTAGATCTCAGACGGTTTGACCGTGATCTCGCCATCGACCGCATCAACGATAAATTTCATCGCGGCTTTCCACTCGTTGGTGAGCGGGAGTTTTACCTTTTGGTCAATGTGACGCTTTAAGAATCGGGCACCGTAGGTCGGGCTGTAGCCTTTTTCGGTAAGTGCGTCAATTGCGGCATTGGTGATCTCGATGACCTTGCCCTGTCGCTCCATACTTCGCTGAAGTTTGGTCAGATAAAGGCGTGCGATCTCTCGAACCTCATCCATCGTGAGCGGCGAAAAGACGACGATCTCATCGATACGATTGCGAAACTCAGGTGTAAAACGGCTTTCGGCAGCCTTCATAACATCGCCGTGTATCGCCTTGATATCGCCGAGCGATTTTGTGCCGAATCCCAGCGGTTTCTCGTAACGCTTGAAATTATCCGAACCGAGATTGGATGTCATAATGACGATCGCATCGGACAGATAGACCTTTTTGCCGCGTCCGTCGGTGATCCAGCCTTCGTCAAATGCCTGAAGAAAGATGTTCATCAGATATGGCGACGCTTTTTCGACCTCATCAAGCAGAAGCACGGTGTACGGATTGTCGCGAAGCTGTTCTGTCAGGATGCCTCCGCGTTCGCTGCCGACGATGCCGCGCGGCATACCGATGAGTTTTTCGATACCGACGGTGCCGTCACCGTACTCGGACATATCGATGCGGATCATCTTATTCTCGTCACCGAACATGAACTCGGCAACTGCCTTTGCCAGTTCGGTCTTGCCGACGCCGGTCGGCCCGAGGAAAAGAAGTACACCGTCAGGTGCATAATGATTTTCTTTGAGCGGGCCTTTATTAAGCCTAAGCCGCTCGGCAACCGCACGGACGGCGTCTTTTTGTCCGATCACACGCTTGCCGAGGTCCGTTTCCATTGTCGAGAAACGATCCGAGGTGTCACGATAGATCATATCTTTTGGAATGCGTGATTCCTGAGAGATGACGTCGATGATATGTTCGGGCCTGACGATAAGTTCGCTCGGCTCGTTGATCTCGACCTTTACGGAAGCAGTATCGAGCCAGCCGATAGCCTTATCAGGAAGGTGAAGATTGCGAATATATTTTGGCGACATCTCGAGAGCGGTGTTTATCGCCTCATCCGAGATGGTGACAGAGTAATTCTTTTCGAGGCGAGGCTTGATGCCCATCAGTATCTGGCGTGTCTCGTCTATCGTCGGTTCCTCGACGCGCACAAGGCGAAAACGTCTCGATAATGCCTCGTCCTCACCGATGAATTCTTTATACTCGGTGATCGTAGTTGCGCCGATGATCCGCAGTTCGCCGCGGGCAAGCGCCGATTTGAACATATTAGCGGCGTCACTGGTCGTGCCCATTGCGGCGCCCGCACCAATGATCGTATGAGCCTCGTCGATGAAAAGAATGATGTTGTCCTTTTCTTTAACCTCGTCGATGATGCCCTTGATACGTTCCTCGAACATACCGCGAAGCATAGTGCCGGCAACGAGTCCGCCCATCTGCAGCTGTACGATATGCGCGTCGCGCAGACGTGCCGGAACATTTTCTGGTTCAAGCTCGATCATGCGTGCCAGGCCCTCGACCACAGCGGTTTTGCCAACGCCGGGTTCACCGACGAGCATTGGCGAATTTGATCTTTCGCGGTGCGAGAGGATCTCGACCATCTGCCGTATTTCCTGCTCACGTCCGATCGTAGGCGGTATCTTGTCCTGACGAGCGAGTTTGTTCATCGAAACGCCAAAATGACGGAGGAACGACGGCAGTTCGTATTTTTGTCGAACACGCTCCTCCTCTTTTTCACGTTTGCGGATCCGCGTACGGGCGATCTGAGCAACCTCATCGGACGGCACTCCCAAATTTTGCAGGACGTCGTTAAGGACGCTGCGTTCATCGTTAGAAAGGACGTAAAAAATATCAGCGGCGTCGATCACGCGGCGTCCCTGAGAGCGGGCGCGATCCATCGCACGCTTAAAAAGCTCGGTCGTCTCGGGAGCGATGCGAAATCCCTTACCCGAGTGCTGACGGCCGGTCTCCATCCGTTTTTCGATCAAAAGCTTGACCGATCGCGGATCGACCGAAAGGTCGCGCATCGTCGTCGAAAAAAGATCGTCCTCCTCAAAGGTAACAGCATGGAGAATGTGCTCTACGGAAACGTAATTTTGATCACGTTTGCGCGACTCATTGAGTGCACCCTCGAGGACACGTCGTCCGCTATCGCTGAATTTATCCTTGTAAGCGTCAATATCTGCCATAAAACCCCTTAGAATGAATGCTTCGGTACAAGGCCGGGAGGAGAAAAGTCGGTCTATACTAAATAATAACACTTTGAGAGAGCGGGCGATATTAAAAATCATTCCTCACCCGTTCTTTCAAAGATCGGTCTTTATTTTTAAACGGCTTTACCTATCTGTACTCTCGCGGGGCGCAGGAGGCGGTCGCCAAATTTATAGCCGCGTGCGTATTCGGCGACGACCTTACCGTCATTTTCCGCTTCGACCGGAGCCATATCTACTGCCTCGTGGATCTCAGGGTCAAATACCGAGCCGACCGACGGTACAGGCGTGACACCGACACTAGAGAGAGCCTGTTCAAAACTGCGTGCCGTACCGATAACACCTGTCCTTAGATGCTCGACAGACGGATCTGTTTCGCTGGCGGCGATCGCGAGGCTTAAATTGTCGAGCACGGGCAGCAGGTTCGAGAGAAAATCGAACTGCTCCTGACTCGCCTTTGCCTCGAGCGTTTTTCTCATACGCTCACGCATTTCGGCGGTCTCACGCTCGATCTGCGCCTTTGCATCTTCAAATTTAGCCTGGACACCGACGAGTTTTGCCTCGGCGGCCTCACGGCGGTCGATCTCGGCCCGAAGGGCATTTTCGAGTACGACCTCGGCGTGCGGTTTGACGGGTTCAGCGGCAATGGCCGGTTCATTTGCGTCTGCTGCCGAGTCGGCTACCGGTTCGCCGTCAGAGTAAAATCGGCGTTTGTCGGTAAAAGGGATCTTTCCGTTCGCCTCGTCTTTGTTTATTTCTTCGTCACTCATTCGTTTACTTTTAAACACGATAATTTAAATTTTAAGGGCGCGTGGCGACAATTGCCAATCTGCAATGCCGACATACACGCCCACGACCGCTCTTACGCCGACGCCTCGGCAGTCTGCGGGGTAAAGGACAGTTCGCCATCTTTGACCGAAACGTTCACTGTCTGGCCCGAAACGATGTCGCCGTTGAGCAGTTTGACCGCGAGCGGGTTTTGCACCAGCGACTGAATGGCACGTTTTAAAGGGCGTGCGCCATAGACCGGATCGTAGCCTTTTTCGATCAAAAGGTTTCGAGCATCATCGTCGAGCACGATCGTTATACCGCGTTCGTCAAGATTTGTTCGCAGCTTTTCGAGTTGTACGTCGATGATCGATGCGATCTGATCCTTGCCAAGTTGGCTGAACACGACGATGTCGTCGATGCGATTAAGGAACTCGGGCTTGAAATGATCGCGGAGCACCGCAAGCACGTCGCTGCGAACATCGCGATCCGCAAGCGGGTTCTCATTGGCTGACTGTATCTCTCGCGAACCGAGATTCGATGTCATTATCAGCACCGTATTCTTAAAATCGACGACGCGGCCCTTGCTGTCGGTCAAACGGCCGTCATCAAGTATCTGAAGAAGAATGTTGAAAACATCCGGATGAGCCTTTTCGATCTCGTCGAAAAGCACAACGGAATAAGGCCGACGTCGAACAGCCTCGGTCAACTGGCCGCCTTCCTCGTAACCGACATATCCCGGAGGAGCTCCGATCATACGTGCTACGGCGTGTTTTTCCATATACTCGGACATATCGAGCCGCACCATTGCGCGTTCGTCGTCGAACAGAAATTCGGCAAGAGCGCGAGCGGTTTCCGTTTTGCCGACACCTGTCGGCCCGAGGAAGATGAACGAGCCGATCGGACGATTTGGATCTTGAAGCCCCGCACGGGCACGCCTTACAGCATTGGAAACTGCGGCAAGTGCCTCATCCTGTCCGATCACACGGCGGCTGAGGTTGCCCTCCATCTTGACGAGCTTTTGCATCTCGCCCTCAAGCATCTTAGACACCGGCACGCCGGTCCATTTGGCTACGACCTCGGCAACATCCTCTTCGTCAACCTCTTCCTTAAGAAAGACACCGTCCTGCTGCAGTTCGGCAAGGCGTGACTGCTCGGCCTCGAGTTGCTTTTCAAGCTCAGGGATGCGGCCATATTGGATCTCAGCGGCCTTTGTCAGGTCGCCTGCCTGACGTGCCTGTTCGAGTTCGAGGCGCGCCTGTTCGAGATGCTCTTTGCCGGTGCGCATCTTTTCGATCTCGTCCTTTTCAGACTGCCATTTTGCCTTCATCGATGACGAGCGTTCGTTGAGGTCGGCGATACGCTTTTCGATGTCGTCGAGACGAGCTTTAGATCTTTCGTCGGTCTCACGGCCAAGGGCCTGGCGCTCGATCTCGAGCTGTAGGATCTCGCGCTCGAGAATGTCGATCTCCTGCGGCAGACTGTCGATCTCAATGCGTATCCGTGATGCGGCCTCGTCGATCAGATCGATCGCCTTATCCGGAAGGAAGCGGTCGGTGATGTATCGATTTGAAAGTGTGGCCGCCGCAACGATCGCCGCATCCTTGATACGAACGCCGTGATGAACCTCATACCTCTCTTTAAGCCCGCGAAGTATAGCGATCGTGTCCTCGACGGTCGGTTCGCCGACATAGACCTGTTGGAAACGGCGTTCGAGAGCCTTGTCCTTCTCGATATATTTTTGATATTCGGCAAGCGTTGTTGCTCCGACGGCTCTCAGAGTACCGCGGGCAAGTGCCGGTTTAAGCATATTTGATGCGTCGATCGCACCTTCGCTTGCACCTGCTCCGACGAGCGTGTGGAGTTCGTCGATGAACAAGATTATCTGGCCGTCAGAGCGTTCGATCTCTTTAAGCACGGCTTTAAGGCGATCTTCAAATTCGCCTCGGTACTTAGCTCCGGCAAGCATTGCCCCCAGATCGAGAGAGATCAGCCGTTTGCCCTTAAGCGTCTCCGGCACATCGCCTGAAACGATCCGTTGAGCAAGGCCCTCGACGATCGCGGTCTTGCCGACGCCCGGCTCACCGATCAATACGGGATTGTTCTTGGTGCGTCGAGACAGTATTTGGATCGTACGGCGTATCTCGTCGTCTCGGCCTATGACCGGATCAAGTTTGCCCTTACGAGCACGTTCGGTCAGATCCTGTGCGTACTTTTCGAGAGCCTGAAAGTTTTCTTCGGCATTCTGGTCTGTGATCTTTGAGCCGCCGCGCATATCGGTGACGACCTTTTCGAGATCTTCGCGAGAGACACCGTTCGAACGCAGTATCCTGCCGGCATCACCATCCTTTTCGGCGGCAATGGACATTAGAAGATGTTCGGTCGAGACATATTCGTCACCCATTTTCTCAGCGTCCTTTTGGGCGTTCTGAAAAAGGGTGTTTGTGCGTGAACTAAAGAATTGCTGGCCGCCAGACACTTGCGGAAATTTAGCGATCGCCGCATCTATGTCGGACTGGATCGTCTGAGCGTTGGCTCCGACCTTGCCGAGTATCGGGCGAATGACATTCTGCTCCTGTGCGAGCATCGCCGCCAAAATATGCTCAGGTTCAACCTGTTGATTTTGATCTTTTTCAGCGACGCCGATCGCCTGCTGAACTGCCTCTTGCCCGCGGATCGTAAATCTGTCAAATCTCATAACTCTATATTATCACCTTCTATAACTCTTACTGCCGAAATAGTTAATAACTCAGCATTAAGTTAGCGTGTTGTGATAATAAAATATGAGTATAATATTGTCAAATATTATTCGATCCGATATTTTCGTACTTATTGCCGTTTTTAGTGTTAATTGAAGATGACAATAACCGTCTTTATCGCTATATTTGTTTTCGCATCTACCATTAAAGGTCAAAAGTCAGATCGACCGAAAAACTGCGGATGAAGATCCTAAAAGAGATCCTTTGGCCAATAGTCGCCGTCCTGGCGGCATTTGTTGTTGGCGGTATTTTAGTGCTGATCATTGGCGACGATCCGTTCCTGACATTCAGGCAACTGATCGGCAACTCCTTTGGTTCGCTCAATGATATCGGCTATACGCTGTTCATTGCGACGCCGCTCATATTTACCGGGTTAGCGGTCGCGGTCGCGTTTCGCTGCGGCCTTTTGAACATCGGTGCCGAAGGACAGCTATATGTCTCGGCATTTGCGACTGCATGGGTCGGCATAAAATTTGGCGGCGTGATGGTAACCATCGCCGGCAAGCAGGAAGATTGGTCCTGGTACAGCCTGCCGTCGATACTGCTGGTTATTGCGTGTATATTAACGGCCGTTGTTGCGGGCGGTATCTGGGGAGCGATACCGGGGATCTTAAAAGCAAAGTTCGGCTCACATGAGGTGATCAACACCATCATGCTGAACTTTATCGGCATATCGCTGGTCAGCTACTTTACGCAATATTTCTACAAGATCCCCGGCGACCCGATCATGGAGACGACGCAGATCGGAGCGGGAGCGCATATACCGCGAATCAGCCAATACATACCGGGAATGCCCGAATTTGTGCCGCTGAGCCTCGCATTTCTGCTTGCGGTCGCGATGTGTGTGCTCGTTTATTTTTTCCTCTGGAAAACTAAATGGGGCTACGAGTTGCGTGCTGTCGGCGAAAACCCGTCGGCTGCGGAGTACGGCGGTATCTCGCCAAATAAACAGATCATTATCGCGATGACCATTTCAGGTGCGCTTGCGGGAATGGTCGCAATCGGCGAGGTCCTCGGTTACAGATACCGCTATTACGACGGATTTTCTGACGGTTGGGGATATTTGGGCATTGCCGTAGCTCTGCTTGGCCGCAATCATCCGTTGGGCATATTTATCGCGGCGATCTTTTTTGCGGTACTGAAACGTGGTGAGATATTTGTTGATATCGAGACAAAATATGTCTCAAAAGATCTTGTCGAAGTGCTGCAGGCGATCATAATCATTTTTGTCGCATCGCTGCAAAGATTGACGAGGAGATAGGAATGAGCGAATTACTGACACCTACATTTTTTCTCATCCTGATCTTTTCGGGGATACGTCTCGCGACGCCGCTGCTCTTTGCCGCTCTCGGCGGAATGTTCTCAGAGCGTGCCGGCGTCATTAATATCGCACTCGAAGGGCTGATGCTTGCGGGGGCTTTCACGGCGGCTGTCGCGACATACGAACTGAGCGATCCTTATATCGGATTTTTGTGCGGCGTAGCGGTCGGCGGCATTGTTGCCTTTTTGTACGCTGTTGCGGTGATACGTTATGAGGCGGATCAGGTCGTTACGGGGTTTGCCATCAGTATGCTGATGCTCGGGCTGCCGGCGGTGATCAGCAGCCGAATATACGACTCGGCCGGTTCGACGCAGCAGATCGCCAAGGAGTTTCTCTTACCCGAACTATTTAACCGCGTCTCGATCGCGTCGATACTTGCTCTTTTGCTGGTGCCGGTGTGTTGGTATGTTATGACACGAACGCCATTTGGGTTGAGGCTGCGTGCGGCGGGTGAGAACCCCGAGGCGGCTGATGCGGCCGGTGTAAATGTGATCACGCTGCGATATGTTGCGGTCGTGATATCGGGCCTGCTTGCGGCGGCCGGCGGAGCCTATCTATCTATCGGCCAATCATCACTATTTACGCGGGGAATGACCGCCGGCCGCGGATATATCGCACTTGCGGCACTGATCCTGGCCAAATGGAAGCCCGTTCCGGTCCTATTTGCGTGTCTCTTCTTTGGTCTGACCGAGGCGTTGGCAATTCAAGCTCAGGGTATGCTGGATATGCCTGTACAGTTCATTCAGATGATCCCATACGTACTGACGATCATTGTACTTGCCGGCTTTATCGGGCGGTCTCGTGCCCCTAAAGCTCTCGGCACACCCTATCGAAAGGAGGGCTGAAACAACGGTCAGTATGGCCTTTTGCCATTCCGCTGATGCGGTTTGGTTGTGATAATCTGTGTTTCTTTTATGTCTTACGAAAATGCCGCAAAGGCTGCGGACTTTTTAAAGTCAAAGATCTCTGCCGAACCCGCGATCGCGTTGGTGCTTGGCAGTGGTTTGGGTGCATTTGCTGATGAGATCGAAGATGCGGTCAAGATACCTTATGAGGAGATACCGGGCTTTGCCCGCTCGACGGTCGAGGGGCATGCGGGTCAGCTCGTGATCGGAAAGATCGACGGCAAAGCGGTCATTGTCCAGCAAGGGCGTTTTCACTTTTACGAGGGCTATGATATGCAGCAGGTAATGTTGCCCGTCAGGACATTTGCGGTGATGGGCGTCAAGAGCCTTGTGCTGACAAATGCAGCCGGTAGTCTCAATACAGATATGCCGCCCGGGACGCTTATGGTCATCAGCGATCATCTCAACTGTATGGGCGTCAACCCGCTTCGCGGGCCAAATGACGAGCGTTTGGGCGTTAGGTTTCCGGATATGACCGAGGTCTATGACCGCGAATTTCAGAGCATTGCTGAGGCCGCTGCTGAGGAGATAGCTCACGAACGGTTTGAAAAGGGCATCGACAAGCCTCGAACAGACTTTATCAACCGCGGCATTTATTGTGCGCTTTCGGGGCCGACCTATGAAACGCCCGCCGAGATCAGGATGTACAGATCATTCGGAGCTGACGCGGTCGGTATGTCCACGGTTCCGGAGGCAATTGCCGCACGTCACGCGGGCATAAAGGTTTTGGGTATCTCGTGTATAACAAACTACGGGGCCGGAATGAGCGACGAGGCGATCAACCACTCAGAAGTTATGGAAACAGGCGCCAGGGTAGCGGATGTTTTTAAAGACCTTTTGAAGCGCGTTATTGCCAAGATCGGTTAATGCAGTTTTAAGATCACGGCCGCTGTGCCGTGTTTTGGTAAAATTTTTGTTTATGTTCATTGGGATCTGCGGAGGAACAGGTTCGGGAAAGACGACGATCGCACGATCGATCGTAAGAGCGGTCGGCGCCGAAAATGTCGTGTTGGTCGAGCAGGACTCATATTATCGTAATCTTGCCGATATGCCGCTCGACGAGCGCCATCAGGCAAACTTTGACCATCCTGATTCGATCGACAGCGATATGCTTGTCAATCACCTTTTGCGTTTAAAGCAGGGGTTGCAGGTCGAGATGCCGCTGTATGATTTTAAGAGTCATACGCGCAGCGACCGGATCGAGATCATCGAACCCAAACCTGTCGTCATCGTCGAAGGCATTTTGATATTTGCCGAGTCGCGTGTGCTTGACCTGCTTGAGGTTCGCGTGTTTGTTGATACGCCTGACGATATTCGTTTTATCAGGCGGCTCCAGCGAGACGTTGCCGAGCGCGGACGCACGCCGGACTCGGTCATCGCACAGTACTATGCGACCGTCAGGCCGATGCACCATGAGTTTGTCGAGCCGTCAAAGAGGTTTGCACATCTGATCGTTCCCGAAGGCGGGCAGACGGGTGTAACCGTAGATTTTTTATGCAGTATGATACGCGAAAAGGTTCAGACGGTTGAGCCTGCTATCTAGATCTAAATGAGCAAAACTGTCCAAGATGGTTTAATTGATGCCGCACGCGATGTTCGTGAGAATGCGAGTGCTCAATATTCTAATTTTCGTGTTGGGGCGGCACTCGAGGCTGATGACGGGACAGTTTATACGGGCTGCAATGTCGAATCGGCGACCTACGGCCTGACGGTCTGTGCCGAACGCGTTGCCATCTGGAAAGCCGTCTCAAATGGCGAAAGACGATTTAAACGGATCGCTGTCGTTGCCGATACCGAAACACTTACGCCCCCTTGCGGAGCTTGTCGCCAGATCATATGGGAATTTTGCGGCGATGTGCCCGTTATCCTTTCCAACCTCAACGGCAAAGCGGAAACTGTCCAAATGAGCCAACTGCTGCCGCGAGCTTTTGATTCTGATTTTTTGAAGTGAGTTCTCACGCGGTATTTTTGACGTCCAGTGCTTTAAAATCAATAGTTTAGGTGTGTGAATCATCCACTCAATGGCTGATTTTCAGCCATCTGATGGTTGAAAATCAGCCATATAATGGTTGATTTATGACCACCAATCAGCTATGATCTATACGGTGATAAGACGAAATATCACAGATTACATAGAGGAAGTGCTAAGCGACACACCGGTCGTTCTGTTGATCGGCGCAAGGCAGACAGGGAAAAGCACGCTCGTACGTGACCTCAGCGGCGAAGGCTATCAGCCGCAATACCTGACATTTGACGACCCGACGCTGCTATCTTTTGCGGCTGAAAATCCGAAGGCGTTTCTGGAATCAATGCAAAAGCCTGTCGTTTTTGACGAGATCCAACGGATCCCGGAGCTTTTGGTGCTGATAAAAAAGGACGTTGACGAGAACCGTGCTCCGGGCAATTACATGTTGACAGGCTCGGCGAATGTGATGGTATTGCCAATGGCTGCTGATTCGCTTGTGGGCAGGATGGAGGTCATCACCTTACTGCCTTTGTCACAAGGTGAGATCGGCGGGCGAAAAGAGGATTTTATCGACTGGATATGTGGTGATGATCTTACGCTGCCGAGAAAGATAGCCGCAGAAAGCCGCGAAGCATTGTTCGAACGAATATTGACAGGCGGATTTCCCGAAGCCGTGAGGCGAAGCTCCGCAACCGCACGCAGCCGATGGTTTCGATCGTATATTATGACGATGCTGCAAAGGGACGTCCGCGAACTCGCCAATATCGAGGGCACGACAGACCTGCCTCGGATGCTGTCAGTGCTTGCCGCAAGAGCGGGCGGGCTTGTAAATTTTGCCGAACTTTCCAGATCGACGGGTTTGCCGCAAACCACACTTAAGCGTTATGTTGCTCTATTCGAACGGCTGTTTCTTATCGAATTTCTGCCCGCCTATTCGGGAAACCTGACCAAACGCCTGACTAGATCGCCAAAACTTTATTTTACCGATACGGGAATTTTGGCAAATCTGTCAGGCATTACGTGGCAAAAGATAAAAATGGGCGACCCTGCGTCAGGCAGCTTGTTGGAAAATTTCGTCCTCGGCGAGATACGAAAGCAATTGGGATGGAACCGGACGCATGCATCGGTATTTCATTTTCGCACCGCGAGCGATGATGAGGTGGATATTTTATTAGAACTGCCGGGCGGTGATGTCGTGGGTATTGAGATAAAATCAGGAGCAAGCATCACAAGCACCGCATTTAAAGGCTTAAAGGTCTTGAAAAACGAACTTGGCCCAAAATTTAAACGCGGCATCGTTTTGTACACGGGCGACACCAGCCTCGCTTTTGCCGAAGATATGTTTGCCCTGCCGATCGCCTCGCTATGGATGGAGCGATGACAGTAAAAAGTTAAGGGAAGAGATATAAAGAGATATAGATATTTAGAATTGTTATGGCCGTCCCGGATTTTCAAACAATGATGATGCCATTTCTTGAAATTTCAGGGGATGGACTCGAACACACCTACGGAGAAATGGCTGATTTGCTGGCTCAGATCTTCAATCTATCAGATGACGAAAAAAAAAGAACTTGTACCAAGGGGCAGGCAAACTAAGCTGCTCAATAGAATCTATTGGATTTATACACATTTCAAACATGCCGGGCTGATAGTCTCAACCAAACGCGGGATTTTCAGAGTAACGGAGCGGGGTCAGGAGCTTTTAGGTCAGAAGCCGGAAAAGATAAATTTGAAAACCCTGAGCTTATATCCTGAATATAACCATTTCCGCCAAAGACGGAATACGGACTCGGGACAAACCAAAGATACTTCCCATATTTCGACAGCAAAAACCCCAGATGAAATTCTTTACGATTCTTACCGAATAATAAGGGAAAATCTTGCTGCGGAACTATTAGAGAAAATAAAATCTCTTTCCCCGGAATTTTTCGAAAGATTAGTCGTGGAGTTACTGGTAAATATGGGGTATGGCGGTTCTATGGAAGATGCTGGGCAAGCAGTTGGACGAAGTGGGGAGGCGGTATAGACGGGATTATAAAGGAAGATAGGTTGGGGCTTGATGTGATCTATATACAAGCCAAAAAATGGGAGAACACGGTCAGCAGGCCTGAGATACAGAAATTTGCCGGAGCATTGCAGGGAAAGCGGGCGAGGAAAGGTGTTTTTATTACAACATCAGATTACTCAAAAGAAGCGCGCGATTTTGTCTCTAATATAGAAAGCAAGATCATTTTGATAGACGGTGATGAACTTGCTGACCTGATGATCGATCACGGGGTAGGAGTCTCAACGGTAGAGACGTATGAGATCAAACGTATAGATTCTGATTATTTTATTGACGAATAGCTCTAAACATCGCGAGGCCGCATATTAAGCCGAGATCTTGCTGCTTGTTAATCGAATATAAGATGGGGCCTGTCGTTGGCGACGGGGACGAAGGTGGTGTTTACGTTAAAGGCGCGGTGGATAGTGTCGGCGGTTAGTACTTCGGCGGGAGTTCCGTTGGCAGTGATGCGGCCATTTTCAAGAAGCACGATCGTATCGGCGAATCTCGCGGCAAGGTTCAGATCGTGGACGACGCCAATGACGACCATATCAGGCTCGTCGGCGAGCTGACGAACCTTTTGCATAAAGTCTATCTGATGATGTATGTCCAAAAAGGTCAGCGGCTCGTCGAGGAAAAGAAATCTGCCGAATTTGCCGTCGGCATCGCCGTGCGGTTCGTGACGCCAGAGTTGTGCGAGTACACGGGCAAAATTTACACGCTGGCGTTCGCCGCCGCTTAATGTCTGATAATTACGATCCGAAAATCCTTTAACATCAAAATAGGCAAGCATCTCGTCGACGACCGCCTTGTCTGTCGGGCCGGGACTGCCGCTGAAATGCGGATAGCGGCCCATCATCGCAACCTCGCGGACAGAGAGCGGAAAGGCGATCTCGATCGCCTGAGAAAGTACTGCACGATGTTTGGCAAGTTCCGGTTCGCCTGTTTGGGCGATGTTAATGCCGTTGTATTCGATCTTGCCGGTTGCGGGGCGCGTCGAGCGTGCGAGGAGCTTGACGAGAGTGGATTTACCGGCGCCGTTGGGGCCTATGAAAAGATGTACCTTTCCCGGCTCAAGCGAGAGCGAAATGTCAGATACGAGCACTCGGCCATTGATCTGATAGCTAATGTTGTCAGCAGTGAGCATCAAAAAATATACTGTTTGCTTCGCAGCAGATAAAGAAAAACGGGTACACCTACGACAGATGTTACGATGCCGATCGGAAGCTCAGCGGGCCGTATCACAACACGTGATGTCAGGTCGGCAAGACTAAGCAGAGTTGCCCCCATAAAGGCACTGCCCAGAATAAGGAATCGATTGTCGGCTCCGCGCATCATTCTCAAAATGTGCGGTACGATCAAACCGACAAAGCTGATGACACCGACAAATGACGTAGCCACGGCAACGATGATCACGTTGATCGTGAGCACGATCCACTTTAGGCGTTCGACGTTGACGCCAAGATATGTAGCTTCTTCTTCGCCGATCATCAGGGCATTGAGCTGCTTTGAGTACCGCAGGGCCGCGATGATGCCGACGATAGTTGTAACGCCGACGATCTGTACGCTGCGCCAGCTTGCCCCCGACATTGTGCCGAGGCTCCAAAATGTGATCGATCGAGCCTGAGGGTCGCGTGCAATGTAGGTCAAAAATCCGATCGCGCTCATACAAAGAGCATTGATGGCGAGGCCGGTCAGCAGGAGCATTACGATGGATGCACGGCCGCCGAGACGCGGCTTAGCCAGAATAAAAACAAGATATGTCGCGATCATACCGCCCAGACATGCTGCGAGCGGCAGGCTGAGCATCGACGACCCGAGGTCGAGAGCACCGCCTACAACAAAAAAAAGTGCTGATCCAAATGCCGCACCGCTGGACGTGCCGACGAGTCCGGGTTCGACGATCGGATTGCGAAATAATGCCTGCATCAGAGTGCCGCCGACGCCGAGCGATGCACCCACGAGTACGCAAAGCAAGGCTCTTGGCAGCCGAAGCTCGATAAATATTCGCTGATCGAGAGTTGCCTCAGGCTGATTGGGAAATAGAGATGTTATCGCTGTTGAGATATCCGAGAGAGAAAAATCGACAGCACCGAAACGTATCGATGCTGCCAACACAATAAGCGTTAAAATTGCCAGAATGACGAGTAACGCCGGCTTAGAACCACGGCCATTTATCATTTTTGATGGATTATCGCTGCTACCTTTTGAATATTTTCACCCGTGCGGGGTCCTAAATAGTTTAGCTGATTTTCCTCGATACGATAAATGCGGCCATTTTTTGCGGCATTGGTCGCCGCGACACCGGGAAGCTCTTTGATCTGATCGATCGAACCGCCCAAACGATCAAAACCATAGTCGGTCAGGAGTATGATATCCGGATTTGCCTGCGCGAGAACCTCGGGCGAGGTCATACGCTGCATCCCCGAATTTGCGACAGCCATCTCGCCGCCGGCCCAATCGATCATTTTAGAAACGCCGCCGCCATCACCGCCGCCGCCTTTACCGACGACAAGATAGACGTTAGATGCCCTTCCAAAATGGATCACGGCCACTCGCGGTTTGTCCTTGTACTCGGCTACCGCGGCGAGAGATGCCGCAACCTGATCGTCGAGATTTTTGCAAAGTTCTTCGGCTTTTTCCTGCTTGCCGAAATATTCGCCTATTTCGCGAATGAGAGCTTTGGTGCCGTCGAGCGTATCGTTCTTGGCTGTAAAGGATCTCATTGGAATATTAAGCGACTGTATCTGTTCGACAACCTGCGGCGGGCCGATGTTATTGTCGTGAAGTATCGCGTCCGGGTGCAGTGACAAAATGCCCTCTGCACTTAGCGCACGATGATATCCGACAGTTTGAACATTTTTGATATCCGGCGGATACGTGCTCGACAGATCTACTCCGACGATGCGGTCCTGTGCTCCGAGAGCAAAGATGATCTCGTTATAGATCGGCGAGATCACGACCACACGCTTACCGCCTGATTCATTTGCCTGATTTGAAAAGCGTCCGCAGCCGGCCGCCGTTATTATAACGGCGACCGACAACAGAACTGCTATGCTGCGTATTTTCAACATAATGTTAATTATAACAAGGCCTAGAAACTGAACCTTGCCTGCAGCTGGAACATTCTCGGCGGATCGATATTTGCGAAAGCGGGGATCGCATTAACGGTGCCGTTACCATTGGACGAATATGCATTTGAGAACAGGCCAAAGTCAGGATTTGGGGTCTCTGTATTACCGTAAACGGTAACGCCGCGAGCAAGCATATTTGCATAGTTGAACATGTTAAAGCCCTCAAGCCTGAGAGTCAGTGACATTTTTTCACGGAGTTTGATCTTGTTCTCTACAAATATCGATACATCCTGTGTGCCGCGTCCGCGGAAACTGGATCTCGGCAGAACGCGTCCATTAACGAATGGACGATCATTCTGTATTCCGTCGCCGTTATTATCAACACCGGTTGTTGCACTGAACGGACGAGCCGAACCGAATTGGGACAATGTTCCGGCCGTAAAACCCCACGGAAAGCGATAGCTAACCGTTATTACGGCACGATGTCTTTGATCCAAAAGGCTAAGTCCGCGCTCCTGTTCCCCGAGACGCGTAATGATGCTCTGGTCTGGGCCAATGCCGTTTCCGTCAGGTTCGGTCGTGTTAGTGGCCTTTGAGAGTGTATAGCTCAGTGAGGCATACAGACGCGAGGGGCCGCGGTAAACAAATGAGGTCTGGAGACCGTCATAGTCAGCAACACCGAAATTCATGATCGCATTGACCTGTCGAACGCCGCCTGAGGTAGGGAAGATCGGCCGAGTCAAGTTTGCTGCCGCAGCGGTTCGCATCTGTCCTGCAGCGGTTCGGTCAAATTCCGAAGGAGCATTGAGATCTACGGTGCGGTCGATGTTATCGAGATGCTGATGAACATAATCTGCCCCGGCGAAGAAACCCTTAAAGATCTCGTACTCCGATCCGATCGAAAAGACTTGGCTGCGCGGATTTACAAATTTGTCTGAGTAATTAGACGCTAATGCGTCAAAGTTAAGACCATAATTTGCAAACTGGGCCTTATAGAAATCACGCTTTCCGGCAATGATCGTAATGTCGCGTGCAGGTAACTGTGACGATGGGATCGTCCGCGGATCAACATTTACGGGCAGACAACTGCCGGTGAGACATGTCGGAAATCCGACCTGTCCCGGAGTAGCGGTATAGGTTGCTCCTCCGTCAAGACCGCTGATCAAATAGTTGGCAACAACATTAGATCTGATCTGTGTGTAATACATTCCGTATCCACCACGCACGGCAAGTTTGGAATTACCGCCGGGATGCCAGCCGAACCCAATTCTCGGCTCGAAATTTTTCTTTGCGGTAGTAAGTGTCTGACGATCGTAACGGAGTCCGAGATCGACCACCAGGTCGTTTCCGACGCGGATGCTGTCCTGTGCAAAACCGCTGACGATCCACTGAGAAAGTTTATAGTCGCTTACACCGAAATTTATCGGTTGCGAATAGTTCTGTACGTCTGCAAGTGTAAGCTGGTCGAAAGGAAGTGTATTTCGAGCAGGATTTGTCGTCAGGAAAGTAAAGGTTCCCAATGTCGCAGAACCGAATTCGGCGCCGTATCCGCCTGATCTATGGTGAATGACGCTTCCGCCGAAACGGAACGAATGTATTCCATGAGTCCATGACAAGGTGTCTGCAAATTGGACCTGACGGCCCCAGATATCAGATGACCTTGCTTGGCCGATAGTAAACGGTACGGCACCGTTGCCGCTGCCGCGCGTATATACAGTTGACGCATTAGGCACATTCCATCTGGCTACCGGACTGCCATGCAGATATGCGACACGGGCTTCGTTAAGTATGTTGGATGCAATGACCCACGTATGGTTCAACTGCATCGTCCAGGAATCTCGTTGATAAGTGCGGGCAACACTGGGTGCATTGCTGCCGCCGACCGTATCCTGCGGATTATCATCCATCATTCGATCGAGATTGAACCGGAACATCAAATTTTGATTTGTTGCGAGTTTGTGATCGATGCGGGCATTAAGTAGTGATTGACGATAATGGCCTGTGTAATCATATCCGCTGCCTGCAGGGAGCGAAAATGACGGCAGCGTGTTAGACAGGAACGTCGTGCGGTCTTGACGCGTGTAGTCTCCCGCAACGAAAAAGAACGTTTTGTCTTTATATATCGGGCCGCCGATCGCGCCGGAATACTGAAAAAGCTTGTCCGGTACATCAACAGGGCTGATCGCAGCGAGGGTTGAAGGAACAACACAATTCGGGTTAGCAGTCGGACAATAACCGGTCGTTTTAAACGATTTGGCCTGCATGCCGCCCGGACGTGCTGTAAAAACACCCTCTCCATGAAACTCATTTGTTCCGGATTTTGTGACTACGTTAAATACTGAGGCAGAAGTTCCTCCGAAATCTGCCGAAAATGCATTTGAGAGTACTGTTACTTCTTGTACGGCGCCGATCGGAACGGTTGCTGTAGCCGTTTGACGTCCCCAGCTTTCATCATTATTGCCGCCATCAAGAGAATATGTCGTTGCACGTCTTGAACCGACACCGGTCACAAAATAGGTCTGATTCACGAACAGGTCACCGGTACCTTTACCAGACCGAAACGCGGAGTTAAAAAGTGTGATCGATGTGAGTTTGCGTCCGAGGATCGGCGATTCGTTTATAACGTTCGGGTCAAATCGGCGGCCGATCTGTGCGTCGGCGCGTACGCCCTCCGTTGTACCATATATAGTTACTTCGGCAGTGCCGCCGCCGACCGCAAGTGCGATACGTATAGCGGCCGTTTCACCCGATCGCAGCCTGACGTTGTTTGCGACGCCGTCGCTGAAACCGCTGTTAGATACCGTGACGGTGTAGTGTCCGGTCAGTGGCAGAGCGGCGAATGTGGCTGTGCCGTCATCATCAGCCGACGCATTACGGTCTGCGCCGGTTTCGTTATTAGAGACGGTGATCTTTGCACCCGGTACCACTGCACCGGCCGGATCGACAACCGTCACGACCAAGGCGGATGTTGACGGCGACTGGGGCATCGCCGAACTCGCCAGTAAAAAAAGCGAGAGTGCCAAAACGGCACAGGTCGAGAATAGATTTTTCATATTTGCATAACTAAAGATCTAAAAATTGCGAGAGGTTGGCGCAATATTATCTGCAAATACGAACTACTACCAAAAGTAGTAAATGTTTATTGAAGAGAAGAGAATATCGTCTCGGTAAATTGATGGACGCTGAAGAGGAAGTCGGATTTTACGAGGAAAGGTATCGACATCAAAATGCCGACAAATACAGCGGTGAGAATGTTGATCGAGAGGCGCCTTGACGAGAGTGTAACGACAGCATGAGAGTCGGAACTAATATTAATTAGCCGTTCAATGCGTGATGTCAGCGGCCCCTCGGTCGGATCGACCAGATAAGCCGCAGACGGCATTGCGAACGAGCGATCGGTCGGAGCCATACGGCCTATCTTGACCAGTGCCGATGCAAGGTCAAGAGCCGAGCGGCCGTCTCCGCGACAGGCAGATGACTCGTCAGCGGCCAACTCTGCCGAATCGGTCCAGCGCTGATCCATTTGTTTACCGAGCGGCAATATCAGCAGGTCCGAGCACAGACGCATCAGCAGACGGCGAAGGTTATCGCTTTTAGCGACATGAGCGACCTCATGAGCCAGAGCTGCCGCGAACTCACTCTCATCAAGTTCAGACAACACTTGATCGGCAACGAATATCTTTGGAGTAAGTGAGCCGACGACTGCAATTATCGGAAATGGGTGTTCGATCGTATATGCCGAGTATGGCAGGTCATCGCGTTCGAGCGGGGTCGAATTTCGCATCCACTCATCGAGCAGACGTCGAGTTCGCCACCAGCTTAAAAAAACACGGCCGATAGCGAGAACGATGCCGATCGCCGATATTGCGACAATAAGCACCATTTTGTATGAGATGATCTCATCGGACTGCTCAGGTTCGTAGAGCAGAAATGAGGGCAGCATAAAGACCGCCAGCGTCGCTAGAGCGAGAGCAATAGGCCCGATACGAAGGACAAAGAGCAGATCTGTCCTGGTTGACGGCCGCAAGCCCGACGCCCAGCGGGCAAGCCCCGACCACGCTGTCGCAGCAAAGAGAGACCCCAGCAGATTAATGCTGTAGAGATAAGCAAAAAGCAGGCATATCCCGATAAGGAAATACATTTGCTAGCTCACATCTCCTTTCTCTTTTCCTGGATAAGCCGGTCGAGGTCATCGAGCAGGTCGCGGTCGTGTTCGGAGACGATATCAACAAGAAAGGCAAGCACCGGCTGAGCATTTCTGGAGGTTGAGTCCATTACGTTAGCTATCAGGCTGCGTGCGATGCCGAGTTCCATTTCGGCCCTCGAGTTCTTGGCAGCGTAATGATATGCACGGCTAACTTTGCGGCGTGTCAAAAAGCCTTTCTTAAAAAGCCGGTCGAGCGTGGTCATCACGGTGGTATATGCCAATTTGTCGCCAAAGGCCTCGACCATATCGTGAACGCTTACCTCGCCCAATGACCAGATCTTTTCGAGAGTCTCGCGCTCGACTGCTCCCAGACGCGGCAATGACCCGTGTTCTTTTGAAGGTTCAAGCTTTGAGTATGGATTCATTCCCGAACATTATAATAAAAATCAGTAAAAGTGCGAAACCCTGAGATCAGGTTGCGGACATTAAATTTTTATTGTAACTTCAGCTATGGAATCGCTCAGAGTCATACCCGCGTTACTTTTACTGTTTTCCCTTTCGATCAACATCGTCGCCGGCACAAGGAATTTAACTCCTTTGAGCCGTAGGACTGTGTCTAATGCGGCCCTGAAGATCAATGTCGATACGCTCATCGTCGGCGGCACCATTGTCACGATGAACGAAAAGCGTGAGGTTATCGCCGACGGTGCGATCGCGATCAATCACGGCAATATCGAGATGATGGGCACGCGAGGTATCGTCAGCCGCAACGTCATTGCCAAACAAACAATAGACGCGACGGGAAAATTTATCATACCGGGCCTTATAAATACGCATACACACGTTCCGATGGTGTTGTTTCGCGGTATTGCCGATGACCTCGATCTAAATGAGTGGCTCACTAAATACATATTTCCTGCCGAGGCAAAGAATGTCAGCGAGCAGTTCGTGCGTGCCGGGACGCGTCTCGGGCTTGCAGAGATGATCCGCGGCGGTACGACAACGTACTGTGATATGTACTATTTCGAAGATGCGATCGCTGATGAGTCAAAAAAAGCGGGCGTTCGCGGTGTTTTGGGTGAAACGGTGATCGATTTTCCGGTTGCCGATAATAAAACTCCTGAAGAAGCCCTAAACTACACCGAACGATTTATTAAGAAATGGAAGGACGATCCTCTGATCGTTCCGGCAATTGCACCGCATGCCCCTTATACTGTTTCGGCTGAGCATCTTAAGGCGGTAGTTAATGTTTCAAATAAATACCAGGCGCCGATAGTTATACATATTGCCGAGACAAAAAAAGAACGCGACGACATTAGTTCGAAAACAGGTATGACGCCTGTTAAATATCTTGACAGCCTCGGCATTTTAACGGATCGTACGATCGCAGCCCACAGCATCTGGCTCACACCCGAAGAGATAAATATCTATCGAGATCGCAATGTAGGCGTTGCCCATTGTCCGCAATCCAATATGAAACTCGCATCCGGCGTAGCTCCGGTAAATGCGATGCTGTCGGAAAATATAGCCGTCGGCCTCGGTACTGACGGTGCGGCGTCAAATAATGACCTTAATATATGGGAAGAAATGGATACCGCCGCAAAACTGCATAAGGTTATCTCGGGCGACCCGAAAATGCTGCCTGCTCAGACCGTATTTGAAATGGCGACAATTCGCGGGGCAAGGGCACTGCATTTAGATGACAAGATCGGCTCGATCGAGATAGGCAAGCGTGCTGATATAGTGCTGGTCGATACTGATTCGCTAAATCAGACACCATTTTACGATGTTTATTCGAGCCTCGTGTATTCGACCAAGGCCGCTGATGTCGATACGGTCATAATTGACGGCCGCATCGTCATGCGAAACCGCCGTTTGCTCACCCTAAACGAAAATGTTATAAAAAAAGACGCAAACGCATATCTCGACAAAATAATCAAAAGTCTTGGTAAATGATCTGCGGGCAAAGAAAGAGGCCTGTTGGATCATCTGTTGATATGTAGTTTGAAATTTGTTGGGTCGTTTAAAAGTGAGCCTTCTACGATAAAGTTCGCTTGACCTTTTACGGAAAATTCAACTCATAGGGAGGAGAAGAAAATGCCGTTAAATGTCAGAAGGTTTTGCACTTCGGTTTTACTGGTTCTTTCAGGTACAGTCATCATTTCGCGTGCACAGACGGTCGATCCGCCTGCGCCCTCAGCCGCATCCAATACGCCGCCCGTTGTTGCGGCTTCGGCACCGACCGCCGGTGAGCTGATGCGCGACCGCATTTCTAAGGCAAAGGCGTTTATCGCCGTTCGCAATTACAACGCTGCAATTTACGAGCTTGAGAATATCCGTAGGGAATCGGGCGATCCCGCGATCCTGTCAGGTGTCAATGTCCTGCTGATGAACAGCTATCTTGAGCAGGGCGATTATAAGCGTGCTCAGGACTTTCTCAACAAGCTTTACGCTGAGCAAAAAACAACTAAGCCTAATGCCGCCGCTTCGTATAGGGCTGTTGCGGGTCAGGTCGTTAAGGGTGCTCGCGATCGTGCGGATCGTTATCGTGTACTCGGGCTGAATATTACCGACCGAACACTCCCGCTCGAGGCTCTGAATGATCTCGAAAAGATGCGCGAGACGCTTGAGATCGTCATTACGCAGTCAAAAGAGCTTGGGGCCGATAAGGCGAGATCCGCCGATGCGATGGCTCTGCTCGAAGAGGCGACCGCGTCGCGCAGTATCATTGCACGTGACGACTATGATGCCCGACGCTGGAAAAATGAGGTTGCCGACACTCGCGAGGCGATCGCAAGTTCACGCAGCGTAGTGCTAAATGCCGTTAATGATAATGCCGGAGTGACCGTGCCTGACAACACTCTTGCGAGTGTTCAGCCGCAAAAACCGACGGTCGCAGTAACTGTTCCTCAGACCCGGCAAAACGCGATCCCGCCGACGGCTGCACAAACTGCAGTTAAGAGCAGCACACCGACACAGGCCGCTCAGCCGATATTTCAGCCTGTGGCTGATAACAGCAAACCAGCCCCGAGCCGCGAACGCGAGGTAAAGGTCATCCAATCGGCACCTAATACAGATACGGTCGCCAATGTTGAAAAAGAGGCCAAAAAAGCCGACAAACCAAAACCGGAAAAGAAGCCTGAAACACAGCCCGCCAAGGTCGAGGCAAATACCGACTCAGATGGCAATAGAGTGATCGAGGTCGGTTCGCTGATAGGTTACGCGACACGACAGGCTCCCGCGACATATCCGGCAGCTGCCAAGAGCATCAGAGCGACCGGTTTGGTACGCGTTGATGTTACGGTCGATGAGTCAGGCGATGTTACCGAGGTTAAAAAGACCAGCGGGCCGGCATTGCTCCAGGCTGCGGCACGAGATGCTATCCGCAAGTGGAAATTCAAGCCATTTATGGTTGACGGCCAGCCCGTCAGGGCAAATGGGTTTATCGATTTTAACTTTGCCCTCTGATCTATGCGTCAACATTAAAAAGAGGCTCTTATGAAAATAAGAGCCTCTTTTTAGTTGAGGATCAGGCGCTCATAGGTTGTAGATTTACGTTGTAACCGAGTTTTTCCAAGCGTTTAACGCATCGTTGCCGAACGCTGTTCCGGTCGCG
>Ga0153956_1000114_pt1 | contig 100782 bp, 87 predicted proteins | sample TSFL040MetaG_FD_104704 | JGI IMG/M metagenome (GOLD analysis project Ga0153956, IMG submission 104704) | Attine ant fungus gardens microbial communities from Florida, USA - TSFL040 MetaG | ecosystem: Host-associated > Fungi > Mycelium > Unclassified | place: USA: Florida, Wekiwa Springs... | reverse complement strand
GCCGTTCCGTCCGAAATCTGGCGGCAAATCTTCTGTATCATCGGCGGCGGCTTTGTCGGGGGTTCGGCCTTGCTGCGACTGGCAGCACCTTCAGACGGAACTGCTAAGGACGCTTATTGCCGGCCAAGGGCGGCGATCGGCGTGCTCAGAGACGGACCGAAGTGGCGGAGCCGGAGGGATTCGAACCCTCGATAGGGCTTTACAACCCTATAACGGTTTAGCAAACCGCCGCCTTCAGCCACTCGGCCACAGCTCCGTTGGCGCCCGATATGCCCGACACTTCCGTCAGCCGCAAGCGCCGGTTTGCGAGCATCCGGAATCATTCGCTGTCTTTACATCCCGCCCGCGCGATAACTCGCTACATCCCGCCATATAGAGTGAGGGCGCGCCATTCGCGATTTTACCTGCAATGCCGGCGCGACTCGCTTGTGGCAGGCGCGCAACCGCCAATTCGGCGCCTGGAGGCTTGTGTTTTCTCCTTGCGAGGGCAGGGAAATCCCGTACGCGGCTGTTGTTCCGCTGCCCTGACAAGGAGAATCGGCGGTGTGGACAAGTCTTCGATTCGCGGGGTGTCCAGTCCGGTCATCTCCGGATTTGGCGGAAGACGCGCTCCGCGCGTCCCAAAACCGCCCAAATGGAACCGTCTCGGAAAGATCAAATTTAACAATAACTTACATCGACCCCGCGATCACAGTTGCGTGTTATTTGTGCAACACACGGCTAAAAACGGCCGGACTCGTACCATTCTGAGGCGTTCCTTTGTTGCGTGTGCAGGACTGTTCAGCAACAGTGAGCGAGCGACGGAGGGGGGCATCCCGAGGTCGTCCCGTTTTAGGTGGTTCGCTAAGTCCCTCGCGTTGAGCGGGAGTGTCCGAAAAGCGCGAAACGGCTAGGCGGTTTAGTCAGGGACTAAGGGGACTTTATCCTTCGGGTGCTTGCACTCAGCGGATCCGGAACCTTCCCCTACAGAGCAAACTTGGAGGTTTGAGATGAAATTGATGAAGAGCCTTATCCTCGGCTCAGCGGCGGGTCTCGTCGCCATGACTGGGGCACAGGCAGCCGATCTTCCGGTGAAGGCCAAGGCGGTCGAATACGTGAAGGTCTGCTCCCTCTACGGCGCGGGTTTCTACTACATCCCGGGCACCGATACCTGCATCAAGCTCGGCGGCTATCTGCGCGTCGACATGGGTATCAACGAAAACGGCGTCAACACCGGCAGCACCAACGGTCAGGCCGGCGCTCGGAACCGTATGACCAACGGCTTCGCCTGGCGTTCGCGTGAAGACCTGAACATCGATACGCGCACCGCGACCGAATACGGCGTTGTCCGCACCTACTTCGATGCCACCTTCACCTGGACCTCGGGCACCAACGCCTTCGCTGGCGGCGCATCGGCGTATACTGGTGACGCGGTCGCCGGTGGTTCGCTCGGCGTGTACTATGCCTTCATCCAGTTCGCCGGCTTCACGATGGGTAAGGCTGTTTCGCAGTTCTCGGCTCCCTGGGTCAACTATCCGGGCAACACCACCTTCGACGGTCTCGTCGGCGGCGGCGGCACTGTCACGGGCGTGAACCAGTTCACGTACACCGCGGAATTCGGCAACGGCGTGTCGGCCTCGATCGGCGCGCAGGATCCGACCGGCTACTATCAGGCTGGCGTGAACAACCTCGGCGGCGCGATCGGTGTTACCGGTTATGGTGCGAGCGACTACGCTGGTACGGATATTCCTGACATCGTCGGTCAGATCCGTGTCGATCAGGCCTGGGGTCTGTTCCAGGCGTCGTTCGCGGCGCATGAGAACAACGCGGCTTACTACGATGCCACCGGCGCCGCTGGCGGCGGTCCGTCGAACAAGTGGGGCTGGGCCGGTCAGTTGGCCTTGTCGATCAAGAACATCCCGACCGGTGCGGGTGACTCGATCAACGTGCAGGGCGTCTACACCGACGGTGCGACGCGCTACAACATCCAGGATCTCGCCAGCGCGGCGAGCAGCAACCTGATGTATAGCGGTGGCGGCGTTGGCTTCGGCTACGCTCCTGACTCCGTGTTCATTCCCGGCGGTTCGCAGCAGTTGATCCAGACCTGGGGTATGCGCGGTGCGTTCAACCACAACTGGAACGCCAACTGGAGTTCGTCGCTGTTCGGCGCCTACGCACAGGTCAACTATACCGGTGCGGCGAAGGCCTTTATCTGCGGCGCTGCTGCTTTCGGTACTCTGACTTCGTGCAACCCGGATTACAGCATCGCACAGGTTGGTGCGAACCTTCGCTGGACTCCGGTCAAGAACCTGACGTTCACCGCGGAAGGTCTCTACACGATGCTCGACCAGAAGAATGCCGGTACGGTCGCCGCTGGCGGCGCCAACGGCGTTGCCGTTGGCATGTATGACGTTCGCGACCAGAACACCTGGACGGTCATGCTCCGCGCTCAGCGCAACTGGTAATCCCAGTCGTCTGACGACAATCTGAAGAACCCCCGGCAGGAAACTGCCGGGGGTTTTTCTTTGTCTGCGAGCGGGTTCACGTCCTGCCACGAGATGCCCGCAATGCGAAAGGCGCTGTAGTCGTCCCCGGGTGGCCACACTACAAGGCCGCGAGCGCAAACGGCCCCTGCGGCGCAACGTGGAGATACGAACGATGACAAGTCGCGGATTTTTGACGGGAATGTGCGCCGGCCTCGCGGTCGCGTTCGCCATGTCGGCGCCGGTCGCGGTGCAGGCCCGCGACTATCCGTTCTGCATCAAGGGCGATGGATACGAGAGTTCGGTCGGCGATTGCAGCTTCGATACCTACGAGCAGTGCAAGGCAACCGCTTCCGGCCGTCTCGCTTATTGCGACGCGAATCCGTTCTATCGCCCGCAGCAGGACGATCGCGCCGTCCGTCCGGATGTTCGCCGCAGGATCAACCGCCGGTAGAGTCGGCGGCGGGCACAGGGGCCAAAGCACATATGCCCGTTGAGCTGGCTACTCCACCATCGAGCCGCGATGCAGATCCGCTTCGATCTGCAGGCGCGAGCCGCCGCCGAAACGCGCGCGATAGATCTGCAGGTTCTCCATGATCCGCTGCACGTAGTTGCGGGTTTCCGCGAACGGGATCAGTTCGACCCAGTCGACCGCGTCGACCTTGGGATCGCGCGGATCGCCGTAACGCTCGATCCATTTCCTGACGCTGCCGCGCCCGGCATTGTAGGCCGCGAACGTCATGATGTAGGAGCCGCGATAGTCCTCGATCAGGCCGCCGAGCTCCGCCGCGCCGAGCGCCGCGTTATAGGCGGGCTCGTTTTTCAGCCGCTGGAGATCGAAACTGGCGCCGTATTTCCTGCAGACGTATTTTCCGGCGGCCGGCGTCACCTGCATCAGCCCGTAGGCATGAGCCGGCGACACCACTGACGGGTTGAAGGCGCTCTCCTGACGCGCGATCGCGTAGACGATGCTGCGCTCGACGTCCGGTCCGATCGGCTTGAAGGGCGGAATGCCGCTGACCGGATAAGCGTAGAAGTCGAACGGCAGGCCGCGATTGAGCGCGGCCTTGCCGGCGAGCAGCATGCCCCGCGCATCGCCCTGACGCGACGCCAGTTCGCCGAGGCCGAGCACGGCGTCGGGATCGCCGTTCTCGCCCATGTCGGCAAAAATCGGGGCCGCGATCTCGCCTTCGTCGAGCGCATACAGAAGCTGGACGGCGCGCACGATCTCCAGCCGCTCGACGTTGTGCGACCGGTTGCCGGGGACGCCGCGCAATTCGATGTGAGGCAGTCCGAGCTTGGCGCGCGCCAACTGGCCGTAATAGCTGGTGGAGTGTTCGGCCGCGGCGGCATAGGCGGTGCGGGCATCGTGGGAGCGGCCTGCCGCCTCGGCGGCGCGGCCCTGCCAGTAGCCGGCGCGGGCGAGTGCCGTCGGATTGGTGCTGCCGACGCCGATACGGGCAAAATGCCGGGCCGCGGTGTTGGGGTCTTTCAGGAAGCGCAGCGCGATCCAGCCGGCGGTGAACTCCTGCTCGGTCTTGTAGATGTCGCGGGTCGGGAGCGCCGCGTCGCGCGCGATCAGATAGGCGGTGCGGTACTCGCCGACGTCGATCATCTTGCGCGCGAGCAGCCGCCGCTCGATCCACCACTCATCGACATTGTAGAGCCGGTTGGGATCGCGCGGCGCGCCCAGCATCAGCCGCGCCGCGTCCGCGAAGTCCTCCTCGCGGCGCGAGAGCTGAATGCGGGCGAAAATGTAACCGGGATCGCCGTGCAATTCGTGCGGCACCTTGTCGAGCAGCGCGCGCAGGTTCGACGATTTGCGGTCGGCGGCGATCCGTGCCCTGGCGAGCGCGACCTGGGCGCTTCCAAGGCGCTTTGCCGCGCGCAGCGCGGCCTCGGTCTCGCGGCCGTACAGCAGATAATCCATCCGGGCCTTCTGATCGCCCGGCGTCAGCAGCGCGCCGAACATCTCGAGCGCCTTCTCTTCGACACCCTCCGTCATGGGATCGGTTCGCCACGCCTGCCGGACCAGTTGCTCGGCCCTGGCGCGGTCGCCGCGCCCGAGCAGCGCGCGGGCCAGCGCGAACCGTCCCTTCGCGGACAGCGGCCGCTCGTTGTCGAACCACGCCAGTACGGTGGCATCGTCGCGATGCTCGTCCCAGAGCGCGGCTTCGCCGCGCCGGCGCAAAAATGTCTGCGACGGCCAGCTCGGATTGGCGGCGATGAACGCGCGGTAGCGTTCGACGGGCGCGCCGTTGTCGTCGCTGCGCAGGATGATCCACTCCGCGAGCTTGCGCGCCACCGGGTCGGTGATGCCGGCTTCGACCTGCGTGGCGTCGGATGGCTTGTGCGTGCGGATCAGGTCGATGACGCCTGCCAGCGCGTCGAGGTCGGCGCGCGATGTCGATGACGTCGCGGCGACGGCCGCTTCCGGGACGGGCTTTCGTTTCGGCGGCGGGGGCAGGGCGGCATGCTGGCGCGTCGCGGGCTGGATCACGCGCGCATTGGTGTCCTTGTCCGGCGAGACGGTTTTGCCGTGCGGCGCGACAGTGGCCGTCTTGGGCACGACATGGCGCGAAATCGGCCGCGGCTTCGGCATGGGAACCTTGGCCGCCTTTCGCGCGTCCGCGACGCCAGCCCACAGCCCGATCGTCAGCACCAGGCTCGCGCCTGCCGCCGTCGTTCGCATCCACGATGCACGGGCAAGCAACGTCACGGCGATCCTTCGTAGCGAATCATGCGGGCGGCCAGGTCCATGTTTATTTCATTGAATATATGGACGAAATACTAAAATCCCGGAGGTTGGGGATGTCTGCGCTCCGACCGCGGCAAAATCGCGGCTGCACATCCGGGTGCGGACCTTTCGCCGCAGCGTCAGACCCGATATGACTGGTGGGGTTAGGATTTTCAGCCGACGGCGAAGCCGCGCAACGTGCCCGGAGACAGACCATGACAGCCCAGACGAAGTTCCAGGGATCCTACACCGCCCTGGTGACCCCGTTCAAAAACGGGTCCGTCGACGAGGCGGCATTTCGCAGTCTTGTGAGCTGGCAGATCGCGGAAGGCAGCCATGGGCTGGTACCGGTCGGCACCACCGGCGAGAGCCCGACGCTCAGCCATGACGAACACCGTAAGGTCGTCGAGTGGTGCGTGGACGAGGCGAAGGGCCGCGTGCCCGTGATCGCGGGCGCGGGCTCCAATTCGACCCGCGAGGCGGTCGATCTCGCCGTTCACGCCGAGAAGGCCGGCGCCGACGCCGTGCTGGTGGTGACGCCCTATTACAACAAGCCGACGCAGGAGGGCATGTATCGCCACTTCAAGGCGGTGAACGATGCGATCGGCATTCCCATCATCATCTACAACATTCCGCCGCGCTCGGTGGTCGATCTCTCGGTCGACACCATGACGCGGCTGTTCGAGCTGAAGAACATCGCGGGCGTCAAGGACGCCACCGCGAACCTCGCGCGCGTGTCGCAGCAGCGTCACGCGATGGGGCCGGACTTCATCCAGTTGTCGGGCGAGGACATGACGGCGCTCGCCTATATGGCCGCGGGCGGACACGGCTGCATCTCCGTCGTCGCCAATGTGGCGCCAAAACTCTGTTCGGACCTGATGGTGGCCGTGCTCAAGGGCGACTATGCGACGGGCCTCAGGATTCAGGATCGGCTGGTGCCGCTGCACGACGCCATTTTCAAGGAACCGGGACTCGCCGGCGCCAAGCATGGGCTGAAGCTGCTCGGCCGGCTCGACGAGACGGTGCGCCTGCCGCTGATGCCGGTGACGCCGGCGACCGGACAGGCGATCCGCGACGCCATGGTGCATGCCGGCCTGCTGAATTGAATTTCGATCCGCACTGGATCGATTGGGGCCGCTGCCCGCAGCGGTGAAATGCCACGGGAGACTTGCGATGCTGAAGGAATTTCGTGAATTCGCGATGAAAGGCAATGTCGTCGATCTCGCGGTCGGCGTCATCATCGGCGCGGCCTTCGGCGCCATCGTGTCGTCGATGGTGGCCGACATCATCATGCCGATCGTCGGAGCCGTTACCGGCGGGCTCGACTTCTCGAACTACTTCACGCCGCTGTCCCACGCCGTCACAGCCTCGAATCTGGCCGATGCCAAAAAGCAGGGCGCGGTGCTGGCCTGGGGCAATTTCCTGACGCTTACCCTGAACTTCCTGATTGTCGCGTTCGTTCTGTTCCTCGTCATCAAGGGGATGAACAGGCTGAAGCGCAAGGATGAAGCCGCGCCGGCCGCGCCGCCGGAGCCGACCCGCGAGGAAGAACTGCTCACCGAAATCCGCGATCTGCTGAAGGCGAAGGCCTAAGTCGCAGCGCTGACGAGTCGGGCGTTGTCGCCGTCTGGAAGGCAACGCCCGGAGGTTTTATCGACATGGCCGAGAAGAAGAATGAGCGCCCGATCAAGGTCGTGGCTGAAAACCGCAAGGCCCGGTTCAACTACGCGATAGAGGATACGATCGAGACCGGCATCGCACTGACCGGGACCGAGGTTAAATCGATCCGCAACGGCAAGACGACGATCGCGGAGTCCTATGCGGATTCCAAGAACGGCGAGATCTGGCTGATCAACGCCAATATCCCCGAATACCTGCAGGCGAACCGCTTCAACCACGAGCCGAAACGGCCGCGCAAGCTGCTGCTGCATCGCAAGCAGATCAACAAGCTGATGGGGGCGGTCGACCGCGAGGGCATGACGCTCATTCCGCTAAAACTCTATTTCAACGAGCGCGGCCGCGCCAAGCTGCTGCTGGCGATCGCGAAGGGAAAGAAACTTCACGACAAGCGTGAGACGGAGAAGAAGCGCGACTGGGGCCGTGAAAAGGGCCGGCTGTTGCGGGCGAGGGGATAAGAGGTTTGCGATGAACCAGAAAAACCTGCTGGAAGTGGACTGGAGCAGGATTCCGGCGCCCATGGATGACGGCGCGGCGAAACATCTCTCCGGCATGGCGGTTCCTCCGCTCGATCTGATCGCAACGGATAACTCGTCGGTGCGTCTCTCGGCGCTGCCCGGCCGGACGGTGGTGTTCGCTTATCCGCGCACCGGCGAGCCGGGCAAGATCAGTCTCGTCGACGATTGGGACATGATCCCCGGCGCGCGTGGCTGCACGCCGCAGACCTGCGCATTCCGCGATCTGTTCGCGGAGCTGAAAGCCGCCGGTGCGCGCCAGGTGTTCGGCCTCTCCACGCAGGATCACGATTACCAAAGCGAGATGGCGGCACGGCTGCATCTGCCGTTTCCGGTTCTGTCCGATGCGAAGCTGGCGCTGACCCGCGCCCTCGACCTGCCGACCATGGACGTCGCGGGGCTGACCCTGATCAAGCGGCTCGCGCTCGTTATTGACGACGCGCGGATCACGCATGTGTTCTATCCGGTGTTTCCGCCGGATCGGAATGCGGGCGACGTGCTGGCGTGGCTGAAGGATCATCGCACCGCCTGAGGGTCGTGTTCGTCCGATCGTTACAATTTGAGCGATTGGAGCAAGGCTATTTCAGGCCGTACGTGATCTATTCGCGCCATGCGGATCAAGCAGAAACGAGCCATTCGGCGCATGCGACGCCGGCACCAGCGAGCGTGGCTCGTCCTCGATTCCATTCCGGGACGCTCGGAGTGCCAGGTCATGGACATCTCCAGCGAGGGGGCGCGTCTGGTGGTGGCCTCCGGCCTCAGTCTGCCGAAGCGTTTCGGCGTGGCACTGGTCCCGAATTCCGCGCCCCGGGAATGCGAACGCATCTGGCGAAACGGCGAACTGACGGGCGTGCGCTTCACAGGCGCGTGACGCGCCCGCGCTTGCGGCAGGAATTCAGCGCGCTTCGAGATCGGCGCGCACCCGCGCAAATACATTCTCGAACATCTCGGTCGTCAGGACGCGCGTATTGGTGTTGTAGCGCGAGCAATGATAGCTGTCGTAGAGCCTGACAGGGCCGGCCTGGTGCACCGCCCCGTGCGCGAACGGTGCGGCAGCGGCGCGAAGGTTAAGGGCCTTGACGGTGGAGTCGTGAGCCACGCGGCCCAGCGCGACGACGGAGCGTAGCCGGGGCATCCCCGCCAGCGTGGCGCTAAGGAATGTGCGGCAGGTTTTGATTTCCACGGGAAGCGGCTTGTTCTGCGGGGGCACGCAGCGCACGGCGTTGCTGATCCGGCAATCGACCAGCGTGAGGCCGTCGTCGGGCCGCGCCTCGTAGCGGCCCTTGGCAAAGCCGTATTTCAGCAAGGTCGCGTAGAGCAGATCGCCGGCATAGTCGCCGGTGAAAGGGCGTCCGGTGCGGTTCGCGCCCTGCATGCCCGGCGCAAGCCCGACGATCAGCAACGCCGCATCCGAACTGCCGAAGGAGGGCACGGGTGCGTTGTGCCAGCCCGGTTCGCGGGCGCGCGCCGACAGGCGATAGTCCGCCAGCCTTGGACAGAACGGGCAATCGCGTCCGGGCTCCGCGCCCGGATGATGGGCGCCGGCCGGGGCGGACGCCGCGCGCGGCGGCGCGTCAGTCGTCGAAATCGTCGTCATCGCCCCGTTGCGCCATGGTGGTGGCCCGCTGCAAAAATTGCGGCGCGTGATGGCGCGGCTCCCGCGGCGCCGGACGCTCCGACGGGTCGCGGCCGAGTTTGGGTTGCAGTTCGACAAGATCGGTGAAGACGTCAGCCTGACGGCGCAACTCGTCGGCGATCATGGGCGGCTGGCTGGAGATGGTGGAGACAACGGTCACGCGGACGCCGCGGCGCTGCACCGCCTCGACCAGCGAGCGGAAGTCTCCGTCGCCTGAAAACAGAACGATCTGGTCGACATGCTCGGCCAGCTCCATGGCATCGACGGCGAGCTCGATATCCATGTTGCCCTTCACCTTGCGGCGGCCGGAGGCATCGATGAATTCCTTGGTGGCCTTGGTGACGACGGTGTAGCCATTGTAGTCGAGCCAATCGATCAAGGGCCGTATCGACGAGTATTCCTGATCTTCGATGATCGCCGTGTAATAAAAGGCGCGAACGAGGGTGCCCCTAGACTGGAATTCCTTCAGCAGGCGCTTGTAGTCGATGTCAAAACCGAGCGTTTTGGCGGTGGCGTAAAGATTTGCGCCATCGATGAAGAGCGCGATTTTGTCGGAGGCTGGTGACATCAAGTGTTCCGTGATCGTTGTTGGCGTTTTTGGCGCGGCGAGAGTCTCCACGCATTCCAATGAGTAAGGCTCGCGTCTTGCGGATCGGGTTAAAGCAGATACCGGGCACGGGGCTGAGGCAAGGCCGGGGTCTGTATACTTTGACAAAGCAATGAAGCGATTTCTTGTCCGAACGGCATTTGTTCCGCCGGCGGACGCTCAGGCCTTCTGGCCCCGATAGGGGGTTAGCAGAGACCGTCCCCCCAGCCAAATGCAAATTCCCTGTTGCGAAACCTGCAAACCCACTATACCTAGCGGGTATAACCAGCAGTTTCGGTCCCATTTTAACGGAGCGACAGGCGATGGCGCGCGTCACCGTAGAAGATTGCATTGACAAGGTCGACAACCGGTTCGACCTCGTCCTTTTGGCCGCGCACCGTGCGCGGATGATTTCGCAGGGTTCGCAACTCACGATTGATCGCGATAACGACAAGAATCCGGTGGTGTCGCTGCGCGAGATCGCCGACGAAACCATCTCCCCGGAAGACCTTCGGGAGGAATTGGTTCACTCCCTGCAGAAGTTCGTCGAGGTCGACGAGCCTGAACCCGATACCGTGCCGCTGATCGGCTCGGCCGGCGCGAGCGTTGACGCCGACGACACCGAGGTCGCCGTCGAGCGCATGACCGAGGAAGAGCTGCTGAAGGGCCTTGAGGGGCTGGCGCCGCCCGAGGAGCAGCCCGAGGAGGACGAGTAACCTCTCTCGTCGCATTCGCTCACCTGACCGCACGAGATCAAAGCCCGGACCCTGGTCCGGGCTTTCGTCGTGTATGGGCGAAAAACATGTCGGCGGGAACGGCGGTGAGACCCGGATGCCCGTTCAGGGCGGTGGCTTCCATTCGATAACCAAATTCTGTTGCGTTTTCCGATCGAATTCGACTTTCGGGGAAGACGTTCTAGGATAGATATGCGGTGAGCGGACGGGTTCCGCGCAATGAAGGCACTGATTCGATGGCGAATTGGCCTCGGAAGCGACAGCAGGTGGGCGCTGCGACCGATTCGGTCGCGACGGCCCCGGTATCGGCCGTCACGCCGGCGCGAGCGCCGCGCGCCCGGATGATGCGCCAATACGATCTGGTGGAGCGCGTCCGCTCCTACAATCCCGAGACCGACGAGGATTTGCTCAACCGCGCCTACGTCTACGCCATGAAAGCCCATGGCGAGCAGACGCGGGCGTCGGGCGACCCGTATTTTTCCCATCCGCTCGAGGTTGCGGCCATCCTGACCGGCCTCAAGCTCGACGATGCGACCATCGTCGCGGCGCTGCTGCACGACACCATCGAGGATACCGAGGCCACCCGCACCGAAATCGACCACGTGTTCGGTCACGAAATCGGCGCGCTGGTCGAGGGGCTGACCAAACTGAAGCGGCTTGAACTGGTCTCGCGCGAAGCGAAGCAGGCCGAAAACCTGCGCAAGCTGCTGCTGGCGATCGCCGACGACGTGCGCGTGCTGCTGATCAAGCTGGCCGACCGGCTGCACAACATGCGCACGCTGGAATTCGTGCCGCCGGCCTCGCGTCATCGCATCGCCGAGGAGACGCTCGATATCTATGCGCCGCTGGCGGGCCGCATGGGCATGCAGGAAATGCGCGAGGAGCTGGAGGATCTGGCATTCCTGACGCTCGATCCGGAAGCGCATGCGGTGGTGATGGCGCGGCTCGACTCGCTGGCCGAGCGCAACCGCAATCTGATCGGCGAGATCGAGAACCAGTTGTCGACCAGCTTGCGGAATCACGGCATCGCCGCTCGCGTTTACGGCCGCCGCAAGCAGCCGTTTTCGATCTGGACCAAGATGGAGCGCAAGTCGGTCGGCTTCGAGCAGCTTTCGGACATTTTTGGATTCCGCGTGGTCATGTCCGATGTCGAGGCCTGCTATCGCGCGCTCGGCGTCGTCCACACCACGTGGCCGGTCGTGCCGGGCCGATTCAAGGACTACATCTCGACGCCGAAGCAGAACGACTATCGTTCGATTCACACAACTGTGATCGGGCCGGGCAATCAGCGCGTCGAACTGCAGCTCCGTACCGAGGAGATGGACCGGATCGCCGAGTTCGGCATCGCCGCTCACGCTTTTTACAAGGATGGCGTGGGCTCGCCGACCGAATTGCTCAATCGCGAGTCCAACGCGTTCGCGTGGTTGCGCCACACCATCGAGATGCTGTCGGAAAGCGCCAACCCGGAAGAATTCCTCGAGCACACCAAGCTCGAGCTGTTCCACGATCAGGTGTTCTGTTTCACGCCGAAGGGCAAATTGATCGCGCTGCCGCGGCAGGCGAATGTCATCGATTTCGCCTACGCGGTGCATACCGATGTCGGCAACAGCGCGGTCGGATGCAAGATCAACGGCAAGTTTGCGCCGCTGTCATCCGAATTGCAGAATGGCGATGAAGTCGAGGTCCTGACCTCCCAAGCGCAATCGGCACCTCCATCGGCGTGGGAATCGCTGGCCGTCACCGGCAAGGCCCGCGCCGCGATCCGGCGCGCGACCCGGACGGCGGTGCGCGATCAGTACGCCAGCCTCGGCCGGCGGATCGTGGAGCGCCTGTTTATCCGCGCCAAGATCGAATACGCCGACGACAAGCTCACCGGCGCGCTGCCGCGGCTCGCCCGGAGTTCCGTCGATGACGTGATGGCGTCGGTCGGCCGCGGGGAGATGCGGGCCTCCGACGTCGCACGCGCGATGTATCCGGATTACAAGGAAGAGCGGGCAGGCCGCTTCGGCGGCAAGAAAAGCCTCGCGGTCAAACTCAAGCTGAAGTCTCCGCCGGACGGTTCGCGCAACCCGTCGGCGATTCCGATCGGCGGGATCAACTCGGATTTGCCGGTCAAGTTCGCGCCCAACGGCGGCGCGGTGCCGGGCGATCGCATCGTCGGAATCGTCACGCCGGGCGAGGGCATCACGATCTATCCGATCCAGTCGCCGGCGCTGAAGGATTTCGAGGAGGAGCCCGAACGCTGGCTCGACGTGCGCTGGGATGTCGACGACGCCACGCCGCAGCGGTTTCCGGCGCGCATCGTGCTCGACAACGTCAACGAACCCGGCAGCCTCGCGCAGATCGCGACCGTCATCGCCGAGCATGACGGCAACATCGACAATATCGGCATGAGCAGGCGTTCGCCCGATTTCACCGAATTGACCATCGACCTCGAGGTCTACGACCTCAAGCATCTCAGCGCCATCATCGCGCAACTGCGGGCCAAGGCGGTCGTGGCGCGGGTCGAGCGGGTCAATGGTTAGGCGCGTCCCTGCCGGGCTTGACCCGGCAATCCATCCATCCGAAGAAATTCGATGTCCGGCCCGTCCGCGCGAGGATGCTCTTCGCGCCCCGGCCCGGACATGACAACCAGCGGTCTCTTGCAATGTCCAATCCTCTTCCGATCCGCCTCGGAGTGAATGTCGATCATGTCGCGACGCTGCGGAACGCGCGCGGCGGCGCACGGCCCGATCCGGTCCGCGCGGCGCTGACGGCCATCGAGGCCGGCGCGGATGGCATCACGGCGCACCTTCGCGAAGACCGCCGCCATATCCGCGATGCCGACATGGCGCGGCTGAAGGCCGAAATCACCAAACCGCTCAATTTCGAGATGGCGGCGACGGCGGAGATGCAGCGGATAGCGCTTGCGACCGGGCCGCACGCGGTCTGCCTGGTGCCGGAGCGGCGCGAAGAGCTGACCACCGAGGGGGGCCTCGATGTGGTCGGCCAGCACAACGCATTGGCGCCCTTTATCGCAAGGCTCAACGACGCCGGCATCCGGGTGTCGCTGTTCATTTCCGCCGACGCGCGGCAGATCGAGATGGCGGCAAAACTGCGCGCGCCGGTGATCGAAATTCACACCGGCGCCTGGTGCGACGCCGTGATCGACGGTCACGCGGAGAAGGCGGAGGCCGAATGGCGCCGCATCGTCGCGGGAGCGGCGCTGGCGAAATCGGCGGGGCTGGAGGTGCATGCCGGCCACGGGCTGGATTACGCGACGGCCGAAACCATCGCGGCGCTGCCCGAGATCGCCGAGCTTAACATCGGCTACTTCATGATCGGAGAAGCCCTGTTCGTTGGCATCGCGGAGACCGTTCGCGCCATGCGTGGGGCTATGGATCGTGGCCGGGCGGCGCTCGGGGCGCGCATGGCATGATTATCGGCATCGGCTCCGACCTGATCGACATCCGCCGCGTGGCCAAGGTGATCGAGCGTCACGGCGACCGGTTCATCGACCGCATCTTCACCGATGTGGAGCGGGCGAAAGCCGAACGGCGCGCCAAGAGCGAGAAGATGGTGGTGGCGACCTATGCGAAGCGCTTTGCCGCCAAGGAGGCCTGCTCCAAGGCGCTGGGCACCGGAATCCGGCGCGGCGTCTGGTGGCGGGACATGGGGGTCGTCAACCTGCCGGGCGGACGGCCCTCCATGATGCTGACGGGCGGCGCCTTGAGCCGCCTCGAGGCGCTGACGCCCGCGGGCCTCGAGGCGCGGATCGACCTCAGCATCACCGACGACTGGCCGTTGGCGCAGGCCTTCGTCGTCATATCGGCTGTCCGGCCCGCGACGTCCTGACCGATCGATTCCAGTGGACTAAAAACCTTTTATTTTCATGGGATTAGTAAGTTTTTCCGATGCTCTTGATTGCACCTTGGCAAACAACGGTCTAAAACGCCGCAGGGGCTTTGGGCCAGTGTGGCGGTTTCGGAAATTCGTTGCGGCGCTTTCCCGCGAGGGCGGCCATGCGAATTCTTGAACTCAAACCACATTGAAATCATAGGGTTGTGAGTGTTCCTTTGGATCTGAAGTTGGCATGAACGGCTGCCGCCGGAACATGTGAATTTCAGAATCGGACGACGAGGGCGGAGGCCGCAGGAATCCTGACGGGTTGATGCGTGAATTTGCTCTAACTATCTGAATTATTGCGTTTTTTGCGAAGTCAAAAATCCTTCGCGTCAAGCGCTCTGCCATCGCTTCGGGCGGCGGCGATGGAATGGGAAAAATGAGCGTGGCATCCGGGACCAAGACTGAAAGCGGCATCGGCGAAACCATCCGTGTCGTCATTCATGCCCTCATTATCGCGCTGGCGATCCGGACCTTCCTGTTTCAGCCGTTCAACATCCCGTCGGGATCGATGAAGGCCACGCTGCTGGTCGGCGATTATCTGTTCGTCTCGAAGTATTCCTACGGTTACACCCACTATTCGATCCCGTTCTCGCCGCCGCTGTTTTCCGGGCGCATCTTCGGCTCCGAACCGAACCGCGGCGATGTCGTGGTGTTCCGTCTGCCGAAGGATGACTCAATCGACTACATCAAGCGGGTGATCGGGCTGCCGGGCGACCGGATCCAGATGAAAGAAGGCCTGCTCTACATCAACGACAAGCCCGTGCGGCGCGAGCGCTTGCCGGATTTCGTCGGTGAGGATCCCTGCGGCTCCGATGCCACGGCACGGGTCAAGCAGTGGAAGGAAACGCTGCCGAACAACGTGAGCTACAAGACGCTCGACTGCGTCGACAACGGTTTCTACGACAACACGAACGTCTACACCGTACCGCCTGGCCATTTCTTCATGATGGGGGACAACCGGGACAACTCCACCGACAGCCGTGTGCAATCCCAGGTGGGTTACGTGCCGTTCGAGAACATCGTCGGCCGGGCCCAGATGATCTTCTTCTCGATCGCGGAGGGTGAACACGCCTGGCAAATCTGGCGCTGGCCCGTCTCGGTGCGCTGGAATCGCATATTCTCCATCGTGCGATGATCGACGAATCGGCTGATATCAAGCCTGGCCCGGCCTCCGATGCTGCCGGCGCGCCCTCCGGCGCGGGTCCGGTGGCGCCTGCGCCGAAGAAAAAGCGTGCGCGGACCAGCGCCAAGGCCGTTATGGCCGCGATCGAGCAGCGGCTGGGTCACAAGTTTGCCGACATGTCGCTGCTGACGACGGCCTTCACTCATGTCTCGGCGCTGAAATCCTCGCGCGGCCGTGGCGACAGCTATCAGCGCCTCGAATTCCTCGGCGACCACGTGCTCGGCCTCGTGGTCTCCGACATGCTCTATCGCGCCTTTCCGAAAGCGGACGAGGGCGAACTGTCGAAGCGGCTGGCCGATCTCGTGCGCAGGGAAACCTGCATCGACGTCGCGAAATCGCTCAACCTGCTGGAGGGCATCAAGCTCGGCGCGGTCGGTGCGGGCGCCGGTGCGCGGCTGCGCTCCTCGGTGCTCGGCGATATCTGCGAGGCGGTGATCGGCGCGGTCTATCTCGATGGCGGCTACGCCGCCGCCGCCGGCTTCGTCGAACGCAACTGGCTCGAGCGGATGCGCAAGCCGGTGCGGCCGCTGCGCGATCCGAAAACCGTGCTGCAGGAATGGGCGCAGGGCAAAGGCCTGCCGACGCCGCTCTATCGCGAGGTCGAGCGCACCGGGCCGCATCACGATCCGCGCTTCCGTGTGGCCGTCGAACTGCCGGGACTTGCGCCCGCCGAAGGGGTCGGCGGCAGCAAGCGTGCCGCGGAAAAGGCGGCTGCGTCCGCGATGATCGAGCGCGAAGGTGTGAAATGACGGCGGCGGACCGGCCGACGCGATGCGGTTTCGTCGCCCTGATCGGCGCGCCGAATGTCGGCAAGTCCACGCTGGTCAACGCGCTGGTCGGCTCCAAGGTCACGATCGTGTCGCGCAAGGTGCAGACCACGCGCGCGCTGATCCGCGGCATCGTCATCGAGGACAACGCGCAGATCATTCTGGTCGATACGCCCGGCATCTTCGCGCCGAAGCGGCGGCTCGACCGCGCGATGGTTTCGACCGCGTGGAGCGGCGCGCATGACGCCGATCTCGTCTGCGTGCTGCTCGATGCGAGGGCGGGGATCGACGGCGAGGCGGACGCGATCCTGACAAAACTTTCAGGCGTCGGGCATCCCAAAATTCTGGTGCTGAACAAGATCGATCTGGTGCCGCGCGAAAAGCTGCTGGCGCTGGCCAAAGCGGCCAACGACCGGGTTGCATTCGACACCACGTTCATGGTTTCGGCGCTGTCCGGCGACGGCGTCGACGACCTGCGCCGGGCGCTTGCGCAGCGCGTGCCGGACGGGCCGTATCACTATCCGGAAGACCAGATGTCGGATGCGCCGCTGCGCCATCTCGCGGCCGAGATCACGCGCGAGAAAATTTATAGCCATCTGCACCAGGAACTGCCGTATCAGTCCACCGTCGAGACCGACACATGGACCGAGCGTCCCGACAAATCGGTTCGGATCGAGCAGACGATTTTCGTCGAGCGCGAAAGCCAGCGCAAGATCGTGCTGGGCAAGGGCGGCGCGACCATCAAGTCGATCGGCGCCCAGTCGCGGGTGGAGATTGCCGAGATCGTCGGCCAGCCCGTGCATCTGTTCCTGTTCGTCAAGGTGCGCGAAAACTGGGGCGACGATCCGAACCGCTATCGCGAGATGGGGCTCGAGTTTCCCAAGGAATAGATTGGCGCCGTCAATGACCATTCCCCGGAACGTGCTGCGGTTTGAAGTCCTGCTCTACGTGTCGCTGCTGATCGACTCGCTGTCGGCCGCGCTGCTCGACCGTGGCTCCGCCGACATGGCTCCGGCGGTGGCCGATAACATCAACATGGTCGCGCTGCTCTTGATGATCGTGTTCGTCGTGCTGGTCTGGCTGGCGGCGCGGCACCGGAGGAACTGGGCGCGGTGGGTTCTGGTTGCCGCGCTCGGACTGTCCGCGATCTCGCTGGTCGACGCCCTCGCGGACGGGCTGACGCTGGCAACGGCGCTCGACGTTCTGTCGACAGGCATCTCCGCTGCCGGGGCCTATTTCTCGTTCACGGGCGACGCGAAAGGCTGGTTCAATTCGGGGCCTGTGTGATCGTGTGCCACTGGTGTAGATTGACGCCATGGAATGGACCGACGAGGGCATCGTGCTCGGGGTGCGGCGGCATGGCGAATCCTCGGCCATCGTCGAACTGCTGACGCGCAGCCATGGCCGCCATCTCGGCCTCGTACGGGGCGGCGCGAGTTCGCGGATGCGGCCGCTGCTGCAGCCCGGCAATACGGTCAGCGCGGTGTGGCGGGCGCGGCTCGACGAGCACCTCGGCACCTACGTGCTGGAGGGAACGCGGATGCGCGCGGCGACCCTGCTCGGCGCCTCGCATGCGGCCTATGGCGTGACGCATCTCGCGTCGCTGGCGCGACTGTTGCCGGAGCGCGACCCGCACGAAGACATCTATGAGATGCTTGAGCAGACGCTGGAGGATTTCGACAGCGCCGGCGAGGCCGCGATCCATCTGATCCGCTTTGAACTCGCGATGCTGACCGAACTCGGTTTTGGGCTCGATCTCACGACATGTGCCGCGACCGGCGCGACCACCGAGCTGATCTATGTCTCTCCAAAATCCGGCGGGGCGGTGTCGCGGCAGGCCGGCGAGCCGTGGCGCGACAAGCTGCTGCGCCTGCCGCCGTTCCTGCGTGAGGACAGCCAAGGTGAGGACGGGTGCTCCGAGCAGGATCTGGTGGACGGCTTCGAGCTGACAGGACGTTTCCTGCTGCGCCATGTGCTGGAGCCGCGCGGGCAGAAACATTCGGATGCGAGGGCAGGGTTCATCAACGCGGTGGTGCGGAAGCGAAACCGTGACGATCTTGTATCCTCCCCCTCCTGGGGAGGGTGAGAGGGGCCTGATTCGCGTCTTGTCCCCGGACTCATCCGGAGTTAACCCATCCCCATGGGAAAGCGACTGATTCCTCCGGAACCGGCGGAAATTCATGATGTGATGCTACGGGATGCGCTGGAAGAGCGCTATCTCGCCTATGCGCTGTCGACCATCATGCACCGCGCGCTGCCGGACGCCCGCGACGGCCTCAAACCGGTGCACAGGCGCATCCTCTACGGCATGCGGCTCTTGCGGCTCGATCCCGGCACCCCGTTCAAGAAATCCGCAAAAATCGTCGGCGACGTGATGGGCTCGTTCCATCCCCATGGCGATCAGGCGATCTACGACGCCATGGTGCGGCTCGCGCAGGATTTTGCCTCGCGCTATCCGCTGGTCGATGGCCAGGGCAATTTCGGCAACATCGACGGCGATAACCCGGCCGCCTACCGCTACACCGAAGCGCGCATGACCGATGTGGCGCGGCTGCTGCTCGAAGGCATCGACGAGGATGCCGTCGAGTTTCGGCCCAACTACGACGGCCAGACCAAAGAGCCGGTGGTGCTGCCGGGCGGCTTCCCGAACCTGCTCGCCAATGGCTCGCAGGGCATCGCGGTCGGCATGGCCACCGCGATCCCGCCGCACAACGCGGCCGAGCTTTGCGATGCCGCGCTGCATCTGATCGAGAAGCCCGACGCGAAGTCGAAGGCGCTCCTGAGATGGGTCAAGGGTCCGGATTTTCCGACCGGCGGCATCATCGTCGATTCCAAGGAGAGCATCGCCGAGGCTTACACGACCGGGCGCGGCGCGTTCCGGACGCGCGCCAAATGGCATCGGGAAGAGGGCGCGCGGGGCACCTGGACCATCGTGGTCACAGAAATCCCGTGGCTGGTGCAGAAGTCGCGGCTGATCGAGAAGATCGCCGAACTGCTCAACGAGAAGAAGCTGCCGCTGGTCGGCGACATCAGGGACGAGTCGGCGGAAGACATCCGCGTCGTCATCGAGCCGAAGTCGCGCAACGTCGATCCCGAACTGGTGATGGAATCGCTGTTCAAGCTCACCGAGCTCGAGAGCCGCATTTCGCTGAACCTCAACGTGCTCATCAAGGGCAAGATCCCGAAGGTCGTCGGCCTCGCGGAAGCCTTGCGCGAATGGCTGGACCATCTGCGCGACGTGCTGCTGCGCCGCTCGGCGCATCGCAAGGCCGAGATCGAGCATCGCCTCGAGGTGCTCGGTGGCTACCTGATCGCGTATCTGAACATCGACAAGGTCATCAAGATCATCCGTACCGAGGATGAGCCGAAGCCGGCCTTGATGAAGGCGTTCAATCTCACCGAGATTCAGGCCGACGCCATCCTCAACATGCGGCTGCGGTCCTTGCGCAAGCTCGAGGAATTCGAGATCCGCACCGAGGACAAGACCCTGCGGGCGGAATTGAAGGGCGTCAACGCGATCCTGAAATCCGAGACCGAACAGTGGGCCAAGGTCGGCGAGCAGGTCCGCAAGGTGCGCGACTTGTTCGGACCCAAGACTCCGCTCGGCAAGCGGCGCACGATCTTTGCGGACGCGCCCGAGCACGACCTCGCCGCGCTCGAGGAATCGCTGGTGGAGCGCGAGCCGGTCACCGTGGTCGTCTCCGACAAGGGCTGGGTACGGACGCTGAAAGGTCACGTCGAGGATCTGTCCAATCTCGCATTCAAGACCGACGACAAGCTCGGCTCCGCGTTCTTCGCCGAGACGACGTCGAAGATTCTGCTGTTCGCCACCAACGGCAAATTCTATTCGCTCGACGTGGCGAAGCTGCCGGGCGGGCGCGGTCATGGCGAGCCGATCCGGCTGTTCATCGACATGGAGCAGGAGACGGCGATCGTCTCGATGTTCGTCAATACGGGCGGGCGCAAGTTCCTGATCGCCAGCTCCGAAGGGCAGGGGTTTGTCGTCAAGGAGGACGACTGCGTCGGCAACACCCGCAAGGGCAAGCAGGTGCTCAACGTCGAGATGCCGAACGAGGCATGCGCCATCGCGACGGTCGCAGGCGATCAGGTTGCCGTCATCGGTACCAACCACAAGATGGTGATCTTCCCGCTCGATCAGGTGCCGGAGATGTCGCGCGGCCGCGGCGTGCGGCTGCAGAAATACACCAGCGCCGCGCTGTCCGACGTCGCGACCTTCGAGCAGAAGGCGGGTCTGACCTGGAAGGACTCCGCGGGCCGCGAGCAGGGACTGAGCTGGAAAGAGTTGTCCGACTGGCGCGGCAACCGCGCCGACGCCGGTCGCCTCGCGCATGGCCTGCCGAAATCGAACAAGTTCGGCCGCGCGGTCTAGCTTTCATCGCCTCGTTATCGAGATGACCTTTGATCCGGACGCGATGCGCCTTGCGGATGCGACGGCGCGTCCCTATGTGCTGCTTCCCGCGGTGACGCATCCGATCGTGCCGGGACAGCCATTGCTCTCTTTCTCGATCGAGTCACGCGGGGACAAGGGACTTTTTGCTTGATCGCGCGGTCAATTGGGCGATGATCCCGGAATGCGTTGCGGCAATGCAGGGGGCGTGCGTTGAACACATTGCAAAACCAGAACCGCCATTCGCGGCATTTTATATCCAAATTGCTGCGAGTGATGCCGGCGACGGCGATCGGTGCCGCGCTGCTGCTCGCAGGATGCGACGACAAGAGCAAACAGGCGGCGGCGCCGCCGGCCCTGCCTGTGACGGTGGCGCAACCGGTCAAGCGCACGGTCACCGACTGGGATGAGTTTACCGGCCGCTTCGATGCCGTGGAGCAGGTGCAGATCCGCGCCCGCGTCACCGGCTTTATCACCGGCGTCGCCTTCAAGGACGGCGCGATCGTCAAGGCCGGCGATCTGCTTTACACGATCGATCCGCGGCAGTACGAGGCCGCTGCCGAACAGGCGCGGGGCCAGCTGGACGATGCCAAAGCCAAGGTCGATCTGGCCCAGAAGGAGCTCGATCGCGCGACCACGCTGATCAAGACCCAGGCGATTTCGGAAAACATCGTCGATCAGCGCAATCAGGCGCTGGCCGGCGCGCAAGCCGCGATGCTGCAGGCCGACGGCGCGCTCAAGCAGGCCGACCTCAACGTGGAATACACCAAGGTGGTCGCGCCGATCACCGGCCGCGTCAGCCGCCATCTCGTCAGCATCGGCAATCTGGTGCAAGGCAGCGAGAGCGGCGCGACGCTTCTGACGTCGATCGTGTCGCTCGATCCGATCAACGTCTACTTCGACATGGATGAGACGATCTACCAGCGCAACAGCCGGCTCTGGTTCGAGGGCAAGCGGCCGAGTTCGCGCGATACGCCCAATCCGGTTCAGATCATGCTGACCGGCGAAACCAAGCCGTCGCATGACGGCAAGATGGATTTTCTCGATAACCGCTTCGATGTCGGCACCGGCACGCTGCGCGGCCGGGCGGTGGTCGACAATCGCGACCTGTCGGTCCTGCCGGGCCAGTTCGGCCGCGTGCGCGTGATCGCCAGCGCCCCTTATGACGCGCTGCTGATTCCGGACACCGCGATCGCGAGCGACCAGTCGCGCAAGATCGTGTTCGTCGTCAACGCCGGCAACGTCGTCGAGGCGCGGCCGGTGACGCTGGGCGCGCTCGATGAGGGGCTGCGCGTCGTCAAGGACGGGTTGAAGCCCGACGACCGGGTGATCGTGGACGGCCTGCAGCGGGCGCGCGTCGGGGCAAAGGTCGCGCCCCACGAAGCCAACGCGGCGGATTCCAAAGCCAGCGGCGGCGCAAAGCCATGAACCTCGGCCGTCTTTCCATCAACCAGCCCATTCTGGCGATGGTGCTGTCCATCGTGCTCCTGATCGTCGGCGCGATCGCGTATCGCACCCTGCCGGTGTCCGAATATCCGCAGGTGGCGCCGCCGACCGTGGTCGTCACCACGCAGTATCCGGGCGCATCGGCGCAGACCGTCTCCGACACCGTGGCCACGCCGATCGAGCAGGAGATCAACGGCGTCGAGGATATGCTGTACATGTACAGCCAGGCGACCTCCGACGGCCAGCTTAACATCACTGTCACCTTCAAGCTCGGCACCGATCTCGACAAGGCACAGGTGCTGGTCCAGAACCGTGTCGCCATCGCACAGCCGCGTCTGCCGGAAGAAGTGCAGCGCAACGGCGTCGTCACCCGCAAGAACAGCCCGGACATTCTGCTGGTTGCGTTCATGCTGTCGCCGGACGACTCTTACGACCAGCTCTACATCTCGAACTACGCGCTGCTGCAGGTGCGCGATCAGTTGCTGAGGCTGGACGGCATCGGCGACATCACGATCTTCGGCGCCCGCGATTATTCGATGCGACTGTGGCTCGATCCGGACAAGATCGCGACGCTCGGCATGACCGCCGGCGACGTAGTGGCCGCGATCCGCGCCCAGAATTTGCAGATCGCGGGCGGCCAGATCGCCGCGCCGCCGATCGCCGATCGCGCCTTCACGCCCAACCTCGTCTTTACGGGGCGGCTGAAAGATCCCGCACAGTTCGAGAACATCGTGCTGAAATCCGGCGCGGACGGCCGCATCGTGCGGCTGCGCGACGTCGCGCGCATCGAGCTTGGCGCGCTCGGCTACACCACCAACAGTTTCCTGCTGCGCAAGTCGGCGGTGGCCCTGCTGGTCACGCAGCGTCCGGGATCGAACGCGCTGGCGACGGCGAAAAACATCTCGGACAAAATGGCGGAGCTGAAGAAGAGCTTTCCGCCGGGCATCGATTACAACATCGGCTACAACCCGACTGAATTCATCGCCCAGTCCATCCACGAATTGATCAAGACCATCTATGAGGCGATGGTGCTGGTCGTCATTGTCGTGCTGGTGTTCCTCCAGGGGTGGCGTCCGGCGATCATTCCGATTGTCGCAATTCCGGTGTCGCTGGTCGGAACCTTTGCGATCATGGCAGCGCTCGGCTTCTCCATCAACAACCTGACGCTGTTCGGTCTGGTGCTCGCGGTCGGCATCGTCGTCGATGACGCCATCGTGGTGGTCGAGAACGTGGAGCGGCACCTTGCGGCCGGGATGACCCGGCGCGAGGCCGCGCTCAAGACCATGGAAGAGGTCGGCGGCGCGCTGGTCTCGATCGCGCTGGTGCTCTGCGCCGTGTTCGTGCCGACGGCGTTTCTCGGCGGCATCTCCGGGCAGTTCTTCCAGCAATTCGCCGTCACCATCGCGGTCGCGACCGCGATCTCATGCTTCTGTTCGTTGACGCTGTCGCCGGCGCTGGGCTCGCTGATCCTGCAATCGCATCATGAGAAAAAGCCGCCCGCGGCCTGGAACGTGATCGCGCGGGGGTGGACTGGTGCGACTGCGGCGTTCAATCGCGGCTTCGATCGTCTTTCGCACAGCTACGGCACGGCGGCGGATTTCGTCATTCGTCATTCGGTGGCGATGCTCCTGGTCTACGTCGCGCTGATCGGCGGCGCCGGCTGGCTGCTCGCGACCACGCCGCAGGGCTTCATCCCCGCGCAGGATCGCGGCTATGTCATCGTGGTGGCGCAGTTGCCCGGCGCCGCTTCGCTGGCGCGAACCACGGCGGTCGTGAAGCAGATCGAGAATATCGCGTTGGGGACACCGGGGATCGTTCGTGTCGCCGCGTTCGCGGGGCTGTCCGGAGCGACGCGTACTCAGGCGAGCAACGCGGCGGCCATGTTTCCGGTATTTGGCGATCCGGAGGAGCGCGCCAAAAAAGGTCTGTCTGCGAATGCCATTACCGCGGAATTGCGCAAGCGGCTGTCCGTGATCGAAGGCGCGTTCGTCATCGTGATCCCGCCGCCGGCGGTGCCCGGCATCGGAACGGGTGGCGGCTTCGCCATGCGCATTCAGGACCGGCAGGGCCGGGGGCCGGAGTTGCTTGCGGCGGCGACCGACGAACTGGTGGCGGCGGCGCGCAAGGCGCCCGGCCTGACCGCGGTGTTCTCGCCGTATACCGCCAACACGCCGCAGGTGTTCGTCGATATCGACCGGCAGAAGGCACAGATGCTCGGCGTTCCGATTCAGAACATCACCGATGCTATCCAGACCTATTTCGGCTCGTCCTACGTCAACGATTTCAATTTCCTCGGCCGTACCTATCATGTGACCGCGCAGGCAGACCTGCCGTTCCGCAAGGAAACCTCCGACCTCGCGCGGCTGCGTACGCGTAATCTTGCGGGCGACATGGTGCAGCTCGGCACGGTGGTTGATTTCCGCGACATCGCCGGCCCGGACCGGGTGGCGCGCTACAATCTCTATCCTGCATCCGAGGTGCAGGGCGATACGTTGCCGGGCACCAGTTCGGCCACCGCGCTGACGATCATGAAGAAGCTCGCCGACGAGACGCTGCCGAGCGGGTTTTCATTTGAATGGACCGACCTGTCCTATCAGCAGGCGACGGGAGGCAACGCCGGTCTCTATGTCTTTCCGATCTGCGTGCTGTTCGTGTTCCTCGTGCTCGCCGCGCAGTATGGAAGCTGGACACTGCCGTTCGCCGTCATCCTGATCGTGCCGATGTGCCTGCTGGCCGCGACGCTCGGCGTCCGCATCATGGGACAGGATGTCAACATCCTGACCCAGATCGGCTTTGTGGTGCTGGTGGGGCTTGCCGCCAAGAATGCCATCCTGATCGTCGAATTCGCCCGCGACATCGAGCGGGAGGGGCGTTCGACGCTGGATGCCGTCATCGAAGCCTGCCGCCTGCGGATACGGCCGATCCTGATGACGTCGTTCGCGTTCATTCTCGGCGTGCTGCCGCTGGTGATTTCGAGCGGCTCGGGTTCGGAGATGCGCCAGGCCGTCGGCGTTGCGGTGTTCTTCGGAATGCTCGGCGTGACCCTGTTCGGGCTGATCTTCACGCCGGTGTTCTACATGCTGGTGCGGCGGCTGTTTCCGGGATCGGTCGTGGTCCCGAGCGCCGATACCGGCGCGCATATCTGACCGGACGTGGCCATGACCGTCTTCCGGATCCGGAAGGGGCGTTCGCGACCAGCTATGCCCGATGGCCGATCGCAGATGCTTTTGCAAATGAGTTGCAATAAAGTGAAAGATGCTCCATCATTCGGGAAATGGATGCAAAGACACCCGCTTTACCGGCTGAATCGGCTCTGAAAGGCCCGCAAGGGCCAGTTTTTGCCGATGACTGGCAGTCGCAGGAAGCCACTCGCGCAAGCCTCCAGGAGGTTCATGCGTCTATTGCGGTGCCAGCGGCGGGCCATTGGATTCGCCGCCTGCTGGCCTTCGCTGGCCCCGGCTACATGGTCTCGGTGGGCTACATGGATCCCGGGAACTGGGCGACCGACATCGCCGGGGGATCGCGGTTCGGTTACACGCTGCTCTCGGTCATTCTGCTCTCGAACGCGATGGCGATCCTGTTGCAGGCGCTGGCCGCGCGGCTTGGCATCGCCACCGACCGCGATCTCGCGCAGGCGTGCCGCGCGAGCTTTTCGCGCCCGGTCAATTTCATGCTGTGGCTGGCCTGCGAGGCCGCGATCGTCGCCTGCGATCTGGCGGAAGTGATCGGCACCGCGATTGCGCTGCAATTGCTGTTTGGCATCCCCCTGATCGGCGGAGCATTGATCGCAGCGCTCGATGCCTTCCTGCTGTTGCTATTGATGAACCGGGGCTTCCGCTTCCTTGAAGCCTTCGTGGTGGTGCTGCTCGTCGTCATCGCAGGCTGTTTTGCCATCCAGGTCGTTGCCGCGGCGCCGCCGGTCGCCGGGATCCTGCGCGGCTTCGTACCGTCGCGCGGGATCGTGACCAATCCGGAAATGCTCTACATCGCCATCGGCATCATCGGCGCGACCGTGATGCCGCATAACCTCTATCTGCATTCGTCGATCGTGCAGACGCGGGCCTATCCGCGAACCGGCGAGGGCCGCAGGGACGCCATCAGATGGGCAACCGCCGACAGCACGCTGGCGCTGATGCTGGCGCTGTTCGTCAACGCCGCAATTCTGATCGTCGCCGCCGCGACGTTCCACAACAGTGGCCACACCGATGTCGCCGAGATCGGAGACGCCTTCAAGCTGCTGTCGCCGTTGCTCGGTCTTGGAATTGCCTCGACGCTGTTTGCCATTGCGCTGCTGGCATCCGGCCTCAATTCCACCGTGACGGCGACGCTCGCGGGCCAGATCGTGATGGAAGGCTTTCTACGCTTGCGGATGCCGATGTGGGCGCGCCGGCTTGTGACCCGGGGGATTGCCATCGTTCCGGTGATCGCCGTCACGGCGCTCTATGGCGAACGCGGCACGGGACATTTGCTGGTTCTCAGCCAGGTGGTTCTGTCGATGCAACTGCCGTTCGCGGTGATCCCGCTGGTGCGGTTTGTCTCGGACCGCGACAAGATGGGCGAATTTGCGATTTCACGCAGATTGGCTCTGGTCGCCTGGCTGGTCGCAGGTGCGATCGTGATCCTGAACGTCAAATTGCTGTGGGATACGATCGCCGGTTAGAACCGTCATCTCGCGCGATCAGTCCTGCGGCTCGCTCAGAGCCTCCCCTTTTGCGTCCACGCGCAGCCAGCCCGATGGCGCCAGACGCTGCTGCGGCAGGAAACGGCCCTTGTAGCCCATCTTCCGCGACCCTTCGATCCAGTAGCCGAGATAGACGTAGGGCAATCCGAGCCGCCGCGCGCGCGCGATATGATCGAGGATCATGAACGTGCCAAGGGAGCGACCGTCTTCGGAAGGCTCGAAAAAGGAATAGACCATCGACAAGCCGTCGGTCAGCACGTCGGTGAGCGCCACCGCAACCAGATCGTTTCCACGTCCGGTGATGCCGGTATCCGGGCTGCGCCTGCGATATTCGACGATGCGGGTTTCGACGTGGCTGTCTTCCACCATCATCGCGTAATCGAGCACGCTCATGTCGGCCATGCCGCCGTGGCGATGACGCTGGTCGAGATAGGCGCGGAATACCGAATATTGCTCCGACGTCGGAACCGCGCTGCGCAATTCGCCGACGATGTCGGCGTTGCGCGCGAGCACTTTGCGGAAATTGCGTGAGGGGCGGAACTCATTGGCGATCACCCGTACCGACACGCAGGCGCGGCATTGATCGCAGGCGGGGCGGTAGGCGATGGATTGGCTGCGGCGAAAGCCTCCGTGAGTCAGGAGGTCGTTGAGGTCGCCGGCCTTGTCGCCGACGAGATGGGTAAACACCTTGCGTTCGCTGCGGTCGGGCAGATAGGGGCACGGCGACGGCGCCGTCAGATAAAATTGCGGGGTGTCGCGCGAGTGCTGGGTCACGGCGGCCTTGTCAGTCTCCAAAGCAGGTGGTTGCGAGCATCGCGCCCTCAAGGCCGACCGTCAATCCGGTTGCCCCGATATCAATAAGTCCGGGACGGTTCGGGAATCGGTGCACGCATCGAATTGTTGATCACCACCGTACCGAGCAGCATGTCATGCAGCAACCGGCGCCGTCCGTTGAACAGGCCGATCAGCAGAATCAGAGGCGTGAAGATCGATACCGAGAGCCAGAATAGCACGGCATGCATCGCGCCCAGCACGAAATAGCTCGGTGCGCCGTACCAGGTTCTCATTTCGAGATCCATGATCCGCATGCCGATGGTGGCCGAATGCGGGCCACCCAGCGATGCGCCGTAGTAGATGAGGGCCCAGATCACGGAGGCAGGCGACACCAGCCAGAACAGCGCCCAGCCCAAACCCAGCGTGACCACGCCGAACACCGCGATGAAGATCACGCCGAGAATCACGGGGATCGAGAGCACCACGAGATCGATCAGAAAGGCAAAAAAGCGGCGCGTAAGCACGCCGCGGAATAGCTCGGGCTGCATCCAGGGATCGAATGCATGCGGCCGAAAGTCGCCACGCGTATTGTTTGAACCGCTGTCAGTCATGCCCAGTCCTCCCGGCGGAATTCCGCCGCCTTCGAGATGGCGAGGCCTGGCCGCCGTTTCAAGTCTCGCAACCGTTACGGAGCGGCAATGGTTGCCGGCAAACAGGGGCGGAACCTCAGCTTTGCCGCTTGAGCTTCTCCGCCGCCGCCGCCGCAAAATACGTCAGGACGCCATCGGCGCCGGCGCGTTTGAATGCCATGAGGCTTTCCATCATGGCGCGGTCGCCGTCGATCCAGCCGTTATTGGCGGCCGCCGCGATCATCGCGTATTCGCCGGACACCTGATAGGCGAAGGTCGGCATGCTGAAAGTGTCTTTCACGCGGCGCACCACATCGAGATAGGGCATGCCGGGCTTGACCATCACCATGTCCGCGCCTTCGGCGATGTCGAGCTCGACCTCGCGCAGCGCCTCGTCGGTGTTGGCGCTGTCCATCTGATAGGTGCGCTTGTCGCCGCTGAGCGTCTTGGCCGAGCCGATGGCGTCGCGGAACGGGCCGTAAAACGCCGAGGCATACTTTGCCGCGTAGGCCATGATCTGTACGTCGAGGAAACCGGCATCGTCGAGCGCCTCGCGGATAGCGCCGACGCGGCCATCCATCATGTCGGAGGGAGCGATGATGTCGCACCCGGCTTCGGCCTGCACCAGGGCCTGGCGTACCAGCACGGCGACGGTTTCGTCGTTGAGAATCCTGCCGTCCCGAATGAGGCCGTCATGGCCGTGGCTGGTGAAGGGATCGAGCGCGACGTCGCACAGCACGCCGAGGTCCGGAAACTCTTTCTTGATCGCGCGTACCGCCTGGCACACGAGATTGTCGGCATTGAGCGCTTCGCTGCCGGTCTCGTCGCGGAGTGACGGATCGGTGTAGGGAAACAGCGCGATGCAGGGGATGTTCAGCTTTGCCGCGCGCTCGGCGTCGCGCACGCATTGATCGACGGTGAGGCGATCGACGCCGGGCATCGACGCGATGGGCGTGCGCGTGTTGCGGCCATCAACCACGAACAGCGGCCAGATCAGGTCATCGGTGGTCAGGACGTTTTCACGGACCATCCGGCGAGCCCATTCCGCCTTGCGGTTGCGGCGCGGCCGGGTCACCAGATCGAGGGGAGGCGCCGACACCGCGGTCTGGCGGCTGGGTCCGTCGCGCATTTCGATCGGACGCCCGAATTTGATCGCCATGTTGCCGATACTCCCGGAAGCTGGAATGGATTTGATCCGCTCCAAGTCTAGCATCCCGATCCGGCTTCGTCACCGCGCTCGTGGCTGGTCCAATGTCATTGATTTTACGATCCCAAACGGTCATGAATCGTGCTCAATGACCCCGGTTCATGGCTGAGAGCATATAACCTGATGTCGGACCCATCAGCGCGTGACCAGATCGCACGAGACAGCGCCATGTCGGTGGCGGCGATCTCGTCTGCGCGGACGGAAACCGACGAAAACGTGTGGACCCGGCGGCTCGTGCTGTTCCTGAGGCTCATGGCGGTTCTGTCGCTCGTCAAGGGCCTCTATCACTGGGCTCAAGTGACCGGATTTGTCGGCGGCGAGGATCAGGCCTTTGAAAACCAGTCGGTGGCCTGGCAAACGGCGACCGTTTATTTCGCGGTGATCGAACTGGTGGCTGCGGTGGGTTTGTGGCTCGCGACGCCATGGGGAGCCGTGGTGTGGCTCACGACGGTCGTTTCCATGGCCGTGATCGAACTGATGTTCCCGGCGATCTATGGCGGCAACCTGATTATTGTGGGGTTCGAGACTGCCATGCTGGCGGTCTATCTGGCGCTGGCCTGGATGGCGGCGCGCGAACGGCCGCCATAGACGTCACTGCGGGGCTCGCAAGAAGGCCTTGCGTTACTAGGGAGGAGCGGGCGTGAGCGGGCTCTATTCCGGAGGAACCGTCGGTGGCCTCATCGCCAGTTCCGTTGCGCGGTTTGGCGATCGGCCGGCGCTTGCCGACGACATCGTACGATGGAGCTATCGCGAGCTCGGCGATGCCATCGGCCGGTTCGTCTCCGTGTTCCGGTCGATCGGCCTGAAGAAAGGCGACGCGCTATCGATTCTCTCCGGCAATCGTGGCGCGGCGCCGATGTCGCCCGACCGGCTGCGCGAAGCGATCGGGATTTTCGATCCCGTCTTCGTTCAGCTCTACGGCCAGACCGAGGCCCCGCAATGCATCACCTCGCTACGCAAGATCGATCACGATGTGCGCGGTCCGCAGGTGATGGATGGATGCTGGAAGCGGCCCGAGGCGACAGCGGAGACATTGCGCGGCGGCTGGCTGCACACCGGTGACGTCGCGGTTCAGGATGCCGATGGCTATCTCTATATCGCCGATCGTACCAAGGACATGATCATTTCAGGCGGCTTCAATCTCTATCCGCGCGAAGTCGAGGACGCCCTGACGGCGCATCACGCCGTTGCGTCGGCCGCGGTGATCGGCATTCCCGACGAGAAGTGGAGTGAGGCGGTCAAAGCCTTCGTCGTATTGAAGTCCGGGGCCGACACCAGCGCCGCGGAATTGCAGGCGCACGTCAAGGACAAGCGCGGTGCGCCGTGGTCGCCGAAATCGATCGACTTCGTCGAGACAATTCCGGTGACCGGTCTCGGCAAGATCGATCGCAAGGCGCTTCGCGCACCGTATTGGGAAGGGCGAACCCGCGGCGTGGCCTGAAATGTCCGCGCTGCATAAGATTTTCCGAAAATTTTTTGCGGTAAGAATTCGGTCACCCTAACGCGGCGGTCATCTGTCTTGACCGAATGTTTCGAATTCGAACGACGCTGTTTCCGAATGCGACACATGGGGCAGACGAAGCGTGAACAGGGTCGCGGCAACGTCAACGAAACATTGCAAAAACCCTTGTTTGACGGGCTTAATCCGCGATTCACTGTCTTAAATTCATGATCTCTTTATTGTCTTATTTAAGCTGATCTTCAAACGCCTCCCCTAAGTTATGGCTATCAGGCGGGACACAAGTTTCGTCGAATAAGTCGATAAAAACGACAACAGGGGAATGTCATGATGAAAGCCGTTGCGAAGGCTCACGAGCCCGCGGAACAGATCGCAGGCCAGGCTCCGGTCCAGCCGCTCTATCTCGAAGCGCTGACTTTGGTGGAGCGGTTGCACCGCCGTCTGCTCGACGTCATCAAGGATGAATTCGATCGCCGCGGCCGTGCCGACATCAATTCGGTGCAGGCGCTTCTGCTCTACAACATCGGCGACAAGGAATTGACTGCCGGCGAGTTGCGCACGCGCGGTTACTATCTCGGATCCAACGTCTCCTACAATCTGAAAAAACTGGTCGAACTCGGCTTTCTCGATCATCAGCGCTCGCGTGTCGATCGCCGCTCGGTTCGCATCCGTCTGACCGCGCAGGGCCAGGAAATCCGCAAGATCGTCGACGCGCTGTACCAGAAGCACGTCAAGACGGTGGAGCAGGTCGGCGGCATCTCCAACGAGGAGTTCGCGACGCTGAACAAGTCGCTGCACCGCCTCGAACGCTTCTGGACCGATCAGATCCTGTATCGCCTCTGAGTTTTCTCCGGGACGGAGCGAAGCCGGCGCAAGATCGGCCGCTCGTTCTCCGGTGTCTTCATGCGACACTCCCTTTTTCGGCGCATCGGCCCGGCTTGTCCGGCCGGTGCGTTTTGGCGTTTGGGGCACGGAGCGCTTCCGGGGGAGCTTTTATCGCGGTCGGGCGTTTCATGTCCGAGCCAATGAGCCGAGGAACGGATAACCCATGCTGGTCGAGCGCGATTTGCAGGGCATCCGTCCGAGGCTGGATGCATGTCGGCTTGGGGCTTGCTCATTCCGGCTGCTTCCGAACGCCGCGCGAAGTGCCTTTCACCAACACGGCATGATCATCATAAGTCCACCCGTCAAACCGGGGATAACGTGCGCGAGAATTTTCCCGGCACGCCGCGTTTCCGGGTTAGAAGAGACCGAATGATCCGGTCGGCAGGTGAGGCATGGTAGACAAGCAGGCGATGCGCGAGGAAGCCGAGCGGCTGATGCGCGAGGCAATGGAGCGCAAGGGCGTTGCCGTGAAGCAGGGCGACACCCGCATTGTGACGAAATGCGGAAAGTGTGGCGTCGAAAACAAGGTGAAAGCGCCAAAGGGTATTACGCGGGTCAAGTTCGCCTGCAAGGAATGCGGACAAAGCCAGGTGGCGCTTTGACTGCGAAGCCTCAACAGGTTGTCCCTGTTCAAACGCGCGCCCCAAAACGGTCTGGCGCCGGCCGCACCGGTCAATCGCGAACGCTATCGGAAACCGCTTCTTAACGCTGGCGCGGTCTCGCAGTCGTCGCATGGCGCCGTGCGTGATACGTTTGCTGGATGATCCAGCTTGTCGCAGTTGCGTCAGTTATCTCCGCTTTTCAAAAGCCGCCGGTGGCGCTCGACCTCACCAACGATGCCCAGACCGATCTTTGGGCCGGTCGCTTGAACGTGTCACGCGACCGGCTGCTGGAAGCCGTCGATCGCGTCGGACCTTCGATCGCAGCGCTGCGCTGCTATCTTTCCAAATAGCATCCTCAGGATCGGTCGGCGGCCTGAAGCCGGGCAGTTGCCGGCCCGATCTCGCAAAATTCCTCATATCCACCATATATTGCCCAAATCCCGGGGGTGAGGCGCAACACCTTGGCCGCCCTGAGCCAATGTGCTATTTGGCTCGCGCCGCTTCGATTGCCCACAACTGCCGTTCGCACCCGCTCTAACGGGCTGCGCTGCCAAGGATATTTCGTTCATGAGCTCGACCGCCAAAACCGCTTCCGCTCCCGATGCCTTTTTCAGGGCAGCCCTGGCAGAGGCCGATCCCGAAATCGCCAATGCGATCAAGGGCGAACTCGGTCGCCAGCGTCATGAGATCGAGCTGATCGCGTCGGAAAACATCGTCAGCCGCGCGGTTCTGGAAGCGCAGGGCTCGGTCATGACCAACAAGTATGCGGAAGGCTATCCCGGTGCCCGCTACTACGGCGGTTGCGAGTGGGTCGACGTTGCCGAGACGCTGGCGATCGAGCGCGCCAAGAAGCTGTTCGGCGCGCAGTTCGCCAATGTCCAGCCGAACTCCGGCAGCCAGATGAACCAGGCGGTATTTTTGGCGCTGCTTCAGCCGGGTGACACCTTCATGGGCCTCGATCTCGCCGCCGGCGGGCATCTGACCCACGGTTCGCCGGTCAACATGTCGGGCAAGTGGTTCAAGCCGTCGCACTACACGGTGCGCCGCGAGGACCAGCTTATCGACATGGATGCGGTGGCGAAGCAGGCGGAGCAGGTCAAGCCGAAGCTGATCATTGCCGGTGGTTCGGCCTATTCGCGGCCGTGGGACTTCAAGCGTTTTCGCGAGATCGCGGACCACGTCGGGGCCTATCTGCTGGTCGACATGGCGCACTTCGCGGGTCTCGTCGCCGGAGGCGTGCACGCCTCGCCGGTGCCCCATGCGCACGTCACGACGACCACCACGCACAAGTCGCTACGCGGGCCGCGCGGTGGCCTGATCCTGACCAACGACGAAGCCATCGCCAAGAAGCTGAACTCGGCGATCTTCCCCGGCCTGCAGGGCGGTCCGCTGATGCATGTAATCGCTGCCAAGGCGGTCGCATTCAAGGAAGCGTTGCAGCCGGACTTCAAGGTCTACGCGAAGAACATTGTCGAGAACGCCAAGGCGCTCGCGGAATCGCTGCGGTCGCACGGTTTCGACATCGTGTCCGGCGGCACCGACAACCACTTGATGCTGGTGGACCTGCGGCCCAAGGGGCTGAAGGGCAACGTGTCGGAAAAGGCGCTGGTGCGGGCCGCGATCACCTGCAACAAGAACGGCATTCCGTTCGATCCCGAAAAGCCGTTTGTAACCTCCGGTCTGCGCCTTGGCACGCCGGCGGCGACCACGCGCGGTTTTGGGGTTGCCGAATTCAAGCAGGTCGGCGGCATGATCGCCGAAGTGCTCAACGCCATCGCGCAATCCGACGACGGCAAGGCGCCGCTGGTGGAGGCCGCTATCAAGGAGCGGGTCAAGGCCCTGACCGACCGTTTCCCGATCTATCAATAGGCATTGAGGCGTTACGCGAATGCGCTGCCCGAGTTGCAACAGTCTGGATACCCAGGTGAAGGACTCCCGGCCGACCGAGGATTCGGCCGTGATCCGTCGCCGGCGGGTCTGCATGGCCTGCAACTTCCGTTTCACGACCTTCGAGCGGGTGCAGTTGCGCGAACTGACCGTCATCAAGCGTAACGGCCGGCGGGTGCCGTTCGATCGCGACAAACTGGTGCGCTCGCTGCAAATCAGCTTGCGCAAGCGGCCCGTGGAGGCCGAACGCGTCGAGAAAATGGTATCGGCGATCGTGCGCGAGCTCGAGAGCGGAGGTGAGGCAGAGATCTCGTCCGAAACCATCGGCGAGATCGTGATGGATCACCTGCGCCGGCTTGACGATGTCGCCTACGTTCGTTTCGCGTCGGTCTATCGAAATTTCCGCGAGGCCAGGGATTTCGAGGCCGTGCTCGGCGAACTCTCCGGCGAGGACGACACGCGGCCGGTGCCGCTGCGCAAATAGCCGATGGCGTTTCGTCTCCTCGAAGATCAGTTCAAGGAGCGCCTTACCAAGGCCAAAGCGGCTGACGCGCGTTTCATGCAACTGGCGCTGGCGCTGGGACGACGGGGGCTCGGCCGGACCTGGCCCAATCCGGCCGTTGGCGCGGTCATCGTGAAGGATGGCGTCATTGTCGGCCGCGGCTGGACCCAGCCGGGCGGACGTCCGCATGCCGAGGTTGAGGCTTTGCGGCGCGCCGGCGAGGCGGCGCGCGGCGCGACGCTCTATGTGACGCTGGAGCCGTGTTCGCATTTCGGCAAGTCGCCGCCGTGTGCCGACGCCGTGATCGCGGCTGGGATCGCGCGCGTGGTGTCCGCGATCGAGGATCCTAATCCGGAGGTGGCAGGGCAGGGCCACGCGCGACTGAAGGCCGCCGGGATTTCCGTCGCGGTCGGGCTTTGCGCCACCGACGCCGCGCATGACCACGCGGGCCATTTTCGGCGCGTCAGGGACCACCGCCCGCACGTCATCCTCAAGCTCGCGGTGTCCGCCGACGACAGGATCGGCGCTGCCGGTGGCACGCCGGTTGCCATCACAGGCGACGCCGCAAAGGCACGGGTGCATCTGTTGCGCGCGCAGTGCGACGCTATTTTGGTCGGCATCGGCACCGTATTGTCAGACGATCCACTCCTGACCTGCCGCTTGCCGGGTATGGAAACACGTTCGCCGGTGCGCGTGGTGCTGGACCGCAGCTTGCGGATTCCGGGAAGCAGCAGGCTGGTTCATTCGGCGCGCGAAACGCCGCTCTGGGTGGTGACATCCGAGCTTGCCGAGGCCCCGGCCGCGATGAAACTCGGTGCCGCCGGCACGCAGGTCATTCGTGTTCCGACGGTCCAGGGAAAATCCGGGATCGACCTTTCCGCCGTTTTGCCGGCCCTCTCCGGCAAAGGCATCACCCGCCTCATGGTCGAGGGCGGCTCGCGCGTTGCGTCCTCGTTCGTTGCCGCCGATCTGGTCGATGAGGTCTGGCTGCTGCGTGGTCCCGATCCGATCGGCGACAGCGGCGTCGCTGCATTGGACGGGCTCCCGCTGACTTCGATCATTCAGTCGCCGCGATTCAAGGTTCGTGCTACCGACACGCTGCAAAACGACACACTGACGATTTATGAGCGAGTGTAGATGTTCACAGGCATTGTTACCGATATCGGCGAGATCGAAAGCCTCAAACCCACGGCGCAGGGGCAGTTGCACCGGCTTCGCATTCTCTGCCGCTATGATCGAGACACCATCGCCGATGGCGCGTCGATCGCCTGCAATGGCGTGTGCCTGACGGTGGTCGCTTCCGGCGTCGCCAATGGCCGAACCTGGTTCGACGTCGACGCCGCCGCCGAGACACTCGGTATGACCACTGCCAAACACTGGGGCGCGGGGACGCGGCTCAACCTCGAACGCGCGCTGAAAATCGGCGATGAACTCGGTGGGCACATCGTCGCCGGCCATGCCGACGGCATCGCTGTCATCGCCGCGCGTGACGATCTGCCCGACATGGCGCGCTTCGAGTTGCGGACCACGCGGGAGCTCGCGCGTTTCATCGCGGCCAAGGGTTCGGTGACGCTGGATGGCGTGTCGCTGACGGTGAACACGGTTCAGGACGTGACGTTCTCCGTGCTGATCATTCCGCATACGCTGAGCGTCACCACGCTCGGCACTTGGCGGGCCGGCGGCGAGGTCAACATCGAGGTCGACCTGATGGCGCGGTATGCGGCGCGGCTGAGCGAGATGAAATAGGCGCGACCGTCGGCGAGCGGCGGGGGGATTCGGCAGATGGCAGCATTCACCGACTATCCGATCCGAACGCTTGCCGATGTCGAGCGCTTCGAATCCGAAAAGACGCTCGAACAGCGCTACGATGCGCGCAGCGTCTACGATATTTTTGTGAAGAGCGCGGCGCAGCATCCGGATCGCACGGCGCTGACCATGCTGATGACCGGCGCGGACGATGAGACGCCGCGCCGGGTGTCGTATCGGCAGTTGCTGGACGGCGTGACCCGCGCCGCCAATTTCTTCACGGCGCTCGGGGGGCCTGCGCCCGGCGTCGCCTATATTTTGCCGAGTCTGATCGAGACCCACTTCACGCTCTGGGGCGCCGAAGCCGCCGGCTACGCCGTGCCAATCAATTTTCTGTTGCAGGCGCAGAATATTGCCGAACTGGTTCAGGCTTCCGGCGCGAAAATTCTGATGGCGCTGGGGCCCCATCCATCACTCGATATCTGGCAGAAGGCGCTCGCGGTCAAGGCGCAGCTTCCCGACCTGAAACTCGTTCAGGTCTCGTTGTCGGATACGCTGCCGCCGGAGGGCGTCACCGGCTTTGCCGCGGGCATGGCCGCCCATGCGGGCGACGCGCTTTCGTTTGGACGCGCGCGCCGCGATGATGACGTCGCCGCCTATTTTCATACCGGTGGCACCACGGGACTGCCGAAACTCGTCGTTCATACCCACCGCAACCAGATTTCCGCGGCGTTCGGCGGCACCGTGCTTCAGGGATTGAGCGAGACCGACGCGCTCATGAACGGGTTGCCGATGTTCCACGTTGCGGCGACGATATCCTGCTCGCTGTCGTTCTTCATTGCCGGCGCGAACGTGATCGTGCTGTCGCCGGGAGGCATGCGCAATCCTCTCATTATCAAAAATTACTGGCGCATTGCCGAGCGCTACAGGGCGACCATCATCGGCGGCGTGCCGACCGCGCTGGCTGCGCTGTTGAACGTACCGGTCGATGCCGATCTCGCCTCGGTACGCTACAGCATTTCCGGCGCGTCGCTGTTACCGCGCGCGGTGGCCGAGACGTATCAGGCCATGACCGGGACAAAAATTCACGAGATCCTCGGAATGACCGAAACGGGTGGGCTGGTGTCGATCGATCCGGCAGACGGGGCGCCGGCGCCGGGCTCGGTCGGATGCCGGTTGCCGTATTCGCGGGTTGTGGTGCGGCGGTTGGCGGCCGATGGATCGCTCGGCGAGGCATGCGCGCCGCGCGAGATCGGTGTCATGACGGTTGCCGGCCCCAACGTGACGCCGGGCTATCGCGATCCCGCGCAAAATACCGGTCTGCTGCGGGACGGGTATCTCGACAGCGGCGACCTCGCTTACACCGACGAGCAAGGGCGACTGTACATCGCCGGGCGATCCAAGGATCTGATTATCCGCAGCGGCCACAATATCGACCCGCAGGTGATCGAAAACGCGCTGCTGGCCCATCCGGCGGTGGCATTCGCCGCCGCGGTCGGGCAACCCGACCGTTACGCGGGGGAGTTGCCGGTCTGCTACGTGGCGCTGCGGCCGGACATGGGGGCAGACGCCGAGGAATTGCGGCGGTTCGCCGAACCGCGGATCGCGGAACGTCCGGCCTGGCCGAAGCAGATCTTTATCGTCGGCAGCGTGCCGATGACCAGCGTCGGCAAGATTTTCAAGCCGGAGCTTCGCAACGATGCGGTCCGCCGGGTGGTCGCCGCGGAAATCGCAGGGGTATGCAATCCGGATCGCGTCGAAATAGCGGTTGCAGCCGGCGGCAAGCGCGGCACGCAGGTCACGATTACGCTGCCGGCAGGGCTCGCCGGTCAGCAGGGCGCCATCGCAAAGACGCTCGGCGGCTATCTTTTCGATCACGAGGTCAGGGTCGCGGAAGGCTGACGCTGGAGGCACCGCGACCGTTCTGGCCGGGGCCGTGAAAGGCCGCATGGCGCTTGGCTTTGGCGGCGGCTGCGACTACAAACGCCCGGCAATTCAGGCTCAGGTTCCAGACGGCAGGATGATGGCAGACGCACGGCGCGCAGCACTCAAGGATCAAACCGACATTTCCGGCGCACGTGCGCTGATCGTCGAGGCGCGATTCTACGATGACATTCAGGATGCTCTGCTTGCCGGCGCGGTGGCCGAACTGAAGCGGGTCGGCGTCGGCCACGATGTCATCACCGTTCCCGGCGCACTCGAAATCCCTGCGGCGATCTCGATCGCGCTCGATGCGGCGGAGCGCAACGGGAATCCCTATGACGCTGCGATCGCACTCGGCTGTGTGGTGCGCGGCGAGACGTTTCATTTCGAGATCGTGGCAATGGAGTCGTCGCGCGGCCTGATGGATATTTCCATCGCGCGGCGCATTCCGCTTGGCAATGGCATCCTGACGGTCAACACCGACGCGCAGGCGTGGGCGCGTGCGAAGGCGGACGATTTGAACAAGGGCGGCGATGCCGCGCGCGCGGCGCTGGCCATGCTGCGGATCAAGCGCCGTCTGGCGAAGGCGTAACGGCGCGATGGCGGATATCAAGCAAGGCGAGGACAGGAAGGCCAACAAGCGCGGCGCGGCGCGGCTCGCGGCGGTGCAGGCGCTATACCAGATGGACATCGGCGGCGCGGGGATCAACAACATCTTCGCGGAGTTCGAGAGCCACTGGCTTGGCAACGAAGTCGAGGGCGACAAATACCTTCCGGCCGAGGCGGCATTTTTTCGCGACGTCGTGTCCGGCGTCGTGCGCGATCAGAAGAAACTCGATCCGCTGATCGACGAGGCGTTGTCGCGGGGGTGGCCGTTGAAGCGGATCGAGGCGATCCTGCGCGCGGTGCTGCGGGCGGGATCGTACGAACTGGAACATCGCAAGGACGTCCCGGCCCGGGTTGTGGTGTCGGAGTATGTCGATGTCGCCAACGCCTTCGTGGAGAAGGACGAGACCGGCATGGTGAACGCGGTCCTCGATCAGATTGCACGCCGCTTCCGTGCCGAGGAATTCGCGCGGGGGTAGGGCGGGCCGAAGACAGATGTAGATGGCCGGGACGAGCCCGGTCATGTCGAGTGTGACTCTGGCGAGGGATCACGCCCGTAAGGATCAACGGCATGTCCTCAGGCGAAGACTCCCTGATTGCGCGCTATTTCAAGCCGCTGGCGACCGATCCCGGCGCCCTGGGGCTCACGGACGATGCCGCCATCCTGTCAGGCGGTGCCGACGATATCGTCGTCACGACCGATGCGCTTGTGGAAGGCGTGCATTTCCTTGGCAACGATCCGCCGGAAACGGTCGCGAAAAAGGCCTTGCGGGTCAATCTCTCCGATCTTGCCGCCAAGGGCGCGACGCCTGCGGGTTTTGTTTTGACGCTGGCGTTGCGCAATGTCGACGAGGCGTGGCTCGCGCCGTTCGCGCACGGGCTTGGCGATGACGCAACCGCCTTTGGCTGCCCGCTGCTCGGGGGCGACACGGTCTCGACATCCGGACCGTTGATGATTTCCATTACCGCCTTCGGCCGCGTGCCGCGGGGCAGCATGATCCGGCGCGCATCCGCGCAACCGGGAGACCGCGTGGTCGTCTCCGGCACAATCGGCGATGCCGCACTGGGGCTCGCTATTCTCACAGGCAGGATGGCGGTCAACGACGGAGCGGGACGCGACACGCTGATCGGCCGTTACCGGATTCCGCAGCCACGCGTCGGTCTCGCCAACGCCGTCCGGGCGCACGCGCGGGCCGCGATGGATGTGTCCGACGGTTTGGCCGGCGATCTGGCAAAGTTGTGCGCTGCCTCGGGGGTTTCTGCGGTGATCGATGCCGGTTCGGTGCCGTTATCCGCAGTCGCGCATGAGCTGATGATGCAGGGCAAGGCGAATTTCGAGGCCGCCGTAAGCGGCGGCGACGACTATGAGATACTGTGCGCGATCCCGGAAGATCGTTTTGAGGCTTTCACACGGGCCGCGGCCGACGCTGGACTGCCGGTTGCCTCGATTGGCGGAATCGTTGCGGGAGCGGCGCCACCACGATGGATGAATGAAAAGGGTGAGGAGATCGCGCTCTCGCGGCTGTCCTACAGCCATTTTTGAGTTTTCCGGCTGCACCCGGCAATGGCGGCAAATGAAAATGAAAACGCCCGGCGCAGGCCGGGCGTTTTGCATTCAATATGACGATCTCAGGTTCCGTTACCGAACCGGCGTGACCACCAGCCAGCACGGCGTGGTGCCGACTTATCAGCCGCTTCCGGCGCTGGTTGGTCCTGCTGTGCCGGAGCAGGCTCCTGGGGCTCGATCTGAACGACGGGGGCTTCCGGAACTGCTTCCGAGACGAAGCTCACCTTTTCGCGCACCGTCGAGCGCCGGCGCGCGGCCCTGTCGGGTTCATGCGCCGCTTCGTCTCCGGATGGAATCGATGAGGTCGTCACCTCCGGCTGCGGCGAGTGATGTTCCGGTTGAGATTCCGCCGCATAGGCCCGGGCCTGCTGTTCGGGTGTGGGCGAAGCCGAATCGAAATCCGCGACGGCGCCGATGACTTCGGGTGCTGACGTGGGGCCGAGTTCGTCGGCGATCGATCCGACAAGACCGTCCTCCGCGCCTCCGCGCCGCCGGCGTCCGCCGCGGCGTCCACGTCGGCGCGGGCGCCGTTCGCCGTCTTGAGGCGCATCGCCGCGGGTTTCGGCGTCCTGATCGCCATTTTCATCGCCGGAATCGTCGGCATGTTCGGTCATGCCAGTCGCATCGGACTCAGTGGCCGCATGGCCAATGTCGCTGCCGTCGTCACGCGCGGGCATATCTTCGCGCGCCTCTCCGGAGCGTCCACGGCGGCGGCGGCGGCGTTTGCGCTTGCGGCCCTCGCCATCGGCTTCGCCGGCTTCGTTCTCGGTCTGCTCGCCGGTGAGACCTTCGGTTTCGTCAGTTTCGATCTCGGCCTCGGTCTCGAGAGACTCGTCGTCCTCGTAGATGTCTTCGATTTGCGGTGGGGACGCCGCAATCTGCGCGGCCAGCAAGGCCTTTGCCGCTTCCAGCGTGTGCACCTGCTCGCCGCGGTCGATGACGAAGGACTGCTGCCCGCTGACCGAGGGGTCGGCGATCACCGCGAGCGTGACCTTGAAGCCGTTTTCGAGATCCCGCAGATGACCGCGCTTGTGATTGAGCACATACAGCGCGACGTCGGTGCGGGTGCGGACCACGAGGTTGTGCGTTGCGCCCTTCATCAGGGATTCTTCCAGCCCGCGCAGCAACTGCAGCGCGACCGAGGATACCGAGCGGACGTGTCCGCTGCCGCCGCAATGCGGGCAGGGCTCCGTCGAGCTCTCCAGCACGCTCGCGCGGATGCGCTGGCGCGACATTTCCAGAAGGCCGAAATGCGAGATACGTCCAACCTGAATGCGCGCACGGTCATGGCGCAGGCAATCGCTCATCTTGCGCTCGACCGCACGGTTGTTGCGCTTCTCGTCCATGTCGATGAAGTCGATGACGATCAGGCCGGCCAGATCGCGCAGGCGTAACTGCCGAGCGACTTCTTCCGCGGCTTCGAGGTTGGTCTTGAGCGCCGTATCCTCGATATGGTGCTCGCGGGTCGAACGGCCGGAATTGACGTCGATCGACACCAGCGCTTCGGTCTGGTTGATGACGATGTAGCCGCCGGAACGCAGTTGCACGGTGGGCGAGAACATCGCGTCGAGCTGGCTCTCAACGCCCATGCGCGAGAACAGCGGCTGGCCGTCGCGATACTGCTTTACCGCCCGGACGTTGGACGGCATCAGCATTTTCATGAAATCGCGCGCCTCCTGATAGCCGGCTTCGCCAGCCACCTGGATTTCGTCGATTTCCTTGTTGTAGAGATCGCGCAGCGATCGCTTGATCAGCGAGCCTTCCTCGTAGACCAGCGTGGGTGCCTGCGACTTCAGCGTCATATCGCGCACGGTTTCCCACATGCGGATCAGATATTCGAAGTCGCGCTTGATTTCCGGCTTGGTGCGTGCGGCGCCCGCGGTGCGCAGAATGATCCCCATGCCCTCGGGCACGTCGAGATCCTGCACCACTTCCTTCAAGCGGGAACGGTCCTGCGCCGAGGTGATCTTGCGGCTGATGCCGCCGCCACGCGCGGTGTTCGGCATCAGCACGGCATAGCGGCCGGCCAGCGACAGGTACGTGGTCAGTGCCGCGCCCTTGTTGCCGCGCTCCTCCTTGACGACCTGCACCAGCATCACTTGCCGGCGCTTGATGACTTCCTGGATCTTGTACTGGCGCCGCTGCCGGTAAGCCCGCTCGGGAACCTCCTCGAGCGCGTCGTCGCCACCGACGGATTCGACCTGCTCTTCTTCCTCGGCATCCTCGCCATCGTCTTCTTCGCCGTCGGCATGCGCTGCGCCGCCGTGTTGGCCGGCGTCATGCAAATGCTCGTCGGAATGGCAGGCGTGCTCGTTTGCATCTTCGCCGGACCGCGCCACAGCCTCGTGGTGATCGGAGTAAGCCTCGCTCGCGGTGTGGTCGTGATCGCCATCCGCATGTACCTGAGCCGGCTCTTGCGCGGTCACATCGACCGCGGTCACATTGGCAAACGTGGCTTCCTGCCCCGCCGTCACGTCCGCGTCGTGATCGCCGGCGCCTAGCGTATCGTGATCGTGGCCGCCGTGATGGTGCGTATGTTCGTGACTGTGGTCATGACCGCGATGATGATCCTCATCGGCGTCGTGATGATCCGGGCCGTGCGCGTGAGTGTGGCTATGATCGTGACCGTGATCGTCACCATGTTCGTGATCGTGGTGCGCGCGATCATGATGCTCATGGTCATGGTGGCCATGATCTTCATGCGGTTGGTCGGTCTGCGACGGATCCTGTCCGGGGTTGTCGACAATGGCGCTCTGGACGCGCTCGCCATGACCGCGCCGGCGCGAATTGCGATGCCGCGAGCGGCGGCGGCTGGAACGGTTCTCGGATTCTTCCTCGGCTTCGCGATGCGCGCGTTCGTCGGCCTCGATCAGAGCCTGACGGTCGGCAACCGGAATTTGATAGTAGTCGGGGTGGATTTCACTGAAGGCCAGAAAGCCGTGACGGTTTCCGCCGTATTCGATGAATGCGGCTTGCAGCGAAGGCTCTACACGAGTGACCTTGGCAAGATAGATGTTGCCGCGCAGTTGCTTGCGCTGGGCCGATTCGAAATCAAATTCCTCGACGCGGTTGCCGCGGACCACAACGACCCGGGTCTCTTCCGGGTGGGTGGCATCGATCAACATTTTGTTGGGCATTTTGGAGCTCTTGGCGGCGGAGGACGCGTAGGACGGCGCGCGCGTGCCGCGCGGCCGGGTGACGCGACGGTCCACCTGATTCGGGGGTGAGGGGAAGGCCGAAACGCAACCCGGGGCGCCTCGCCGAACCTGCTCCCGGCACGGCGCGACGCGCGAAGCTGCTTGAGCTTCGCGTCGCCGCGATCTTTGCGAGGGTATTGGTCGGCTTTACAGTCTGGCGCATCAAGCGTCGGCCCGTCTGAACAGGTTGGCGGCAGAAGTGCCGCCGTGTTTTCGTCGCTGACGGACCAACGCGGCGCCTAAGCGCTCGCCGGCTGTCGCATCTCGTGGCCACAGGGCCGCGAGGATCGGTCGTGAAGTGTCCGGAAGCCGCCCCTGGCACATATTCTTGACCTGGGACCGGACGCCGCTCGGGCTCAAACCGCCGCTCCGGATCGGCCGCGCGCTGCGCTGGCTGTGGAGGGATCGGAAAAAACGCCGGGACTTCGATCTGTTGAAGCCCTGCGCTGCACCGGGAGGCTGAACGCGACACAACCGGGAGTTTAACCGTCAGCACTCACTTACATACGTGGATCGGCCGCGGCTTGCAAGGGAAGCGTCGCCGGCCGGCAACACCCGGCTTTATTCGGCCACGGTGACTTAAGGTGCGGTTAACCCTGCGGTCCTATTGCGGTAAGAGGGCTGCTCGGAGGCTTTGGATTCGTTGGCGATCCGCGCAAATCACGTCGTTTTGCTGGGGTCCGCATACCTGTGCGCCGCAGCTCTGCTCTGTTCCGGCGCAACTTACGTTGCCGCCGCAGAGGGCGGATCTGTTCGCCCGGTGGTTGTGGAAAATTTTCCAGTCGCGTCGGGCGTGCGGCTCGCGGGTGACTCCAGGCAGACTCGTTTCATTCTCGATCTCGACCGGACAATCGACGTTCGCGCCTTTCTGCTGGCCGATCCTTATCGGGTCGTCATCGATACACCGCAGATAGCGTTCCACCTGCCGCCCAATGCCGGCGGTGACGGGCGCGGGTTGATCAAGGCGTTCCGCTACGGGCTGGTGATGCCGGGCGGCTCGCGGATTGTGTTCGATCTTGCCGGCCCCGCGAAGATCGAAAAAACCTATGTGCTCGATGCCGCGAACGGCCAGCCGCCCCGCCTTGTGGTGGAGCTGGAGGCGGTCGACCGTGCTGCTTTTGCTGTGTCGCTGGCCGCATCGAGGCGTCCGGAACTGCGGCCGGGCCTCGATTCCTCAAGCAACGTCGCCGATGCGGCGGGCGCGACGTCCCCCGCCGCCGTCCCGCAACAGGATGCGCGTCCCACCGTCGTGATCGATGCCGGTCATGGCGGCATCGACAATGGAACCCAGGCTTCGACAGGCGAGGCGGAAAAAAATCTGGTGCTGGACTTCGCGCTCGCCTTGCGCGACCGGATCGACAAGGACGGCAGATATCGCGTCGTCATGACGCGAACGGATGACACCTTCATTCCGCTGGCCGATCGGGTTCGTGTCGCGCGCGACAACAATGCCGCTCTGTTCGTATCGATTCATGCGGACGCCCTGCCGCGCCGCGAGGGCGACGCGCAGGGAGCCACGATCTACACGCTGTCGGACAAGGCGTCGGACGCCGAGGCGGAACGGTTGGCGGAATCCGAGAACAAGGCGGATGCGATCGGCGGCGTCAATTTGACCGAGGAACCCACCGATGTCGCGGATATTTTGATCGACCTTGTGCAACGAGAAACACGGACGTTTTCAAACCGTTTTGCCCGGTTGTTGATGAACGAAATGAAAGCCACGGCGCGGATGCACAAGCACCCGCTGAAGTCCGCCGGTTTCAGGGTTCTCAAGGCACCGGACGTGCCGTCGGTCCTGGTCGAACTTGGCTACGTCTCGAACAAGGCCGATCTCCATCAACTGACGTCGGAGAGCTGGCGGACAAGGACGGTCGGTTCGGTGGCCAAGGCTGTTGAGGTCTTTCTTGCAAAGAGGGTGGTTTCGGCCGCGCCGGCCAACTGAAAAAGGACAGGCCGTCAAAGACCAAGCCCTAGTTTGGCCACAGCGGCCGCTCTATAGAAAAGCTGTCGCGAGGTTCGCGGAATCGGTCGGAGCCGGAGTTTCCGGCGGAGGCTTCGGTGGAACGGCAAGGCCCGGGGAGGGACTGCCTCGCGGCCCAGGGATTGAACGGGTACTCGATAATGCGCTTGCTGCTGCGGTTCATGGGCTTTCTGTTTGCCGCTGGAACCATCGTGTTTCTGGTCGGCGTGGCCGCCGTGGCAGGCCTGATCTGGCATTTTTCCAAGGATCTGCCGGACTATTCTCAGCTTCAGGATTACGAACCGCCCGTCATGACGCGGGTTCACGCGTCCGATGGGTCGCTGCTTGGCGAGTATTCCAAGGAGCGCCGGCTCTACCTGCCGATCCAGGCGGTTCCGAAGCTCGTCATCAACGCGTTCCTGGCGGCCGAGGACAAGAACTTCTACGAGCACGGCGGTATCGACTATTCGGGCATGGCGCGCGCGGCGTTGCTCTACGCCCAGAATTTTGGGTCCAACCGGCGGCCGCAGGGCGCGTCGACGATTACCCAGCAGGTTGCCAAGAATTTCCTGCTGACAAACGAGGTCTCCTTCACCCGCAAGATCAAGGAAGCCTTGCTGGCGATGCGCATCGAGCGCGCCTATTCGAAGGACAAGATCCTCGAACTGTATCTCAACGAAATCTATCTCGGTCTCGGCGCGTATGGCGTCGCAGCGGCGTCGCTGGTGTACTTCGACAAGTCCGTCAACGAACTGACGGTGGCCGAGGCGGCTTACCTGGCTGCGCTCCCGAAGGCGCCGTCGACCCTGCACCCGGTCAAGAACCACGATCGTGCGATCGAGCGCCGCAACTACGTGCTCGACCGGTTGCTGGAGAATGGCTGGATCAGCAAGGCCGACTACGACAAGGCGCGCAAGGATCCGCTGATCGTCACCAACCGCGGCAACGGCGCGCATACGTTCGCCGGTGAATATTTTGCCGAAGAAGTGCGCCGCGACCTGTTCGAGCGCTACGGCGAAAAGAAGCTCTACGAGGGCGGTCTGTCGGTACGGACGACGCTCGATCCGAAACTGCAGGTGATCGCGCGCAAGACGATGGCCAACGGACTCGTCAACTACGACGAGGCCCAGGGCTGGCGCGGCGCGATCAGCAAGCTCGATATTTCCGGCGACTGGGGCGTCAAGCTCGCCGACGTCAAATCGCTGGCTGACATTGCGCCGTGGCGGATGGCGGTGGTGCTCGAATCCAACGATCAGTCCGCGCGTATCGGTTTTCAGCCGGGTCGCGAGCTTGGCGGCGCCGTCAGCAAGGAACGCCAGACCGGCTTGATTACGCTCGACGGCGTCAAGTGGGCCAAGGCCGCTGCGGGACCGACGCGAGGCCGTGCGCCGACGAAGGTGTCGCAGGTGCTGTCGCCCGGCGACGTGATCTACGCCGATCCGCTGATCGGCAAGGACGGCAAGGCTGAAGAGGGCCAATATCGGCTGCGGCAACTGCCCGAAGTATCCGGCGCGATGGTCGCGATGGATCCGTGGACGGGCCGCGTGCTGGCGATGGTGGGCGGCTTCTCGTTCGACCAGAGCCAGTTCAACCGCGCGACGCAGGCGTACCGGCAGCCGGGATCCTCGTTCAAGCCGATTGTCTATTCCTCGGCGCTCGACAACGGCTACACACCCTCGACGGTAGTGGTCGATGCGCCGATCGAGATCGACCAGGGGCAGGGCGTCGGCGTCTGGCGTCCGGAAAACTATTCCAAGGAAAAATACTACGGGCCGACGACGCTGCGGAACGCGCTGAAGCACTCGCTCAATACGGTGACGGTACGGCTCGCCCAGGACATCGGCATGCCGCTGATCGGCGAATACGCCAAGCGGTTCGGCGTCTATGACGAGTTGCCGAACTACCTTTCCTACGCGCTCGGCGCGGGCGAGACGACCGTGCTGCGCATGGTCACGGCCTATTCGATGTTCGACAATGGCGGCCGGCGCGTGAAGCCGACCCTGATCGATCGTATCCAGGATCGCTACGGCCACACGATCTACAAGCACGACCAGCGCGAATGCCGTGGCTGCGATGCGCCGGGCGGCTGGAAGAACCAGCCTGAGCCGCAACTGGCCGATCGCCGGGAGCAGGTGCTGGATTCGATGACCGCTTATCAGATCACCTCGATGATGGAAGGCGTGGTGCAGCACGGTACCGCCGCGCCGGCGTTCTCCGGCTTCGGCCGGCCGATGGCCGGCAAGACCGGCACCACCAACGATCAGAAAGATGCGTGGTTCGTCGGGTTCACGCCTGACCTCGTGATCGGTGTCTACGTCGGCTACGACAAGCCGCGCAATCTCGGCCGGACCGCAACCGGCGGACATCTGGCGGCGCCCATCGCGCGGAACTTCATGAATCTCGCGGTTGCCGACAAGCCGGCTGCGCAATTCCGCATTCCTGCCGGCATCAAGCTGGTCCGCGTCGATTCGAAGACCGGCATGCGCGCGGCGCCGGGGCAGAATTCAGGCACCATCCTCGAAGCCTTCAAGCCCGGCACCGCGCCGCCCGACAATTACTCTGTGATCGGCGTGGCTGATGCGGACGGCCGCCAGCCACAGGTCTTGCCCGATGCGGATCGCACTCTGTTCCGACCGGGGACAGGCGGGCTCTACTAGTGTCCCGATTCCGAAGTTCGCAAGCACTTGCAGCAACCTTCGATGCGAACTTCGGAATCAGAGGGACACTGGCAAGTTTATGATTCTCGTGTGGTTTAGGTTCAGAAGTTCGCTTGAAAAGCGTGTCGAGAAAATGAAGCGAACTTCTGAACCACCACACTAGCTTTGGTTCCCATGCGTCGGATCAGGCTCTGACGTTAATTCCCTCCGATCGCGCATGATCTTATCCGAAAGCCGGTTTTTCACTTTCGGGATTGCGCTCGAACGCGATTGCGCTTTGTGGCCGTCGCGGCTACATCACCTGCCACATTGAGTGACGGCGTGAGCCGCGGATCAGAGAAGTCATGCGCGCTGAAATTGAACGACTTGTTGAAGAGATCAAGCAGTCAGTCGGGCTGCTGAGGAGGCATCTTTGACGTCGATGCTTCCACCGCACGTCTCGCAGAGCTGAACAAGCTCGCCGAAGACCCCAATCTCTGGAACGATCCCCAGAAGGCCCAGAAGCTGATGCAGGAGCGGACCTCGCTGGAGGATTCGCTTGGCGGCATCGGCAAGGTCGAGCGCGAGCTCGAGGATCAGGTCGGCATGATCGAACTCGGCGAGGCTGAGAACGATCAGGCTGTGGTCGGTGAGGCCGAGAGCGCTCTGAAGAATCTGAAAAAGGAAGTCGCGCGCCGTGAGCTCGAGGCGCTGCTCTCGGGAGAGGCGGATCGCTTCAACACCTATCTCGAGGTCCATGCCGGCGCCGGCGGCACCGAGAGCCAGGACTGGGCCTCGATGCTGCTGCGCATGTATACGCGCTGGGCGGAGAAACACGGTTTCAAGATCGAGTATCTCGAAGAAACGCAGGGCGAAGAAGCCGGCATCAAATCCGCGACCATCCAGATCAGCGGGCATAACGCCTATGGCTGGCTGAAAACCGAAGCCGGCGTGCATCGTCTCGTGCGCATCTCGCCGTTCGATTCCAACGCGCGGCGGCACACGTCGTTTTCGAGCGTGGCGATCTTTCCCGTGGTCGACGACAGCATCAAGATCGACATCAAGGAATCCGACGTCCGCACCGACACCATGCGATCCGGCGGCGCCGGCGGGCAGCACGTCAACAAGACCGAGTCCGCGGTGCGGCTGACGCATATTCCGACCGGCGTCGCGGTGGTGTGCCAGGCGGGCCGCTCGCAGCACAAGAACCGCGCGCAGGCGTGGGACATGTTGCGCGCGCGCCTGTACGAGATCGAGTTGAAGAAGCGTGAGGAGCAGGCTGCCGCCGATCAGGCTGCCAAGACCGACATCGGCTGGGGCCATCAGATCAGATCGTACGTCTTGCAACCCTATCAGATGGTGAAGGATCTCCGCACGGGCGTGCAGACGTCGGACACCTCCGGTGTACTCGACGGCGACCTCGACGAGTTCATGGCGGCAACGCTGGCGCAGAAGGCCTTCGGCACCACACCCGGTGCGATCGAGGATGTGGATTAGCAAATGGCGAGTATTGGTTTCATCGGTCTCGGACGCATGGGCCACGGGATGGCAGGGCGCTACCTGGATGCGGGTTTCGATGTCGCCGTCTGGAATCGCAGCAAGGCCAAGGCCGACGATCTGATTGCGCGCGGCGCGCGCTGGGCCAGCTCGCCTGCGGACGCCGCGTTCGGCGCCGACGCCATCGTCACCATGGTCGCCGATGATGAAGCATCCAGTGCGGTCTGGCTCGGTAAGGACGGCGCAGTCGAGACCGCCCAGGCGAAGACGCTGGCGATCGAATGCTCTACGGTATCCCACCAGCATGCGCTCGATATGGCGCGCGAGTTGCGCGAGCGCGGCCTCGTTTACATCGATTGTCCCGTGACGGGGCTGCCGTCCGCCGCGGCCGAAGGCAAGCTGACCCTGCTTGTAGGAGCCGATGCCGCGGACCTGAAACGCGCCGATCCGTTTTTGACTCCGATCGGCACGACGGTCCGGCATTTCGGCCCTGTCGGTAACGGCACGGTCTACAAGCTGATCAACAACCTGATGGGCGCCGAACAGATTGCCAGCCTCGCAGAGGGTTTGGCGATCGCCGAGCGGGCCGGGCTGAATATGACGCTGGTCGCCGAGGCGATGTCGACCGGCGCGGTGGCGAGTCCGCAGGTGATCCGCCACTCGAAGCGAATGGTGGCCCGCGATTTTTCCGACGCTTCCTTTACATCGGCGCTCCGTCTCAAGGACGCTATCTATGCAGTGCGGTTGGCGGAGACGCTTCTGCCCGATGTACCGGTCGGACGCGCCGCCGTCGATCTCTATACGAAGGCCAGGGACTTTGCGCCCGATGACGATGAGGCCAGGATGATCGAGCTGCTCTCGCGGCCGAAAGGCGCCGCGCGCAAGTCATAGGTCGCGCGCCCTGCCTGCATAGCCGGACGTTTCTTCGCATACGCCTGTCATCATTTCGATCCGTTGCCGTCGCGCTTCGCGCATCAGCGCGTTCCGTGGGGCGGAAATTGCCTCCGCTTGCGCGGACGTGCGCGTGCTGCGACACTCCGCACAACAAATAATAGAAATGGGAGAGAGAAATGCGGCTGTCCGTGGTTCGTTTTGCTGTCTCGACGTCTCTTGCACTGGCGCTGTGTGCGACGGCCGCGAATGCGCAAAAGAAATATGATCCCGGGGCGACCGACACCGAAATCAAGATCGGCAACATCATGCCGTATAGCGGCCCGGCGTCCTCCTATGGCGTGATCGGCAAGTCGGAAGCGGCCTATTTCAACATGATCAACGCCGAGGGCGGCATCAACGGCCGCAAGATCAGGTTCATTTCCTACGACGACGCCTACAGTCCGCCGAAGGCGATCGAACAGGCCCGCAAGCTCGTCGAGAGCGACGAGGTGCTGCTGATCTTCCAGCCGCTCGGCACGCCCTCCAATGCTGCGATCCAGAAATATATGAACGTGAAGAAGGTTCCTCAATTGTTTGTCGCGTCGGGCGCGACCAAATGGGGCGATCCAAAGCATTTTCCGTGGACGATGGGATTCCAGCCCAACTATCAGAGCGAGGGCCGCATCTACGCGAAATACATTCTCGATCATTTCCCGAACGGGAAGATCGCGGTGTTCTGGCAGAACGACGATGCCGGCAAGGATCAGGTCAAAGGGCTGCGCGATGGTCTCGGCGACAAAGCCGGCATGATTATCGCTGACAAGTCTTACGAGGTGTCCGACCCGACGATCGATTCCCAGATCGTCGCACTGCATGATTCCGGCGCTGACATTTTCTTCTCGTGGGCCGCGCCGAAGGGGTCGGCGCAGGCGATCCGCAAGGTCGGCGAATTGGGATGGAAGCCAAAATTCTTTCTGGCCAACACGGCGACCTCGGTCGCCGCGGTTCTGAAGCCTGCGGGGCTTCAATTCTCGAAAGACATCATTTCGACGGCCTATCTCAAGGATCCGACCGATCCGGCCTGGAAGGACGATGCGGCCGTCAAGAAATGGCAGGCGTTCATGAACACGTACTATCCCGAGGGCGACAAGGCCAACGCCAACAACGTGTACGGTTACGTTCAGGCCGAGACGATGGTTCAGGTGCTCAAGCAGTGCGGAGACAATCTGACGCGCGAGAACGTCATGAAGCAGGCGGCCAGCCTGAAGGATTTTTCAAGCGACATGATGCTGCCGGGCATCAAGGTTAACACCTCGCCGACGGACTTCTTTCCGATCGAACAGATGCAGTTGATGAAGTTCGACGGCGAGGCATGGCGGCTGTTCGGCGACGTCATCACCGGCGAGGTCGGTCACTGATTACGCCTGTCCCGCGGTTAGATGCGGGAACCCGCACCGTTATAGCGTTTTCGAGCAAAATGGATACCGGTTCGCGTGAAGAAAACGCGTCAAATCAAAATCATGGAGCCCCGCTTCTGATTCCATCAGAAGCGGAAGGGCTCTATCCGGCATTGAGGCGCACACCGGCCCGAAGGAATTTTTGAGGATCGACGGCTTCCCCGTCGATCCTCGTTTCATAATGCAAATGCGGGCCGGTCGAGCGACCGGTCGATCCGACTTCGCCGACAACCTGCCCGATCTTGACGATCTGGCCGACCTTCACGTCGATCTTGGAGAGATGCCCGTAGCGTGTCCTGAGGCCGTTACCGTGATCGATCTCGACCATCTGCCCGTAGCCGCCCGCCCAACCCGCGGACGCGACTTTCCCGTTCGCCGTCGCGCGGGCGGGATCCCCCATCGCCGCGCGGAAATCGAGACCGGTGTGCATTGCTGGCCGGCCGACGAACGGATCGACGCGCACACCAAAGCCTGAGCTGAATTCGACCTCGCCCACCACCGGTTTGCGGTAGGGAACGAGGGCGAGGGTGGAATTCAACCGCTCGATCTGCGCGTGGGTGAGATTGACGCGATAGAGTTGCCGCTCGAACGGGCTCGCGTTGGCACGCAGCTTGACGGGCACATAGGGGCCGCCCATGGCGACGTGGGGCGCCGCGGCCTCCATCTTTGCCATGTTGAGGCCGAGATCGGAGAAAACCCCGCGCATCCGTCGCACCCGGGACTCCATATGGTCCTCGACCGAGTTTAGTTCCGCCATCTGGCGGCTCTCGACCCGGTTGAGCGACGCCTCGAGTTGGGTCAGTTCGGTATCGACACCCGCGGCTTTTGCAAACTGAGCCGGCTGCATGGCGGCATCAGCCGGAGTTCGGGATTCCAGACGGGCTTCGCGGTCGGGCGGAGCCGCGAACACGGCGGTATCGTTGATGGGGGACGGCTTCGCGCTTCCGGGCGCGGTTGCATCGAATGCATGTTCACCCCGCCGGGGCGTGGCCTTGACCGAACCTGTCGCCCCGACGTCGGGCAGGGCGCTCAAAACAGCGGCGCGGGATTCCAGCGCCGCCTGACGCCGCATGATCTCGTTGAGCTTCTTGTCGAACTGTTCCTGATCGAGCAACTGCCGACTGGTGGTGCGGTCGACCCGCGCGCGCAGTTCGGCGATACGGTCTTCATAGGCGTACTGCATGTCGGCCTGGCGCGAGATCAGCCGCGTCAGCACGTCGTCGCGGAAGGCAAAATATGTCGCGGTCGCAGCGGACCACAGCCCCAGTACGGTGACCGTGCCGACCACGATCCAGAACACCACCGGTCCAAATCGAACCTGCTTGCCGGCGTGGGCGATCGTGTAGCCGCGTTGCAACTCCGTGGTGCGGGATGGTGCCGGGGCGGCAGCCTGGCGGCGCGAATGCGATCGTCCGTGATCGTGAGCGTGATGCTGCGGATACTCTGCATACTGACTGGAAGGGTACGACATCGGCACTCCCGCGCGCCGATCTGAAACAGGTTCCAGTCGGCTCAACTTCGATGCTGATTTGACCCGTTCATGGTTAATTTTCGGAAAATGACGGTGCTTTGCTACAGACGTCTGGCCGCAGCGAGAACGTCCTCCGCGTGGCCGTCGACTTTGACCCGATGCCAGATGCGCGCGATCCGTCCGTCCTCCTTCACGAGGACCGTGGTGCGAACAATACCCAGGAACGTCTTGCCATACATCGATTTTTCGCCCCAGACGCCATAGGCGTCGAGCATCTCATGCTTTTCATCCGAGATGAGAGGTATGGACAGCTTGTGCTTGGTGCGGAAGGACTCCTGCGCCTTCACGGGATCGGCCGACACGCCGAGGACGGCTGTTTGGCAGCGAGCAAACTCCTTCTCCAGCCGGGTGAAATCCATCGCCTCCCTGGTGCAGCCGGGCGTATCGGCGCGCGGATAGAAAAAGATCACCAGTTTCTGCCCCGCAAAATCGGACAGGGAAACGCGCGCACCGCCATCTCTGGGGAGATCGAAGGCCGGCACCCGCGACCCTTCCGCAAGGCCGGTGCTCCGCGGTGGTGCCTTGGTATCTGTTCGGGGCGGCCGGGCTTTCGTCGGGGGCTTCTGCGCGGGCGCAGCCTTTAACGGCTTCTGCGTTCCTTGGTGTAAGGATTCCGGCGGCGATGTGACTGTTTGGGCCCTGGGCTTTTTGCGGGCAGCCGATGCGGATGAACCGCCAGCCTTTTGCGATGGCCGGGCGCGACCCGCCGGTGCCGCGCGGACGGCGGTCCCGCTCTCTATCTTGGAGGATTTCTTGCGCATTTTCTTGGACATACGCCTTCCTTTCGTCGCTTTCCGCCGGTCAGTGTTGAGCGGCGTGCAGGAGCTGTTGCAGCGGTTCGGCCGTGCCGTCGCCGTCATGCATTTCTGGCGACCGGGGAGTATGGTTTACAAGAGATTCGACCAACGATCCGTCCCGTTTTCTGCTGGACAAGCGCCAAGGGCCGGATGACGCGTAACATGTTAGATCGGGGATTGGCAGAAATGCCGTCACAGGAGCGTTCGTCTCGGATCGACGCGCGGGCCGGTGGCGGCGACTGGTCCGGTTCAGGTCGGCACCGAGAGACAATGGCAAGGAAGACGCCGACCCCAGTTCCCGATCCACGCGGCGGCGACCACCCCTCGCAATGGGACGATCGCGGTTGGCAGCCGGAGCATGACGAGGTTGCCAGTCGCCGCGCCCGGCGATTGTTGTCGCGGTCGGATTCCGGATTCCACAGGTTCGGCGACCGGTTCAGGACGTTCAAGCACTGGCTGGCGGGCGAGCGCTGGGTCAGGCGGCTCGCGATCACTCTGGTTGTCCTGATGGCGATATTCGCCGGAGGTTTTGGCGCGCTCTGGTGGCGTCTCGGCGCCGGCCCCGTCAACCTTGATATGGTCACGCCATGGCTTGCCGCGGCCATCGAGGAAAACATCGGCCACGACAACATGGTGGAAATCGGCGGTACGCAGATCGAGCGGGCCGGCCGCATTCGGATCGCGGTGCGTATCCGCGATGTCGTTGTTCGCGACCGGGATCGTGCGATCGTCGCGAGCGCGCCGAAAGCCGAGGTGAAACTGTCCGGTATGGCGCTGCTGACAGGCCGGCTGCGCGCGGAAAGCCTCAATCTGGTCGATGCCGAACTCGCGGTTCGGATAACGCCGGACGGCCGGGTTACGGTGTCCGCGGGCGACAATGCGAGGCCGCTTGCGACAGGCGTCGCCGCACCGCCGCGCGCCGGCGTGCCACCGGCCGGCACAGCGCCGGCCGCGCAGGCGGGATCCCAGTTGCGCGGGCCTCCAACAGGATCGGCGCCAGCAGTCCTCGATAGCGCCAAGAGCGTTAGCGGCCTGTTGGCGGGACTGGATTGGCTCGACAGTCTCAGCCTGACGGGGCTCGACGGGCAAAATCTCAATGAGATCGGTCTGAAAAACGGCAGGCTGGTGGTCGACGATCAGCAGCGCGGCAACCGCTGGAGTTTTGACAATATCAGCCTCAGCCTTCGCCGTCCGCGCGGAGGCGGAGCCGTCTTCAGCGTCGGCGAGGACGGCAGCGATGCATGGTCGCTCCGCGTGCTGGTCGGCCCGCCCGCCGATGGCGTTCGCACGGTGGATCTTCGTGCCGACAAGATACCCACGAAAAACATCCTGCTCGCGCTCCGCGTCAAGGATCTGACCTACAGCGCCGACATGCCGCTCAGCGGCGAACTCAAGGGTGAGATAGGCCGCGACGGCCTGCCGACCTATTTTCGCGGCAGCCTGCTCGCGGGCAAGGGCACGATCATCGACAGCGACACGCCCGATTACCCGATGTCGGTCGACCAGATCGAGATGAACATGGAGTGGGATGCGGGGCGGCGGGTTCTGGTGGCGCCGTTCAAGATCGTGTCCGGCCAGAACAGGATCACGCTGCTGGCTCATCTTGAGCCGCCGAACGGCAGGATTCCCGACTGGCAGATGGGCTTGAGCGGCGGCACCATCGTCCTCGCCGGCTCCGATGGCGAAAAGCCCCTGATCTTCAACCGCATCGCGATCGGGCTCCGGTTCGACACCGAGCACAAGCAGGTGGTGTTGACCCAAGCCGACATCAGTAACGGTGAAATCGGCGTGGCCGGGACCGGCAGTATCGATTATTCCGGCGAACCGCGCCTGAAGCTCGGCTTTGCGGGAACGCCGATGTCCGCGGCTGCGCTCAAGAGCATGTGGCCGGCCGTGATCGTGCCGGAGGTGCGCGAATGGGTCACGGAGCGGATCGAGCGCGGTTCCGTGCAGCGCATCGAAATCGGTGTCAATTCGCCGATCCGCAACCTCTCGCGGCGGGGTCCGCCGATTCCGGACGATGGTCTCTCGGTCAATATCTCCGCCACTGGCGTGGCGCTGCACCCGATGGACGAAATGCCATCGCTTCACGATGCCGATCTGAAGGCGCGCGTCACCGGCAGAACGGCGACGGTGACGATCGGACAGGCGTCCGTCGATACCCCGGCCGGCCGCAAGCTCAATGTGTCGGATGTCGTCTTCGAGGTGCCGGATATGGCGCCGAAACCCGCCCCGGCCAGAGTGAGATTTAAGATCGACGGTCCGGTGCCGGCAGCCGCGGAGATTCTGGCCTCGAACCGCCTCAGCGAATTCACCGGCAATCTCATCGATCCCAATTCCAGCAAGGGAGCTGTCGCGGCACAGGTGGCGCTCGGCTTGCCCATCCAGCGTGAACTCACCAAGGCCGATACGACTTATTCCATCACCGCCGATCTGACGGGCTTTGCCGCCGACCATCTCGTCATGAACCAGAAGCTCGAAGCCAGCGCGTTGAAAGTGGTCGCCAACAATCAGGGCTATCAGGTCAAGGGAGACGTCAAGATCAACGGGCAGCCGGCATCGCTGGATTACCGCAAGCCGGTGGATGGCGAGGCGGATATCAAGCTGCAAGCCACGCTGGACGACGCAAGCCGTGCCAAGCTCGGAGTCGATCTCGGCTCGGGAGCGACAGGTGCAATTCCGGTCAAGCTCGCCGGAAAAATCGGCGACAAGGACAGCAAGATCGGCGTCGATGCCGACCTGACGTCCCTGAAACTCGACAACGTTCTGCCCGGCTGGGTGAAACTTCCGGGCAAGTCCGGCCATGCGACGTTCAACGTCGTGCAAAAGCCGCAGTCCACGCGCCTCGAGGATATCGTCATCGACGGCGGCGGCGTCACGATCAAGGGATCGCTCGAGATCGATCAGAACGGCGATCTCATCAATGCGAATTTCCCGGTTTATTCGCCGTCGGAAGGCGACAAGGCCTCATTGAAGGCGGAGCGCAACGCGGACGGCCTTCTGAAGGTCGTGATGCGGGGCGATGTCTTCGACGGCCGCGGCTTCATCAAGTCGGCGATCTCAGGCAAGCAGACCGAGACCAGGGGCAAGGCCAAAAGCATCGATTTGGATATCGACCTGAAACTTGGAGCCGTTGCCGGATTTTACGGCGAAGCCGTGCGCGGCGCGGACGTGAAGTTGTCGCGGCGCAACGGATCGATCCGCAATTTCACCATGAGCGGAAAGATCGGCCGTGATACTCCGCTGAGCGGTGATCTGCGCGGGCGTCCGCAAGGCCGGGACATCATCTACATCGAGACCAACGATGCCGGGGCATTCTTTCGTTTTACCGATACCTACGGAAAAATGTTCGGCGGCCAGCTTTCGCTGGCAATGGACCCTCCGACGGTTGAGCCGCGCGCCAAGCAGGGTTTGATCAACGTTCGCGACTTCACCATCAAGGGCGAGGCGGCTCTGGACCGTGCGGCGGCAGGCGGTCCCCAGAATGTGCAAAACGGCATTCCGTTTTCCCGCCTCCGCGCCGAATTCACCCGGCAAAACGGGCAGCTCACGGTTCGCGAAGGTGTCGTCAAGGGGCCGACGATCGGCGCAACGATCGAAGGTCATATCGATTTTCCCGGCAATCAGGTCCGCATGAGCGGAACGTTCGTCCCGATGTACGGCCTCAACAACATGTTCGGCCAGATTCCAATCGTCGGCCTGTTCCTCGGCGGCGGCAGCAACGAGGGTCTGATCGGTGTCACCTATGAGGTGGTCGGCACGCCCGGTCAGCCGCAGTTGCGCGTCAATCCCATCTCGGCGATGGCGCCCGGGGTTCTGCGCAAGATTTTCGAGTTCGGCACCGGCAAGCAGAACAACACCATTGAGTATCCGTCGCCCGGCAATTGATGCAGGTAGAGCGTTATTCACGCAAAGCGGGCACGAACAGAAAAGGAATCGCGCCGAGCACGACAGCGATGAGGGCGAAGGCGAAGAGCGGATTGTAGCTGTGGCTCACGTCGTGAATCAGTCCGCCGCACCATGAACCGAGCGCCGACCCCAACCCGCTGCCGATGGTGATCGTGCCGTAGATCGTGCCGACACGCTCGCCGCGGAAAATCTTCATGGCCGTCGCCGTCAGCAGCGGGCCGCGCGATCCGACCATGCTGCCGAAGCAGACGACGAACCCGGTCAGCAGCGCATAGTTCGGATACCACCGCAGCAGCCACAGCATGATGATGCCGATAATTGAAAGTGCGTAGCTGAACAGGACCGACGGCCGCCGCCCGATGATGCCGTCGAGCCAGCTTACGCCAAGCATGCCGAATAGCAGAACGACGCCGCTGAAGCCCCAGGCGGTCGCGGCCTGCAACGGCGGAAACCCGACATCGATGAGGTAGGCCACGATCTCCGGAGAGATCGCGTACATTCCGATCGCGGTGAAAAAGAAGGTGGCGAACAACGCCCAGAAGGCGTGGTGCTGCATCGCGCCGAGCAGCGTCCAGCCTTCGTCCGCAAGGTCGGTATGTGCGGCTTTTTCCAGATGACCGGAGCCTCCCGCGAACAAGCGCCATGGCAGGATCAACAGCGGAACCAGCAGAAGGAACACGGCGAATCCGAACCATTCATAGGCGCCCCGCCAGCCGAAGTGATCGATCAGGATCTGTGCAATCGGCAACAGCAGGAGAACGCCGGCGCCGGTTGCCGAATAGACGACGGACATCGCCGTGGGCAATCGCTTGCTGAACCAGCGGCCGAGCAGGATCGAATTCGGAACGATGCCGATGCAGGCAATGCCGAGGCCGACGCAAAGCCCGATGGTCAATCTGAATTGCCAGAGATGCTGCGCGCAGGAGGTCGCGAGAAACGCGCCGGCCAGCAGCAGCAGGCCGAGGGTGTAGACGGGGCGCGGTCCCGAGCGGTCGAACAGGCGGCCGATCAACGGCGCGGCCAGACCACCCGACAGCGAGGTCAGCGCATAGATCGACACCACGTCGGCGCGATCCCAGCCGAACGACTGCGAGATCGGCAGCAGGAACACCGTGAAGGTTTCGCCGAGGCCGCGGCCCAGCACCGACAGCACGAAGCAGACGCCGAGAATGGAGAGCGCTGTCCGCTGCGAGCTTCGTTGATCCATAAGCGGTTAATCCGGCCAAAAATGCGATGCCGGTTCATGGAGCGCAATTTCGCGGCCATGTGCAGCCGCCATTTGGGAATACGGCTATGCGGGCCGCAGCAGCACGTGGCGCTTCTTGCCCATCGAGAGCTTGATGACGCCTTCCGGCGTGACATTGGCGAACGTCAGCGTCATTTTCTCGTCGGTCACCGCGACGTCGTTGATCCGAAGTCCGCCGCTTTTGATCTGGCGGCGCGCTTCGCCGTTGGAAGCGACGAGCCCCGCCCTGACGAAAAGCGCGAGCACGCCGGCTCCATCGGACAGTTCGCTGCGCGGAATGTCCAGGGTGGGAAGGCTCTCGGCGATGGCGCCTTCCTCGAAGGTCGTGCGTGCGGTGTCGGCGGCTTTCTCCGCCTCGGCGCGCCCATGCAGCAGCGCGGTTGCCTCGGTGGCCAGCACTTTCTTGGCCTCGTTGATCTCCGATCCTTGCAGCGCCGCAAGTTTCGCGATCTCGCCCATTGGCAGGATCGTGAACAGCTTTAGAAACTTGACGACGTCGTCATCCTCGACGTTGCGCCAGTATTGCCAGAAATCGTACGGGCTGAATGCGTCGGCGTTGAGCCAGACCGCGCCTTGCGCGGTCTTTCCCATCTTGGCGCCCGACGCCGTCGTGAGCAGCGGTGTGGTCAGGGCGAACAGTTGCGGCGTCCCCATGCGGCGGCCGAGATCGACGCCGTTGACGATATTGCCCCACTGGTCAGAACCACCCATCTGCAACCGGCAATCGACTCGCCGCGACAGTTCGACGAAATCGTAGGACTGGCAGACCATGTAGTTGAATTCGATGAAGCTCATTTCCTGCTCGCGTTCGAGGCGGAGGCGAACGGAATCCATCGTCAGCATGCGGTTGACGGAGAAATGCCGGCCGATATCGCGCAGCATCTCGATCCAGTTGAGCTTGGTCAGCCATTCCGCGTTGTCGAGCATGACAGCATCGCTCGATCCGGACCCGTAGCGCAGCACCTTGGCGAATACGCCGCGAATGCTCGCCTTGTTGGCTTCGATTTCCGCGACGGTCCGGATCGCGCGCGATTCATCCTTGCCGGAGGGGTCGCCGACCATGGTGGTGCCGCCGCCCATCAGCGTGATCGGCTTGTTGCCGCTCTGTTGCAGCCAGTACAGCATCATCATGGTGAGGTAGTTGCCGATGTGCAGCGAGGGCGCGGTGCAGTCGTAGCCGACATAGGCGGTCGCCTGGCCCTTCGCGGCCAGAGCATCGAGGCCCTCGAAATCGGAGCATTGATGGATGAAACCCCGTTCCTGAAGCGTTTTAAGAAAATCGGACTTAAACGCGATCATCGCTGTATGACTCCGATCATTCTTATTTGACTCTATCGCTATTCAATTTCCGCGCATGGTAGCCGGGCACTGCCGTCCGGGTCTGCCGTGTGGCATTATAAGATGTGCGGGTTTGGCACAAGCTGAACGTCCGTGGCAGCCACGAGGGGCCTGCACGATGATGATGACGGCGATCGGTCTGATGAGCGGCACCTCGCTGGACGGGGTCGATGTCGCCTTGATCGAAACCGATGGCAAACGGGTCGCGGCGCTCGGACCATCCGGTTACCGGGCCTATACCGAAAGCGAGCGCGGTCTGTTGCGCGAGGCGCTCGCGGCGGCCGTCGATCTGCCACAGCGCGATGCGCGGCCGGGCGTGATCGGCGAGGCCGAGCGGGTTGTGACGGTGGCGCATGCCAAGGCGATCGCGGCCTTCACGGCGCAACACCGCATTGGGCGCGAGCACATCGATATCGTCGGCTTCCACGGTCAGACCGTCCTGCACCGGCCGGCCCAGCGGCTGACGGTGCAGATCGGCGACGCGGCAGCGCTGGCCAAGGCGATTCATGTTCCCGTGATGCACGACTTCCGCGCGGCCGATGTCGCCGCCGGCGGGCAGGGCGCTCCGTTTGTCCCGGTCTATCATCGCGCGCTGGCGCAGTCGCTCGGCCGCGAAGGGCCGATCTGCGTGGTCAATATCGGCGGCGTCTCCAACATCACCTATATCGACGGGGCTGACACGCTGATTGCCTGCGATACCGGCCCCGGCAATGCGTTGCTCGACGATTTCATGTTCCGCTCGATGGGCCAGCAGTTCGACTGCGAAGGCCGGTTGGCGGCGCAGGGCCATCCCGATGCGGATTGGATCGCACGTGCCCTGCAGCACCCGTTCTTCGCGCTGCCGCCGCCAAAATCTCTCGACCGCAACGATTTCGCCTCGCTGGTGCTGCGCGATATGCCGCCAGCCGACGGCGCGGCGACCCTGACGGCCTTCACCGCCGCGGCGATCGCCCGCATCGTCCCGATGTTGCCGAAAACGCCGGAGAGCTGGATTGTCGTTGGTGGCGGCGTCCGCAATCTGACCATGCTCAGGATGCTGCGGGAGAGGGTTGGTCCGGCGACCGTTGAGCCGGCCGAGTCGCTGGGCTGGTCGGCCGATGCCATGGAAGCCCAGGCGTTCGGCTTCCTGGCGGCGCGGGGGCTGAAGGGCCTGCCGTTGAGCTATCCGGCGACGACGGGCGTGCCGATGCCGATGACCGGCGGTGTGATCGCGCGGCCCTGACTCGATCTGCTTACGGGCCGCCGACGATCAACGGATGTTGGCGAGCCGCATGTCCAGATAGCCGGTGACGGTTTCCATCAACGGCTCCATCCTGTCCTCGAAAAAGTGGTTGGCGCCCGGAATGGTCTGCTGGTCGATCACGATGCCCTTCTGGGTTTTGAGCTTTTCAACCAGGGTATTCACGTCTTTGGCCGGCGCGACGATATCCTTGTCGCCGTGAACGATCAGGCCCGAGGATGGGCACGGCGCAAGGAACGAGAAGTCGTAGCGGTTGGGCTCCGGCGCGATCGAGATGAAGCCTTCCACTTCGGGACGGCGCATCAGGAGCTGCATACCGATCCAGGCGCCGAAGGAAAATCCGGCCACCCAGCACGCGCGTGCCTCGGGGTTGATCGTTTGCGCCCAGTCGAGCGCGGATGCCGCGTCCGACAATTCGCCCGTGCCGTGATCGAAAGCCCCTTGGCTGCGCCCGACGCCACGGAAATTGAAGCGCAGCACCGAAAAGCCGCGCGCCACGAACGCATAGTAAACCTGATAGACGATCGGGTGATTCATGCTGCCGCGGAATTGCGGATGCGGGTGCAGCACCATCGCGATCGGCGCATTTTTCTGCTTCGCCGGGTGGTAGCGGCCTTCGAGACGGCCGGCGGGTCCGGTGAAAATGACTTCAGGCATTTGGAATCCTTGGCAAATCGGCCGGCTTGGAGCAGCGCGGCGTCGTTTCGTCTCCGCGGCGAACGAAGGGGCGGATCGGAGCGCCGCCGGGCGATCGACCGTGGCGCCGCTGAATTTGATGCGGGGTTCTAACATGAGGCGAGGGGCAAAAAGCAAGCATCTTGCGCCCATCCCTCTGGCGTCCAACTTGTTTACGCCCTGTGTCCATGACCGCCGGGAAGCGCGTATAAGGACGACGCCATGCAGAACCGTGTCTATCTCGACTGGAATGCGACCACGCCGCTGCGCCGCGAAGCGCGGGAGGCGATGGCCGCGGCGTGGGATCTCGGAGGCAACCCGTCTTCCGTCCATGCCGAAGGGCGGCGGGCGCGCGGATTGGTCGAGGATGCCCGGAGCGCGGTTGCCGAGGCCGTGGGGGGTGACGCGCGCAACGTGATTTTGACGTCGGGCGGGACCGAGTCCAACGCGCTCGCGCTGACTCCGGGAATGCCCGGGCGATCCGGGCAAGCGATTGAACGGCTTATCGTTTCGGCAATCGAACATGCGTCGGTGCTGGCTGGCGGACAGTTCGCTCCAGATCAGATCGAGATCCTGCCGGTGCAGCGGTCAGGCCTCGTCGACCGCGACATCCTCGCGGGCATGCTGGCGGATGGAGCGCCTGCGCTGGTGTCGGCAATGCTCGCAAACAACGAGACCGGCGCGATCCAACCCATTGCCGCGATTGCCGATTTGGTTCGCGAGGCGCGCGGTCTGCTGCATGTCGACGCGGTTCAGGCGTTCGGTAAAATACCTTTTGATATCAATGAATTGAAGGTCGATCTTGTATCGTTGTCGGCGCACAAGATCGGAGGGCCGACCGGCGCGGGGGCGTTGGTCGTTGCCGCGGACCTGGCGGCCCCCAAAGCATTGATCCGGGGTGGCGGTCAGGAAAAAGGGCGGCGCGCGGGGACGGAGAACGTGCCGGCCATTGCGGGCTTCGGTGCCGCTGTGAAGGCCGCCATGGCGGCCCGTCGCACCGACATGGAGCGGATCGAAACCCTGCGGAACCGCCTCGAACACGGCTTGAGGCAAACCCAAGGCAACGGGAAAAGCGCCGTGATTTTCGCGGATGGGGTCGCGCGGCTTCCGAATACGACGCTTTTCGGCGTTCCGGGCCTGAAGGCGGAGACGGCCATCATCGGTTTCGACCTCGAAGGGGTCGCCGTTTCGTCGGGATCGGCGTGTTCGTCCGGCAAAGTGCAACCGTCGCATGTGCTGGAGGCGATGGGTTATGGGCCGGAGCTCGCCAAAGGCGCGATCCGTTTTTCGCTGGGCTGGGAGACCACGGACGCGGACATTGAATGGGCTCTAAAGGCTTGGCGAAAGCTCGCAAGTGCACTACTTAAAGGGCACGAAACAGTGCTTGAACGGTTCTAAGCCGGTTTCGTCGGAACTGCACAAGCACCGAGATTTTGATCCACCGTGGTCCTTGAAACCGCGAGCGGAGGACTGAAATGCCAGCCGTACAAGAGACGGTCGATCGCGTCAGGCAGATCGACGTCGACCAGTATCGTTATGGGTTCGAGACCATCATCGAATCCGAGAAGGCTCCCCGGGGGCTTTCGGAAGATACGGTCCGATATATTTCCGCGAAGAAGAACGAGCCGGCGTGGATGCTGGAGTGGCGGCTTGAGGCCTATCGCCGCTGGCTGACCATGACCGAGCCGACCTGGGCGCGCGTCGATTACCCGAAGATCGACTATCAGGATCTCTATTATTATTCCGCGCCGAAGAAAAAGAAGGAGATCGCCTCGCTCGACGAGATCGATCCGGAAATTCTCGAGACCTACAAGAAGCTCGGCATTCCCCTGCGCGAGGTCGAGGCGCTGGAAGGCGTCGTGCGCAAGGAAGGGGACGGGCAGGGCGGGCGCAGAATCGCCGTCGACGCCGTGTTCGACTCGGTGTCGGTGGCCACCACGTTCCAGAAAGAATTGAAGCAGGCCGGCGTGATCTTCATGCCGATCTCGGAGGCGATCCGCGAGCATCCCGAACTGGTGAAGCAATATCTCGGCAGCGTGGTGCCGACCTCGGACAACTATTTCGCGACGCTGAACTCGGCCGTGTTTTCCGATGGCTCGTTCGTCTACGTGCCGCCGGGCGTGCGCTGCCCGATGGAATTGTCGACCTACTTCCGCATCAACGAGCGCAACACCGGCCAGTTCGAGCGTACGCTCATCATCGCCGACAAGGGCGCCTATGTCAGCTATCTCGAAGGCTGCACGGCACCGCAGCGCGACGAGAACCAGTTGCACGCCGCCGTCGTCGAACTCGTCACGCTGGAGGATGCCGAGATCAAGTATTCGACGGTGCAGAATTGGTACCCCGGCAACTCCGAGGGCAAGGGCGGCATCTACAATTTCGTCACCAAGCGCGGCGACTGCCGCGGCAAGAACTCCAAGATTTCCTGGACCCAGGTCGAGACCGGCTCCGCCATCACCTGGAAATATCCGAGCTGCATTTTACGCGGCGATAATTCCAGAGGTGAATTCTACTCGATCGCGATCTCGAACGGCTTCCAGCAGGTCGATAGCGGCACCAAGATGCTGCACCTCGGCAAGAACACGACCAGCCGGATCATCTCCAAGGGCATCGCGGCCGGCAAGTCGCAGAACACCTATCGTGGTCTCGTCACCGCGCATCGCAAGGCGACCAACGCCCGCAACTTCACCGCCTGCGACTCGCTTCTGATCGGCGACAAGTGCGGCGCGCACACCGTGCCTTACATCGAGGCCAAGAACACCTCGGCGTTGTTCGAGCACGAGGCGACGACCTCGAAGATTTCCGAGGACGTGCTGTTCTACTGCGTGCAGCGCGGCCTCAGCCAGGAAGAAGCCGTCGGCCTCGTGGTCAACGGCTTCGTCAAGGATGTGCTGCAGCAGCTGCCGATGGAATTCGCGGTCGAAGCGCAGAAGCTGATCTCGATCTCGCTGGAAGGATCGGTCGGATAAGGGCGTGATCCTGAGGGGCCGCGCGGCGGCGTCTCGAAGGATGGCGCCGCCGGGATATGTTTCTCATCCTTCGAGGCTCGCCGAAGGCGGCTCGCACCTCGGGATGACGAGGAGAAAAAGGACGAAGATGATGCCGTTACTCGAAGTCAGGAATCTCCAGGTTCGTGTCGAGGATCGCGAGATTCTCCATGGCCTGACGCTCACGGTGAACGAGGGTGAAATCCATGCGATCATGGGACCGAACGGGTCGGGCAAATCGACGCTGAGCCATGTCATCGCCGGCAAGCCCGGTTATGAGGTGACCGGCGGAGAGATCCTGTTCAAGGGTGAAGACCTGCTGGAGATGGCGCCGGACGAACGCGCCGCCAAGGGGGTGTTTCTCGCGTTCCAGTATCCGGTCGAAATTCCGGGCGTCGCCACCATGACGTTCCTGCGCACCGCCTTGAACGCGCAGCGCAAGGCGCGCGGCGAAAGTGAATTCTCCACGCCTGATTTTCTCAAGAAGGTCCGCGAGGTCGCGGCACGCCTGAACATTCCGCAGGACATGCTGCGGCGTGGCGTGAATGTCGGATTCTCCGGCGGCGAGAAGAAGCGCAACGAGGTGCTGCAGATGGCGCTGTTCGAGCCGAGCCTGTGCATCCTCGACGAGATGGATTCCGGTCTCGACATCGATGCGCTGCGGATTGCGGCCGATGGCGTCAACGCGCTGCGGTCGAGCGATCGCGCCATGATTGTCATCACGCACTATCAGCGGCTGCTCAACTACATCGTGCCGGATGTCGTGCACGTGATGTCCAAAGGCAAGGTTGTGAAGAGCGGCGGCAAGGAACTGGCGCTCGAACTCGAGGCGTCGGGCTACGCGCAGTTCGAGGATGCGGCTTGAGCCGGATGCGGATTTGATCATGAACGTTGCATTGGTAAAGCCAACGACGGGGCAGGCGGCGAGCAATGTCTTCGCCGCCGCGCGCGACCGTCTTCCGGGCAACGGACCTGTCGCCGAGGTGCGCCAGGCCGCTTTTGACGATTTCGCGCAAAAGGGTTTGCCGAACCGCCGGATCGAAGACTGGAAGTACACCGATCTGCGCGTGCTGATGCGTGAGGTGTTGCCGCTGGCGCAGGCGCCGGATCAGGCGGCGCTGGCAAAGGCCGGCGCGACGCTCGGCGCGGAGGTTCTCGCAAGCGCATATCGCCTGGTGCTGGTGGATGGCGTATATGCGCCGCAACTGTCCGATGTCGCAGGCCTCGAGAAGGGGCTTCGCATTCAGTCGCTGCGGGAGGCGCTCGACGCCGGAAACGATCGGTCGTCCGGCCTGCTCGATGCACCCGCGCCAGCCGACGTGATGATCTCGCTCAACACGGCGATGGCGACCGACGGTGTCATTGTCACCGTGGGCGAGGGCGTTTCGCTGACCAAGCCCGTTCATATCGCTCACGTCGCCACGGCATCGTCGGCTTCAGTGTTCACCCGCTCGCGTGTGCAGGTCGGGAAGGGCGCGCGGGTCACGCTGATCGAGAGTTTTTCAGCAGCCGGCGGTGCGAAGTCATATCAGGCCAACGATGCGCTGATCGTGTCGGTCGGCGATGAAGCCGACCTCGCGCACGTTCGCCTGATGTCCGACGCCGCTGACGCGATCAACATCTCCTCGAGCCTTGTGACTGTTGGCGCGAAATCGAAAGTCAATTTCTTCGGCCTGACCGGCGGTGGCCGCGTCAGCCGCTATCAGGGTTTTGTCACGCTCGCGGGCGAGGGCAGCGATCTCTCGATCAATGGCGTCAGCCTGCTGAAGGATGCGCAGCACGCCGACATGACGCTGGCGGTCGATCATGCCGTGCCGAACTGCGCGAGCCGCGAGGTGTTCCGCGCGGTGGTCGACGACCGCGCCCACTCGGTGTTCCAGGGCAAGATCATCGTGCGGCCGGACGCGCAGAAGACCGACGGCAAGATGATGACGCGGGCGCTGCTGCTGTCCGACGACGCGGAGGCCGACAACAAGCCCGAGCTCGAGATTTTCGCCGACGATGTCACCTGCGGCCATGGCGCGACGGTGGGTGCGCTCGACGAGAGCCTGCTGTTTTACCTGCGCGCGCGAGGATTGTCGGAGAAGGAAGCGCAGGCGCTTCTGATTCAGGCGTTCGTGGGCGAGGCGATCGAGTCCATTGCCGACGACGGCTTGCGTGATGTCGCGGTCGCGGCCGCCGAGCGGTGGCTGGCGGCAAGAGGTTAGTTGGTCGTCATCCCTGCGCAACGGCTCTCGCCGTTGTCGCTGGAGGTGCGAGGCGCGCTTGGCGCCGAGCCTCGAAGGATGACTTGCCAGCGCCCTTCGAGGGCCATGCGAGAGCATGGCCACCTCAGGGAGACGAAGCTTGTGAGGCGAAGACAGTGAAAACAGACATGACCCATCCGGCGGTCGCCAACGGTTCCTATGACGTGATGCGCGTGCGGCAGGATTTTCCGGCGCTGGCGATGCAGGTCTATGGAAAGCCGCTGGTCTATCTCGATAACGCCGCTTCTGCGCAGAAGCCGACCGCGGTGCTCGACCGCATGACAGAAGCCTACAAAAGCGAATACGCCAACGTCCATCGCGGGCTGCACTATCTCGCCAACGCGGCGACCGAGGCCTACGAGGGCGGCCGCGCCAAGGTCGCGCAATTCCTCAACGCGCGGCGCAATGAAGAGATCGTCTTCACCCGCAACGCCACCGAAGCGATCAACCTCGTGGCGTCGTCCTGGGGTGAGCCGAACATCAGGGCCGGCGACGAGATCGTACTCTCGATCATGGAGCATCACTCCAACATCGTGCCCTGGCATTTTCTTCGCGAGCGTCACGGCGCGGTCATCAGGTGGGCGCCGGTGGACGACGAGGGCAATTTCCTCATCGACGAGTTCGAGAAGCTGCTGACAGCGAAAACAAAGCTGGTCGCCATCACCCAGATGTCGAACGCGCTCGGCACCATCGTGCCTGTCAAGGACGTGGTGAAGCTCGCGCACGCACGGGGCATTCCGGTGCTGGTCGACGGCAGCCAGGCGGTGGTGCATCTGGCCATCGATGTGCAGGACATCGATTGCGATTTCTATGTCTTCACCGGCCACAAGGTTTACGGCCCGACCGGGATCGGCGTGCTCTACGCCAGGCATGCGTTGCTGGAGTCGATGCGGCCGTATAACGGCGGCGGCGAGATGATCCGCGAGGTCGCGAAAGACCGGGTCACCTACGGCGATCCGCCGCACAAGTTTGAAGCGGGCACGCCGGCGATCGTCGAGTCGATCGGGCTGGGTGCGGCCATCGACTACGTCAATTCGATCGGCAAGGCGCGCATCGCGGCGCATGAGCACGACCTTCTGACCTATGCGCAGGAGCGCTTGCGCGAAATCAATTCGCTGCGGGTGATCGGCACCGCGCGGGACAAAGGCCCGGTGATCTCGTTCGAGATGAAGGGCGCGCATCCCCACGACGTCGCGACCGTGATCGACCGCTCCGGCATCGCGGTGCGCGCCGGAACCCATTGCGTGATGCCGCTTTTAGAGCGGTTCAACGTCACGGCGACCTGCCGGGCGTCGTTCGGGATGTATAATACCCGCGAGGAAGTCGACCACCTCGCGCAGGCATTGATCAAGGCACGGGAATTGTTCTCATGAGTGATACCGCTGAAGCAAAAGCCGCGGAGACCAGGGTCGGCAACATGCAGACCAGTTCGGCGCTGCCGCCCGAGGAGACCGAGCGGATGGGCACGGAAATCGTGGCCGCCTTGAAAACCGTGTTCGACCCGGAAATTCCGGCCGATATCTACGAGCTCGGCCTGATCTACAAGGTCGACATCAAGGACGACCGCGCGGTCGATGTCGAGATGACGCTGACCACGCCGAACTGCCCCGCGGCCGCCGAATTGCCGACCATGGTGGAGAATGCCGTCGCCAGCGTTCCCGGCGTCGGCATCGTCAATGTCAGCATCGTCTGGGAGCCGGCATGGACGCCGGACCGGATGACCGACGAGGCCCGTCTCGTCCTCAACATGTGGTGAAGGTTTTTGGCTTAACTTGTGACAACGGGCGGCATTGATTTGCGGCCAGGACTGACCAAATGACAGACATGACACCGACCACACCAGCTGCCAAGCCGAAGCCGCGGCCCCGTCCGCAGGTGATGCGCCTCACCGAGGCCGCCGCGATGCGGGTCAAGGAGCTTGCGGCCCGCGCCGATTCCGAGATCGTGGGCCTGCGCGTCGGCATCAAGAACGGCGGCTGCGCCGGGCAGTCCTACACCGTCGAATACGCCCACGACGTCAAGCCGACCGACGAGGTGGTTGAGGACAAGGGCGTCAAGGTTCTGGTGGACCCCAAGGCCGTGCTGTTCCTGCTTGGCACCGAGATGGACTACAAGGCCGACAAGATGCAGGCCCAGTTCATCTTCAACAATCCGAACCAGGTCTCGGCCTGCGGCTGCGGCGAGTCCGTGCAGTTGACGCCCGCCAAGATCGACGGCTGACCGCTGGCGGTTCGCTTATGGACCGCGAATTCCTCCTCGATCTGTTTGCGAGCTTCGGCCCCGTCGCGCTGCGCAAGATGTTTTCCGGCTTCGGCATTTCCGTCGACGGCGTCAACTTCGCCATGGCGCTGCGCGCCGGCCTGATCTTTCGCACCGACGAGGCGACCATTCCGCGTTTTGCGGCGGAAGGCGCAAGGCCGTTCCAGTATTCGACAGCCAAAAAGACCGTGACGGTCGCGTCCTACTGGCACGTGCCGGAGCGGCTTCTCGACGATCCGGATGAACTTGCCGAGTGGGCGCGGGATGCGCTGGCCGCGGCGCAGCGGGCGAAACTGAAGAAGCGCTCAAAAATCCCGCGCAAGACAAAACCTCGCGGAGGTGCCAAGGCGGTCGTCAAAAAGACAATTGGCAAAAGGAGAACGCCGAAACCAACGCGTCCGGCGCGGACGGCGTCAGGGAAATCCGGGACGCGTCAGGCCACCTGAATCTGCACTTCGGCGGAGTATTCGGGGTCGGCTTCGCAGATCACGCGGTTGCGGCCGTTGCGCTTGGCGGCATACAGGCAGGCATCGGCGCGCTCGATCAGGGAGTCCATGGTGTCGCCGGGGCGCAGGATCGACACCCCGACGGAAATGGTGACGCGGCCGAGGATTTCGCCGGTCGATTTCTTCTTCAATTCCTTGGCCATCACGGCGCGCCGGATGTGGTCGGCGACGGTCAAGGCCTGGCGCATCGCGGTATTGGGCAGCACCACCGCGAACTCCTCGCCGCCGTAGCGGGCGGTGATGTCCTGCCCCTTGATGGTCTGCCGCAGCGACATCGCCACCAGCCGCAGCACCTGATCGCCGGTGAGATGGCCGTAATTGTCGTTGAACGACTTGAAGTGGTCGATGTCGAACATCAGGAGCGACAGCGGCCCGCCTTCCTTGACCGCCAGCGCCACCGCGTCCTCGACGGCGCGGTCGAAATATTTGCGGTTGCCGAGGCCGGTCAACGGATCGGTCAGGCTCTCGGCCCGGATCGCCTCGAGGCTTTGCTGCAGGTTGTTGATCTCGAGTTTCGAAATCGCCAGCCGGTCTTCCAGCGCCTTGTTGGTTTCCCGCATCTCGGCGGTGGATTGCACCAGCGCCTCGACCACGGCCTTGACCTGTTTGCGGTCTTTCGCCGCGGTCAGCTTCTCGGTCGCGCCTTTCAGGCTGTCGCCGAAAACGGTGGTCATGCCGAGCGCATCGGTAATCAGGGTCATCACGTCATCGATCTCGTTGATGACGCGCGCGCCGACCTTGTCGATGCGATCGGTGGTCCTGATCTGGGAGAGATAGGTTTCGTAGATCTGTTCGAGATCGGCTTCGGTCAGTTTGCCGTTGCGCGCCAGCGTCTCGTTGACGATCTTGTTGAGGGAGGAGTTGTAGCCGGTGGCGTAGACGTACCAGATTTCGTAATTGCGGGGGATCGCGGTCTGCCGCAACGACCGGATCTGGCCGAGCGCAACTTCCGCGAACGCCATTGTGCGTTCATGTTCGTCCAGCCCGATCACTTTTGCGTCCCCGTCGACAATCCCCAAAACGGATCACCGTCCCAAACTGCGTAATGTCAGTCTTGAGTATTGTTCGCAGGCTAACGGCAGAGAGTTTACGCGTGGTAAACGCCATTCCGGCCGGGCGGGCGAGGCTGGATGCCGCGTTGCCGGAAACGGCGGTCAAACGCGGGCGCGAACCGGGCGCAGCAGAAACGCCGGCAGATGCGAATGATCTCCCGGCTCGGAGGCCGCGTCGCGGCGCGGCCGCGGTGCGGGTGCGCGTCCGATCGACGGCGGCTGCTGGGCCGCGACGGGCGCGGCCGCAGCGGGGATGTTCTCCTGCTTCGGGCGGTCGTCGCCGCCGGAGCGGCGCGGCTCACGGCGCGGCCTGCGGCCCTCGCGCTTGCCGTCACGTCCGTGGGACTCATCGCCTCTGCCGCGGGCGTGGCGCGATCGGGCCGGCCGGTCGGACGACGGCGTATCGGCATCGGTTTCCGCGGCGAATTCACCCTCGGAAACGGTGGAGCCGGGCAGATCGCTCTTTGGAATGGGCTGGCCGGTCAGCCTCTCGATCGCTGCGACGGACTTGAAATCGGCGGGGCACACGATCGAGATCGCGGTGCCGGTGCGGCCGGCGCGGCCGGTGCGGCCGATGCGGTGCACATAATCGTCGGGATGATGGGGGACGTCGAAGTTGAAGACGTGGCTGACTTCCGGAATATCGAGGCCACGCGCCGCGACGTCGGAGGCGACCAGCAGCGGCAGTTCGCCCTTGCGGAACTGATCGAGCGAAGCGGTTCGCGCCGACTGATCCATGTCGCCGTGCAGGGCGCCGACGCTGAAACCGTGTTTCTGGAGCGACTTGTAGACCACGGCCACGTCGCGCTTGCGGTTGCAGAAGATGATCGCGTTCTTGAGGTCTTTTGCATCGCGCAGCAGACGCCGCAGCACTTCGCGCTTCTCGTGGGGCTCGCGGCCGCAGCTTACTTGCGCCTGCGTCACGGTCACCGCCGCGGTCGCGGGCTTGGAGACCTCGACCTTCTCCGGATTGTGCAGGAAGGTGTCGGTGATGCGCCGGATTTCGGTCGGCATCGTCGCCGTGAAGAACAGGGTCTGTCGTGTGAACGGCACCAGCTTGCAGACGCGTTCGATGTCGGGAATGAAGCCCATATCGAGCATGCGATCGGCTTCGTCGATGACCAGCAGTTCGACGCCCGTCAGCAGCAGGCCGCCGCGTTCGGTGTGATCGAGCAGGCGGCCCGGGGTCGCGATCAATACATCGACGCCGCGGGTGAGCTTGAGATCCTGGTCGCCGAACGAAACGCCGCCGATCAGAAGCGCGACGTTGAGCTTTTGGCCGGCGCCGTATTTGTCGAACTGTTCCTTGACCTGGGCGGCGAGTTCGCGGGTCGGCTCGAGGATCAGGGTACGCGGCATTCGCGCCCGGGCGCGGCCTTTTTCGAGCAGGGTGAGCATGGGCAGGACGAAGGCCGCGGTCTTGCCGGTTCCGGTCTGCGCGATGCCGAGGACGTCGCGGCGCGCCAGAACGTGGGGGATTGCCTGATCCTGAATGGGGGTAGGGGCGGTGTAACCGGTGGCCGCAACAGCGGCGAGCACCTTGTCGGACAAACCGAGATGGGAAAAGGACATTGAGCCTCTGATCGAAACCGCCGTTCGGAATCGAAGGTAGCAGGCTGTCGCGCTCAACCCCTTAACGGCGTGCTCTTGAAAGCGAAGGGGGCTCTGACTTGCGCCGACGGGCGGCTCACCGGGGAATCGTGTTCTGGTCCGGGCCGCGTTGGCCGGAACATAGGGGTCAACCAGCCAAAGTCAATGCGGGAAGCGCTGGAAATGTCGAAAAACCTTAATGTTTTCGGATAATTTCGGCCGGATTCACCATGCCGGATGGGCCGAAACGGAGGGCCACGGGATGAACCGCCGCTCGCAGCGTTCCGACTATGGCATAGTGCGATCGGTCGATCGCAAAGGTGTCTGACAGGAAGGTTGGAATGAAGGCGATTTCGGTCGGACGCGCGCTGCTGCTGGGCATGGCGTCCACGCTTCTGGTCTTCGCCGGCCCGGCGCAGGCGGCCAGGCGTGTCGCGCTCGTGATCGGCAACGACGACTACAAGAACGTCCCGAAACTGCAGAAAGCCGTCAACGACGCCCGCACGATGGGCGACACGCTCAGGCAACTCGGCTTCAGCGTGATGGTCGCCGAAAACCAGAGTCGCCAGGCTTTTAGCCAAACCTTGCTGGCGTTCGATCGGCAGATCGAGCCGGGCGACACCGCGTTCTTCTTCTATGCCGGTCACGGCTTTGAAATCGCGGGTCAGAATTTCCTGTTGCCGACCGATGTCCCGGCGGCGACGGAAGGACAGGAGGAACTGGTTCGCGATGCCTCGATCCTGGCCGACCGCATCGTCGAGCGGCTGCAGAACAAGAAGGCGCGCACCTCGATCCTGGTGTTCGATGCCTGCCGCAACAATCCATTCGAGCGCAAGGGCACTCGCGCGGTCGCGGGCGGCGGCGGCCTCGCGCCGATGACGCAATTGCCGGAAGGCGTGTTCTCGGTGTTTTCCGCCGGGCCGCGCCAGACCGCGCTCGACCGCCTGTCCGACGATGACGCCAATCCCAATTCGGTCTTCACCCGCATCTTCGCCAAGGAGTTGCTGAATCCCGGCGAGAACATGGTGCAGGTGGCACAGCGCACCCGCCGTACCGTCAGCGAAATGGCCGACACGGTGCGTCACAAGCAGGTGCCGGTCTATTTCGACCAGATGGTCGATGATGTTTTCCTGAACGGCATGGCCAAGGCGCAGCGGCAGGCCGCGTCGGCGGAGCCGGCGCAGAAGATCGCGGCGTTGCCGCCGGTCGCGCCGCTCAAGCCGCCGTCGAACGAGGCCGTCAACGCGCCGATCGCGAATTTCTCCCGCCATAACGGCGGGTGGACCGTGGTGTTCTCGATCGCCGATCCGGCGCTCGGAATCTCCTGGCGCATGGGCGAGACCGGCGATTTTCGCGAGACCGGATTCCTCGATACGCTCGATCCGCGCACCCGCAAGCGCATGCCCAACCCGGCCATCGAGCTTGCGTCCGATGCGCCGGCGGCGACGATCCAGTTGCGCTATGTCGATGGCAACGGCGAGATGCAGGGGCCGTTTCCGATCCGCTTCGATCCGGAAGCCGCGCTGATCCGCGATCAGCGGAAAATCCTCGACATGACCGCGACAAGCTGGCTGTCGTTTCGCCAGTTCAATGGGTTGCTGGTCTACTACACTCACCTGATGTCGTATCGTTGCGCGATCCGCGAAGCGCGGATCGGCGTCGACTCGTCCGTGCCGGATCAAGTTCTGAAAATGCCGGCGTGCGATCCCCGCGACCCCGGCGTCATTCCGCATGAGGCGCAGCCCTACCTGAAGCTGCCGCCTGCAACCAAGTCGGTGTCGGTCGAGTTGACTTATCGCGACGGAAGCGTATCCGAGATCAAGAGTTTCCGGCGCTGATTTTCGACTGAGGGCTTTGCCGATGGATGCAGGCCGTCCGCGCGACATGCGACCCGAGCCCCGCTCGATTTCCGCGCGCTGCTGCATCGTCGGCGGCGGACCGGCGGGCATGATGCTCGGTTATCTGCTTGGGCGCGCCGGCGTCGATACCGTGGTGCTCGAAAAACATGCCGACTTCTTTCGCGATTTTCGCGGCGACACGGTGCATCCCTCCACGCTGCGGGTGATGGACGAACTCGGCCTGATCGACGAATTTCTTGAATTGCCGCACGACAAGCTGCAAAAGCTCGATGGTTATTTCGGCAAGACCCGGGTGCGGATTGCGGATGTCGGCCGGTCCGGCGCCAAATATCCGTTCATCGCCTTCATGCCCCAGTGGGACTTTCTGAATTTCCTGCGTGACAAAGGGCAGCGTTTTCCGTCGCTCAAGGTCATGATGAACACCGAAGCGACCGGGCTCATTCAGGATGGCGGCAAGGTGACTGGCGTCCGCGCAACGGATGCGCAGGGATCGTTCGAGATCCACGCCGGCCTGACGGTCGCCTGCGATGGCCGCCATTCCGTGGTGCGGCCGAGCGCCGGGCTTGAGGTCGAAGAGATCGGCGCGCCGATGGATGTGCTGTGGTTTCGCGCCAGCAAGGGGCCGAACGAGGAGAGCGTGTTCGCGCGGATCGAGGCCGGCCGGATGATGGTGACGCTCGATCGTGGCACCTATTGGCAGTGCGCCTATGTCATTCCCAAGGGTGAGTATGACGCGGTGAAGGCGCGGGGGCTGGATGCTTTCCGCTCGAGCGTCGTGGGATTGGCGCCGAACGTCAAATCCGGCATCGGCGATGTCAAAAGCTGGGATGACGTCAAGCTGCTCACCGTCGCCGTCAACCGGCTCAAGCGCTGGACCCGGCCGGGGCTGTTGTGCATCGGTGATGCCGCGCATGCGATGTCGCCGGTCGGCGGTGTCGGCGTCAACATCGCGGTGCAGGACGCGGTTGCGGCCGCCAATCTGCTGGCGGCAAAGCTGGCTCAGGGGCCGGTGGATGAAGACGCTCTTGCGGCTGTGCAGCGGCGCCGGGAGTTTCCGATGCGGATGACGCAGGCGATGCAGGTGATCGTTCAGAACAACATCGTCCGCGCAGCTTTGAAGGGCGGCAACGAGCCGCTGAAGCCGCCGCTGCCGATTCGTCTCGTCAGCGCGGTGCCGTTTTTGCAGGGGCTGACCGCGCGCTTCCTTGCCGTCGGCGTGCGGCCGGAGCATGTGCGGTCGCCGGAGGCGCGCTCTGCTACCCCATGATCGAAAACCCGCCATCGACCGGGATCGCGGTGCCGGTGACGAAATCCGAGGCGGGTGAGGCGAGGAACACGGCGATACCCTCGAAATCGTCGATGTGGCCCCAGCGTGCGGCGGGCGTGCGCGCCAACACCTTGTCGTGCAAACCATCCACCTGCTGACGGGCCTGCTTGGTCAACTCGGTATCGATCCAGCCGGGCAGGATCGCATTGACCTGAATGTTGTCGGGCGCCCACGCCACCGCGCAGGATTTTGTGAACTGCACGATGCCGCCTTTGCTCGCCGCGTAGACCGGCGCGAAGCTGGCGCCGAAGATCGACAGCATCGAGCCGATGTTGATGACCTTGCCGCCGCCCGCAGCCTTCATCGCGGGATAGGCCGCCTGCGAGCACAGGAAGGCGCTGGTGAGATTGGTCTTCATGACCGTCTCCCATTCCTCGAGATTGAGGACGTGGGGCGGCTTGCGGATACTCATGCCGGCGTTGTTGACGAGGATGTCGACGCGGCCCAATTCTTTCTTGGTTTGCGCGACCATCGCCGATACCGCATCGGCGTCGGTGACATCGCAGGAGATTGCGATGGCTTTCGCGCCGCGCTTGGTCAGATCGGCGACGGCGGCTTGCGACTTCCGGGCGTTGCGGCCGACCACGGCGACAGCCGCGCCTGCGTCGGCCATGCCGCGCGCCATGCCGAGACCGATGCCGCCGTTACCGCCGGTGACGATGGCGACCTTGCCGGCTAGATTGAATGACGCGGCCATGACGGCTCCCTGAAATTTCCCGAGATATCGTTCCGTCAGGACATCACGCCGGACGCGCGCAGGCAACCGCCGTCATTGCAGGCCCGCCTGACTGTTCCGCGTGCCGGAAGCGGGTTGCGCCTACACGTCCAGCAAATCCTCGCTGGCGAATTCCGCCTTGTCGGAAATGAAGGCGAAGCGCGCTTCGGCCTTGGTGCCCATCAGCCGCTCGACGGAATCGGCGGTGCCTTCGCGATCCTCGGTCAGAAGTTTGACCCGCAGCATGGTGCGCAGCGCCGGGTCCATGGTGGTTTCCTTGAGCTGCGCCGGCATCATCTCGCCGAGGCCTTTGAAGCGGCCGACATCGACCTTGGCGTTGGCGTTGAACTCGTTCTTCAGCAGCGCGTCCTTGTGGGCGTCGTCGCGGGCATAGACCGTCTTGCTGCCGTGGGTGAGCCGATAGAGCGGCGGCACCGCGAGATACAGATGGCCCTCGTCGATCAGGTGCGGCATCTGCCGGTAGAAGAACGTGATGAGGAGCGAGGCGATGTGCGCGCCGTCGACGTCGGCGTCGGTCATGATGATGACCCGCGAATAGCGCAGATCCTCTTCGCGGTAGTTGGCGCCGGTGCCGCAGCCGAGCGCCTGGATCAGGTCGGCGAGCTGGGCGTTGGCGGTGAGCTTGTCCTTGGTGGCGGAGGCGACGTTGAGGATTTTTCCGCGCAGCGGCAGCACGGCCTGCGTCTTGCGGTCGCGCGCCTGCTTGGCGCTGCCGCCGGCCGAGTCGCCTTCGACGATGAACAGTTCGGAGCCTTCGGTCGCGGTGTTGGTGCAATCGGCGAGTTTGCCGGGGAGCCGCAGCTTCTTCACGGCGCTCTTGCGCGAGGTTTCCTTTTCGGCGCGGCGGCGCAGCCGTTCGTCGGCGCGCTCGATCACGAAATCGAGCAGCTTGTTGGCTTGCAGCGGGTTCCCGGAGAGCCAGTGGTCGAACGGATCCTTGATGGCCTGCTCGACGATCTTTTGCGCTTCGGCGGTGGCGAGGCGGTCCTTGGTCTGGCCCTGGAATTCCGGCTCGCGCACGAACACCGAGAGCATCACGGCGGCGCCGACCATCACATCCTCCGACGTGACGGGGGCTGCGCGCTTGCCCTGACCGACGCGTTCGGCGTGATCCTTCAGGCCGCGCAGCAGCGCGCTGCGCATGCCCGACTCGTGGGTGCCGCCGTCGGGCGTCGGCACCGTGTTGCAGTAGGAGGAGAGAAAGCCGTCGGCGTCGGCGGTCCAGGCGACGGCCCATTCGCAGGCGCCGTGCGCGCCGTTGCGTCCGGATTTGCCGGAGAAGATGTCGGGATGCACCAGCGTGTCGTTGTGGATCGCGGCGCCGAGATAATCCTTCAGGCCGCCGGGGAAGTGGAAGGTCGCCTCCGGCGGCATGTCCTCAAGACCCTTGAGCAGTTCCGGCGCGCAATGCCAGCGGATTTCGACGCCGCCGAACAGGTACGCCTTCGAGCGCGTCATCTTGAACAGGCGTTGCGGCTTGAACGCGGACTTTGCGCCGAATATCTCGGTGTCGGGCTTGAAGCGGATGGTGGTGCCGCGGCGGTTGTTGATCTTGCCGAGGTCTTCGAGCTTGCCCTTGGGATGGCCGCGCTCGAACGTCATCTTGTAGAGCTTCTGGCTGCGCGCGACTTCGACCTCGAGCCGCGAGGAGAGGGCGTTGACCACGGAGACGCCGACGCCGTGCAGGCCGCCCGAGGTCTCGTAGACCTTGGAGTCGAACTTGCCGCCCGAATGCAGCGTGCACATGATGACTTCGAGCGCGGATTTTTTCGGGAATTTCGGATGCGGATCGATGGGGATGCCGCGTCCGTTGTCGGTGACGGTCAAAAATCCGTCGGTGGTGAGTTCGACGCTGATGAAGGTCGCATGTCCCGCCAGCGCCTCGTCCATCGAATTGTCGATCACCTCGGCGAACAGGTGATGCAGGGCCTTCTCGTCGGTGCCGCCGATGTACATGCCGGGGCGGCGCCGGACCGGCTCCAGCCCTTCCAGCACCTCGATGTCGGCGGCGGTATACCCGGCTTCCGCCGTGGAGGCGCGGTCGGCGGTTTTCGCGCCAGCGCGGCCCTGGCCCTCATCGGCGCCGAAAAAGTCGTTCGTCGTTTTGTTTTTTGCGTTGGGTTTCAATGGTTTCGCCATGTTTATGCGGATCTTGCACGCGCTGTGGACAGCGCGAATCGATGGCCCTGACTATGCCATGGATGGGGCTGGAAATGTGGCGGCGGGCCGGGGCAAGACCCTCGCAACCGGCCGCTCAGGCGGTCCGGAATACGACGACGGCGAACAGGACGACCGCAATCAGCACGATCAGCGAGCCGACAATGGGTACGGCCACCAGCGCGTCGCCCTTCAGCAGAACAATGACGATGCCCGCCGGAAACAGGATGCTCCCGGCGATATGCAGCCAGCCCTGGATTTTGGCGAGCACGGTCGTGCCCGCCGCCGGAACCAGCCGGTAATACAGGCCGAACAGAAACAGCAGGACGCCGCCGACCAGATTGAGATGGGCGTGCGCGGGCACGAGCAGGAAGTCTTGCCGCATGCCCATGACAATGCCGGCTATCATTCCCAGCGCAAGCAGCACGGCGCTCACACGCATCATCAACGATCCGATCATCGGTTTATCCCTGTTTGCGAGGGCTCCCGCTCACGCGGATGGCATGGCGATCCCGTGATGTGTGACTGGCGCCACGGACGACTTATGGGTACTGAGGCTGCGAACCCCCGAAAAGGTTCGTTTGTGGTTTTCCGCCAATAAATGAGGACTCGCCTGGAATGGATGTCTGGATGCACGATCTCATCGGCTTCGTGCGCGATCACCAGACATGGGCCGCTCCGATCGTGCTCCTGCTCGCATTCGGCGAGTCGCTGGCCTTCATTTCGCTGCTGATCCCGGCCTGGGGTGTGCTGATCGCGATCGGCGCGCTGATCGGCGCGAGCGGCGTCAGTTTCTGGCCGGTCTGGATCGCCGGCGGCATCGGCGCCGCGATCGGCGACTGGCTGTCTTACTGGTTCGGCTTCAGGTTCAAGAATCGCGTCGCCGAGATGTGGCCACTGTCGCGCTATCCCGATCTGCTGCCGCGCGGCGAAGCCTTCGTGCAAAAATGGGGCGTGCCCTCGATCTATATCGGACGGTTCTTCGGACCCCTGCGCGCCACGGTGCCGCTGGCCGCCGGCATTTTCGAGATGCCCTACGGCCGCTTCCAGCTTGCCAACTGGATTTCCGCGCTGATCTGGTCGGCCGTGCTGCTGCTGTTCGGCGATGTCATTTCACAGATCGTCGAATGGATGTGGCGGGTGGTTTAAAGCGGTTCAGCATTTGAGCGAATGCGGAATAAGCCTTTGTGGCGGGGGTTATTCGCACCGACAGCACGACGGCTGAATGCGATGTGCCCGTGCCGTTGTGATCGCCTTGCGGCCAAAACGCTGATAAGAATAGTCGCCGATAACAATGATAAGGCGGCCGACCCGCCGAGTGTCAAATCGTTTCAAAGGAGGACATCGCCATGGATATATCACGACGTCACGTTTTGGCTGGAGCCGCGGCGCTCGCTGCCGCGCCGGTCTTCAGCGAGGCCGCGCGCGCGGAGGCGCCTGCCGCCAACAAGCAGGTCGCCGGCATCTATCGCTACAAGGTCGGCAGCTTCGAATGCACCTCGATCAACGACGGCGCCCGCAGTTTTCCGATGCCGGACACCTTTGTCCGCAACGTTTCAAAAAAGAAGGCGCGCGCGGCCGCTGCCGCGGCGTATATGCCTGACGGCATGGTGACGGTGCCGTTCAATCCGCAGCTCATCAACACCGGCTCCAAACTCGTGCTGATCGATACCGGCAACGGCGTCGTGAATCAGGGTCCGACCAAGGGCGCGATCGGCAATACGCTGCAAAACCTGACCGCGTCCGGCGTCGATCCGAAATCGGTCGATATCGTGCTGCTGTCGCACCTGCATCCGGATCACATCAACGGCATCCGTGCAGCCGATGGTGGCATGGCGTATCCGAATGCGGAGATCATGGCGCCGGCGGTGGACTGGAATTTCTGGACCAACGCCGACAATGCGGCCAAGGCCGAATCCAATCCGCTGATGAAGAACTACTTCGATACGGTGAAGAAGATATTCGCCGGGATCGAGTCGAAGATCACGCGCTACGATTGGGACAAGGAGGTCGTGCCGGGAATTCATTCGATCGGAACGCCCGGCCATACACCCGGCCATACCTCGTTCATGGTGACATCAGGCAATTCCAAAATCCTGATCCAGTCCGACGTGACCAACATTCCGGAATTCTTCCTGCGCAATCCGAATTGGCATGTGATGTACGATGCTGAACCGGATCTGGCCCAGAAAACCCGCCATAAATTCTACGACATGGCATCGGCCGAGAAGGCGACGGTTGTCGGCTTCCATTTCCAGTTTCCGTCCATCGGTCATGTGGAAAAGGATGGCGCGGGCTATCGGCTCATTCCCGCCGCCTGGAATCCGACGATCTGAACGCCATCCATTTCGCTGTTGCAGGGGCCGCCCGCGGGCGGCCCCTTTGCTTTGATGTTGACGGGAAGGGGACGATGGCCCTATATCCCGCGCTATGATCAAGACCGCGACCATCATCGTTGCCCGCCGCCGCCGCGCTTTCGCGGTCGGAGCGGCTGTTCGCGCTTGAGATAACAGCCCCTGCCGCCGGAACGCTCCCGCGGCTTTTCCCTGAAAATCGCGGTACGATCCAGCGGCTCATCCTTCGGAGTCCGCGATGTATACGCCACCGCCGTTCAAGTCCGATCGTGCCGCGAGCCTTGCGTTTGCGGAGGCACGCGGTTTCGGCACGCTTTGCGCATGGGATGGCGGCAAGCCGATTGCCTCGTCGCTGCCGTTCGTGATCGACCACGCCGACGACGGCACGCCGCGACTCGCGTTCCATGTGGCGCGCAACAATCCACTGGCAAAACTGGCTGACGGCCACACATCATGGCTGATGACGGTCAATGGCGCCGACGCTTATGTCTCGCCGGACTGGTACGTGTCGCCGGATCAGGTGCCGACCTGGCTCTATCAGGCGGTGCATCTGACCGGGCCGGCGCGGGCGATGTCCGAGGCCGAACTCGGCGCGCATGTCGATGACCTCAGCGCCAGGTTTGAGAGCTGGCTCGCGCCCAAGCCGCCATGGCTGTCGTCCAAGATGACGGCCGGACGCCTCGACACGATGAAGAAGGCGATCGTGGGGCTTGTCATGACGGTGCAAGATATCGAAGGCAGCTTCAAGCTGAACCAGCACAAGTCGGAAGCCGACTACGCCGCGATCGCGAATGCGCTGGCGGGGCAGGCGGATCCCGGCTCGCAGGAGATATCAAGGCAAATGGTCGCGCGGCGGCCGCAGTTGGATTACAAATCGGGACTGCCCAAATCCGTGACGACGACGGGCGGACTCGCGGACGCAAGGACAACGTCATGACCCTCGCAGACACGAAATCGAAAACACAAGCTCCGGGCGCCGCCGCCATGCCGACGGTGTTCGTCGATGGGGCATCCGGCACGACCGGTCTGGAAATCCGCGAGCGGCTCGACCGGCAGGGCGATGTCGCCGTGAAGAGTCTCGCTGACGACAAGCGGAAAGACCCGGCGGCGAAGAAGGCGCTGATGGCCGAGGTCGATCTCGTCATCCTCTGCTTGCCCGACGACGCGGCAAAGGAAACCGTTGCGCTGATCGACGGCATGGGTGCGGACGCGCCAAAAGTGCTGGATGCGTCCACCGCGTTTCGCGTTGCGCCGGGCTGGGCTTACGGCTTTCCGGAATTGACGCCGGATCAGGCAGGCAAGATCAAGACCGCGCGAAAGGTTTCCAACCCCGGCTGTTATCCAACGGGAGGGATCGCGCTGCTGCGGCCGCTGGTCGACGCTGGAGTGATTCCGCAGGACCATCCGATCACCATCAATGCGGTGAGCGGCTATTCCGGCGGCGGCAAGTCGATGATCGAAAGTTTCGAGACCGGCAGCGCGCCGGCGTTCGAGCTCTACGGTCTTGGCTTCGAGCACAAGCATCTGCCGGAGATGCAGACGTATTCAAACCTGACGCGGCGGCCGATCTTCGTGCCGTCGGTTGGCGACTATCGGCAGGGCATGCTGGTTTCGGTGCCGCTGCATCTCGATACGTTGCCGGGCAAGCCCGATGGCGCCGCGCTTCACGCGGCGCTGGCGAAGCGTTACGCCGGCAGCGCCTACGTTTCGGTGATGCCGCCGGACAATGCCGCGACCAGGGGCGGACGGCTCGAGCCGGAGGCGCTGAACGGCAGCAACAAGCTGGAGCTCCATGTCTTTGCCAGCGACAAGCATCGGCAGGCGGTTCTGGTTGCGCGGCTCGACAACCTCGGCAAGGGTGCCTCGGGTGCCGCCGTGCAGAACATGCGGCTGATGCTCGGGATGACGGACAGCGGCACCGACTGATCGCGCCGGTATTCAGGCGCTGCGCCCGGCGCGCGGCACGCAGCGCCTGAGGATGCCGGGGTCAGAAAACCTTGAAGATCGCGAGCGCCAGTACCGCCTGGGCGAGAAAACCGACGGTGAACGTCAGCGTCCGGAATACCGGAAGGCCCATTGTATACACGATCAGGTGTGCGACACGCGCCCAGAAGTAGACCGCGCAGGCAAGCACGGTCCATTTGCTGGAGTAGTCGATCGCGTTGAGGATCAGCACCAGCGGCGCGAAGATCACGAGGTTTTCGACCGCGTTGTCGTGCGCGAACATCAGCCGGTTGGCCCATTCCGCATGGGGCTTGTCGTTCCGCGACGGATTGGCCATCGCGCCGCCGAGGCCGCGGACCTGGCAGCGGTTGAGGACATAGGGCACCCACAACAGCCCTGTCAGAATGACCGTGCAAGTCAGCCAGAACAACTCTTTCGTTATCATGGGCCTCTCCGTTGAAATCGACAGTCACCGCCGCGACGGAACGAATCGCAGGCAAAAGCCGAGCATCGCTTGCGTTGCGTAAATCATAGACGGTTGCCGTGACGCCGCCAATGCGATGCCCGGAGATTTTTCGCGGGACAGGTGGGTCTAAGCCCGCACGCGGACGTAGCTTCCCGGCGCGTCCTCGATCGGCGGCAGCGCGACGCTGCCGACGGTCCGAGCCGGAATCTCCTCGCCGTCGATGTCCTTGAGCCATGCGTGCCAGTCCGGCCACCACGAGCCCTTGTGCTCCCGGGCGCCCTTCATCCAGTCGGCCAGCGTCGTGTCGCGGATGTTGTCGTTGGTCCAGTATTGATACTTGCCGAGCGATGGCGGATTGACGACGCCCGCGATATGGCCCGATCCGGACAGTACGTAGCGCACCGGACCGCCGAAGAACTGCGATCCATACAGCACCGATTCCGCGGGCGCGATGTGGTCTTCGCGGGTGGCGAGGTTGTAGACCGGCACCTTGACCTTGGAGAGATCGAGCAAGGTGTTGTCGAGCACCATGGAGCCCGTGGAAAGGCGGTTCTCGAGATAGCAGTTGCGCAGGTAGTAGGAGTGGTTCGCCGCGGGCATCCGCGTCGCGTCCGAGTTCCAGTGCAGCAGGTCGAAGGCGGGCGGCATCTTGCCCTTGAGGTAATTGTTGACGACGTAGGACCAGATCAGGTCGTTGGAGCGCAGCATGTTGAAGGCCATCGCCATCTTGCTGCCTTCCAGCACGCCGGCCCGGTTCATGTCGCGTTCGAGCGCCGAAATCTGATCCTCGTCGACGAACACCAGCAGGTCGCCGGCGTGGGTGAAGTCGACCTGGGCCGCGAAGAACGTCGCCGAGCTCACGCGCACGCGGCGTTTTTCGGCAAGCCATGCCAGCGTGGTGGCGAGCAGGGTGCCGCCGACGCAATAGCCGGCGGTGTGCACCTTCATCTCGCCGGTCGCCTTCTCGATCGCGTCCATCGCGGCGAGCGGGCCGTCCTTCATGTAGTCCTCGAAGGTTTTGTCTCCGAGACGCTTGTCGGGATTGACCCAGGAGATCACGAACACGGTGATGCCCTGATCGACGCACCATTTGATGTAGGACTTCTCCGGCTTGAGATCGAGGATGTAGAATTTGTTGATCCACGGCGGCACGATCAGGAGCGGCGTGCGCAGCACGTTCTCCGTGGTCGGCGAATACTGGATCAACTGCATGAGGTCGTTCTGATAGATCACCTTGCCGGGCGTCGTCGCCATGTTGACGCCGACCGCGAGGTTGGCGGAATCGGATTGGCGAATGCGCAGCACGCCGTTACCGGCTTCGATGTCTTCCGCCAGCATCTTCATGCCGCGCGCGAGATTGTCGCCGTTCGAGGCCAAGGTTGCGCGCAGCACCTCGGGATTGGTCATCACGAAATTCGATGGCGCGACCGCGTTGGCGATCTGCGTGACATAGAACTCGGCTTTCTTGCGGGTGTGGGCGTCGAGGCCGGCGGCATCGCGCACGAGATCGTTCGCCCATTGGGTCGTCAGCAGATAGGCCTGCATCAGAAAATCGAAGAACTGGTTCGACTTCCATTCCGGATCGGCAAAGCGCTTGTCGCGCGGCGCGGGCTGGATAGCCGGCTCGATCGCCTCGCCCGAGAGCCGCCGCGCGGCATTGCCCCAGAGATCGAGATAGGCCTTGCCGAGTTTTGCCTGCAATTCGGCGGCGCGCGTCTGGTCCGAGAGCCAGTATTCGGCGACGGCGCTGAAGGTCTTGACCAGTTCAGCCAGTTCGTTCGGCGGCTTGTCGCGCGCTTCGGCATCTTCACGCGGCTTGAGATACGCTGCGAGTGCCCGTCCGCTGTTCTCCATCGCCCGCGCGAGGTTCATCGCGAACGCTTCGGAATTGAACCCGGTTGCAGGCTTGGTTTCGGTCGGTAACTCGTTCATGGCCGTACACCAGGGGCTTCTTGGCAGGATTCCGTGACACACGTTGCCACAGGGGGCATTGAAGATGGCATAATTCGGAGACCGTTGCTTGTTTCTATGTGTTGCGGTGCGGCAAAACGTCTTGCTACGGTCATACTTGAGCCCGATGAGGCCGCTTTATAGCGTCCGCTGCTTTAATGATTTGCAGCGAGAATAGTTTAACCTTGCGGTTCGATCTGATGAAATATGCATCATGATGCCGGAAGTTCGGACGAGGCGACGTGACGACATCCGCAACGATATGGACCATGCGAAGCAGGCGTCGCGCCGTGGCCGGCGCGGCGTTGGCGATCGTGCTGTCGCTGTCGCTCGGCGGCTGCTCGACCTCGATCGCTGACTTGCCTTTTGGCGCCTCATCGGACGCGCCCGAGCGGCCCAGGGAGGTATCTGCGTATCCCGCGGTCCACGATCTCCCCGCGCCAAGGGATGAAGCGGCCATGGACCCGGTGCAGCAGGCCAAGGTCGAACAGGAATTGATCGCGGCCCGCGATCGCCAGGCTCAGGCGTCAGCGTCCAAATAGCCGGGGTCAGGTGTCTCGGTAAGTGCTGGCGCGGCGGGGCGTCCGTGATAAAAAGGGCATGATTCAAGCGCAAAACTGCATGACTCCGGCCCAGGCCGCCGGCGAATTTGTGTTTGGGTGTATGTTAACCATCTGAATAAACACATTATTTTAATGAAGCTGGCCTGCTTCGTTGAGGCGATGTGCCCTTCAACCCGCAAAACCCGGCCCGGAGCCAGGATCCATGGAAGAATTTTATCGTATCCGCCGTCTGCCGCCTTACGTGTTCGAACAGGTCAACCGCGCCAAGGCGGCCGCACGGAACGCCGGAGCCGATATCATCGACCTTGGCATGGGCAATCCGGACCTCCCGACGCCGCCCCATGTGATCGAGAAGCTCAAGGAAACCCTGGGCAAGCCCAAGACCGACCGCTACTCGGCGTCTCGCGGCATCACCGGATTGCGCAAGGCGCAGGCCGGATATTATGCCCGCCGCTTCGGGGTGAAACTCAATCCCGACACCCAGGTCGTGGCCACGCTTGGCTCCAAGGAGGGCTTTGCCAACGTCGCGCAGGCGATCACCGCGCCGGGCGACGTCGTGCTGTGCCCGAACCCGAGCTATCCGATCCACGCCTTTGGCTTCTTGATGGCGGGCGGCGTGATCCGCTCGGTGCCCTCGGAGCCGACGCCGGACTTCTTCACATCCTGCGAGCGCGCGATCATCCATTCCATACCGAAGCCGATCGCGATGATCGTCTGCTATCCGTCGAACCCGACGGCGCAGGTGGCGAGCCTCGATTTTTACAAGGATCTGGTCGCGTTCGCGAAGAAGCACGAGATCTTCATTCTCTCCGATCTTGCATATTCCGAAGTCTATTTCGACGACAACCCGCCGCCGTCGGTGCTGCAGGTGCCCGGCGCGATGGACGTCACCGTCGAATTCACTTCGATGTCGAAGACGTTCTCCATGGCCGGCTGGCGGATGGGGTTTGCAGTCGGCAACGAGCGCATCATCGCGGCCCTCGCGCGGGTCAAATCCTATCTCGACTACGGTGCGTTCACGCCGGTGCAGGTCGCGGCGACCGCGGCCCTCAACGGACCCGACGATTGCATCCGCGAGATGCGCGAGACCTATCGCAAGCGCCGCGACACGCTGGTGGAGTCTTTCGGCCGGGCCGGATGGGTCATTCCGCCGCCGTCGGCCTCGATGTTCGCATGGGCGCCGTTGCCGGAAAAGTTCCGCGAACTCGGCAGCATGCAGTTCGCGACCCTGATGGTCGAGAAATCGGGAGTCGTCGTCTCGCCCGGTGTCGCTTTCGGCGAACACGGCGAGGGCTATGTCCGCATCGCCATGGTGGAAAACGAGCAGAGAATCCGCCAGGCCGCGCGCGGCGTGCGCCACTTCCTTGAAAGCGGCATCGAAACGTTGCACAACGTGGTACCTCTCGCCAACCGGCGCTAGGCGACACGAAAAACGGCATCCGGCCTTCGGGCCGGTTCATGTCCTTTCCATCCAGTTTCTCCAGCAGGTTTTCCTGACATGGTCGCACCACTGAAAGTGGGCATTGCGGGGCTCGGCACTGTGGGAGCCGAGGTTGTCCGTCTCGTCGAAGAACAGGGCAGGGTTCTGTCGGCGCGCTGCGGCCGCGGCGTTCGTGTCGTCGCCGTCACCGCGCGCTCGAAAGCCAAGAAGCGCGGTCTCGACCTGCGCGGCGTGACATGGGCCAAAAACGCGCTGGCGCTGGCCAGCGATCCCGGCATCGATTGCTTTGTCGAGCTGATGGGCGGCTCCGGCGATCCGGCGCAGTCCGCGATCGAGGCGGCGTTGAAGTCCGGCAAGTCGGTGGTCACGGCGAACAAGGCGCTGATCGCCAAGCACGGATTGCGGCTTGCGGCGCTTGCCGAGAAGCACGGCGGCGCGCTGAACTACGAGGCCGCGGTCGGCGCCGCCATTCCCGTCATCAAGACGCTGCGGGAGGGCCTCGCGGGCACCACGATCAATCGCGTCTACGGCATCCTGAACGGCACCTGCAATTACATCCTGACCCGGATGGAGCAGGAGGGGTTGTCCTTCGCCGAGTGTCTGACGGAAGCCCAGCGTCTCGGCTATGCCGAGGCCAATCCGTCGTTCGATGTCGATGGCCACGATACCGCGCAAAAACTGTCGATTCTGGCGAGCCTCGCATTCGGTACGCGCGTGGCGCAGAGCGCCGTCTACGTCGAAGGTATTTCGTCGATCGCGCCGGAAGACCTGCGCGCGGCGGAAGAACTCGGCTATCGCGTCAAGCTGCTCGGCGTTGCGGTGCGAACCGCGAAGGGGATCGAACAGCGCGTGCACCCGACCATGGTGCCGAAAACCTCGTCGATCGCGCAGGTCATGGGCGTCACCAACGCCGCGACCATCGATGGCGATGGCTTTCCGCCGATCACGCTGGTCGGTCCCGGCGCAGGCGGCGCCGCGACGGCATCCGCCGTTGTGGCCGACATCGCCGACGTGGCGCGGGGGATCCGCGCGCTGCCGTTCGGCCGGCCCGCGGCGCGGCTGCGTGCCACCAGGAAGGCGCCGATGGAGCGTCACGAGGGCGGCTACTACATCCGCTTGATGGCGCGCGATCTCGCCGGTACCGCCGCGACCATCGCCACCCGTCTCGCGGAACAGAGGATTTCGATCGAGTCGATCGTGCAGCGTCATCCCGACGGAAAATTCGATGGGAGCGGCGTGTCGCGGAACGCTTCACCGGTTCCGGTGATTTTGATTACCTATGCGACCAGCGAGGACGCGGTGCGTCGCGCGTTGCAGGCGGTGCAGGCGGACAGGGTCATTACCGGCCGTCCGCAGGTCATCCGCATCGAGAAGAATTGAACGTCTAGGCGCGGGGCGCGTTGGCCTTGCCGCCATGTCTGAGGGAGCGAAGCGATGTCGACACACATTTCCGTACCGCCGCAGCAGTTGCTCGAGCGCATCCTGACGCTCGAAATCGTGCGGGTGACGGAGCGGGCGGCGGTGTCGGCGGCGCGTCTGCGCGGGCGCGGCATGGAAAAGGCATCCGATCAGGCCGCGGTCGATGCCATGCGGCGCGAACTGAACAAGCTGCCGATCGACGGCACGGTGGTGATCGGCGAAGGCGAGATCGACGAGGCGCCGATGCTGTTCATCGGCGAGAAGGTCGGCAGCACGCACGGACCCAAGGTCGATATTGCCGTCGATCCGCTCGAGGGCACGGTGCTGTGCGCCAAGAACATGCCGGGCGCGATCGCGACGATTGCGATGGCCGACGGCGGCACGCTGCTGCACGCGCCGGATTGCTACATGGACAAGATCGCGATCGGGCCGGGTTATCCGAAAGGCACCGTGGACCTCGATGCGCCGGTTGAAGAGAACATCCTGAATCTGGCCAAGGCGAAGGGCGTCAAGCCCTCGGAAATCACCGCCATTCTGCTCGATCGTCCGCGCCATGCCACGAAAATCGCCGCGATCCGCAAGCTCGGCGCCGCCGTCAGCCTCATCAGCGATGGTGACGTGGCCGGCGTCATCCATACCGCGGAGCCTCGCACCGGCATCGATATTTACTTCGGCAGCGGCGGCGCGCCGGAAGGCGTGCTGTCGGCCGCGGCGCTGCGGTGCATCGGCGGCCAGATGCAGACCCGGCTCATCATCGACAGCGAGGCCTTGCGCGAACGCACCCTGAAGATGGGCATCAAGGATGCGAAGAAGAAATACGAGATCGAGGACATGGTGAGGGGCGATTGCCTGTTCGCCGCGACCGGCGTCACGACGGGATCGCTGCTGTCCGGCGTCCAATTCCGCAACGAGGTGATCGAGACGGACACGGTGGTCATGCGTTCCGTCACCGGCACCGTGCGCCGGATCAAGGCCGAGCATCGGCAACTGGACAAGTTCCATCTGGATTGAGCCATGCCGGAGTCGCGCGATCTCGTCATCAGGCCTGTCGGCGAGGACGAGCGCGCGGCGTGGAATTCGCTTTGGGCGGGCTACCTGACATTCTACAAAACGGCGCTCCCCCACGAGGTCAGCGATCTGACCTGGCAGCGGCTGCACGATCCGGCGGAGCCGATCTTCATTCTCGGCGCCTATGCCGGCGGCGGCCTTGCCGGCTTCGTGCACTATCTCTTCCATCGCTCGACCTGGGCGCCGCATTGGTATTGCTACCTCGAAGACCTGTTCGTGGCCGATGACGCACGAGGACTTGGCGCCGGCCGCAAGCTGATCGAGGCGGTATGCGAGAAGGCGCGTATAGCGGGCGCCAGCCGCGTTTACTGGATGACGCACGAGACCAATGCGCAGGCCCGCAGGCTCTATGACAAGGTCGCCGACAACCTCGGTTTCATTCAATATCGCCGGAATATCTGAGCGCCATGCGTTTAGCGCAACGCATCGTTAAGACGCATTTCACCAGTTGCCGCTAGTGTCCCGATTCCGAAGTTCGCATGTCCTTGCGGCGACCTTTGATGCGAACTTCGGAATTAAAGGGACACTGGCAAGTTTATGATTCTCGTGTGGTTTCGGTTCAGAAGTCCGCTTCACCGACTCGCTGCGATGGTGTGGCGGACTTCTGAACCACCACACTAGCACTCTGACAAGGTTCGCGCCGGCGCGCAACGTGCGGGAACCGGCCAGGTCTCCAGCACCATCGTGAGCGTGAATCAGGCGGCCGTCGAAACCGGCGGTGCGGCAAACAAGGTGCTGGTCTCGGCTGAAGCGCTGAGCGGCGAAGCCGGTACGTTGCAGGCAAGCGTCGATCGCTTCCTCGCCAACATCCGCGCGGCCTGACGCCGGACGCGTTTCCGCGCAAGTATCTGGATTGTCGTCTCTGGATTGCGGCAAACGCCGCACTCCGTGCTTTCAGCGAGCGGCCGATCGGGACTATAAGGTCACGCCCGCATTGAAAGGAATGCCGGTCGCGTTCACGCGATCCGGCCGCCAGAGAGGATCCGCTCATGAGTAGCATGCCTGCCGCGCCAGCAGTAAAGGCCCTGGTGTTCGACGTGTTCGGCACCGTCGTCGACTGGCGTTCGAGCCTGATCGCAGACTTCACGGCATGGTCGGCCAAGCGCGGCGTGAGCGGCGACTGGACCGGGTTGGTCGATGCCTGGCGGCAGGCCTACAAGCCGTCGATGGATGAAGTCCGCAAGAATCCGGCGGCCGGTTTCAAGATGCTTGATGTGCTGCATCGTCAGACGCTGGAAAAGCTGGTCGCGCAGTTCGGCATCGTGGGGCTGAACGAGGACGATCTCGATTACCTGACCAAGGGATGGCATCGGCTGAAGCCGTGGCCGGACGTGGTCGCCGGCCTGACGCGATTGAAAACCAAATTCATCATCGGCACGTTGTCGAACGGCAATGTCGGCCTGCTGACGCGGATGGCGAAGAACGCCGGCCTGCCCTGGGATTTGGTGATGAGCGCCGAGCTGTTCGAGCACTACAAGCCCGATCGCGAGGCTTATCTCGGCGCGGCACGGCTTCTGAACCTGCCGCCGGAAGAGGTGATGCTGGTCGCGGCCCACAATGACGATCTGCGGGCTGCGCGCAGTTTTGGCCTCAAGACCGGCTTCGTGCCGCGCCCGACCGAATACGGCCCGCTTCAGAAAAAGGATTTCAAGGCCGACGTGGAATGGGACGTCATGGGCGCGGATTTCGGCCAGATTGCCGACCGGCTGGGCTGCTGACGGTCGCCGTCATTCTGCGTGCGGCCATCGACGGCCGCTCGCGGAATGATGCGGGCGATGCGGCTTGTCTCCGGACCTGTTTGCCCGGAGCAGGCTTCATGCTTATCTCCGCTCCATGACTTTGCCTGCCTCCGCATTGCCCATCGAAACGCCCACCGCCTTTCTCGGCGTGTCGCATTCGGCGACCGGCCGCCTGTGGCGTGACCGGCTCGATGCGCGCGGCGCGGCGCGGGCGCTGGCGATCGCGCAGCGCCATCGGTTGCCGGAGATGCTGGCGCGGGTGATCGCCGGGCGCGGCATCGACATCGATGCCGTGACGGATTTTCTCGACCCGACCATCCGCCGGCTGATGCCCGACCCCTTCACGGTGACGCAGATGGAGGCGGCCGCCAAGCGGCTCGCCGACGCGGCGATGCGCGGCGAGAGCGTCGCGATCTTCGGCGACTATGACGTGGACGGCGCGACCTCGGCGGCGCTGCTCGCCTGGCATCTGCGCCATTGCGGACTGGATCCGCTGATCCATATTCCCGACCGCATCTTCGAGGGCTATGGGCCGAACGTCGATGCCATCGATGCATTGGCGGCCAAGGGCGCGACGCTGCTGGTGACGGTGGACTGCGGCACGACCAGCCTCGAGCCGCTGGCGGTCGCGAAGCGTCAAGGCATGTCCGTGGTGGTGATCGACCATCATCAGTGCGGCGACGATTTGCCCGATGTCGAGGCGCTGGTGAATCCGAACCGGCCCGACGATCTCTCCGGCCTCGGCCATCTCGCCGCCGTCGGTCTCGTGCTGGTGACGCTGGTCGCGCTGAACCGCGAACTGCGCAGCCGCGGGTTCTGGACTGCGGAGCGGCCGGAGCCGGATCTCCTGAACATGCTGCATCACGTCGCGCTCGGCACCGTCGCCGACGTCGCGCCGCTGACGGGCCTCAACCGCGCCTTCGTCGCGAAGGGCCTGATCGCGTTGCGCCGCCGCGATCACATCGGCCATACCGCGCTGATGGATGTGGCGCGGCTGAACGGTCCGCCGGAAGCCTGGCATCTCGGTTTCATGCTGGGACCGCGCATCAACGCCGGCGGACGGATCGGTCGGGCCGATCTCGGTGTGCGGCTGCTGCTCGAAGGCGATGTCTCGGAGGCCGCGCGGATCGCGGCCGAGCTCGACCGCCTCAACGCCGAGCGCCGCGTGATCGAACAGGCGGCCGAGGCACAGGCGGAAGCCGAAGCGCTGGCCTCGCTCGGTCTCGAAGACAAGGGCTCCGTGATCGTCACGGCGTCGGAGGGATGGCATCCCGGCGTGGTCGGTCTCGTCGCCTCGCGCCTCAAGGACAAGTTTTCCCGGCCGACCTTCGTCGTCGCGCTGGAGCCCGGCGGCGTGGGGACCGGTTCCGGCCGCTCGATCGGAGGGGTCGATCTCGGCAAGGCGGTACGGCAGGCGGTGACCGATGGTGTCCTGCTCAAGGGCGGCGGTCACGCCATGGCGGCGGGCGTCACCTTGCGCAAGGAACGGCTGGCGGACTTCCGCGCCTATATGGAAAACGCGCTCGCCGCCGATGTCGCGCAATCGCGCCACGTGCGTGAGCTCTTCATCGATGGTGCGGTCAGTGCGCGGGCGGTGACGCCGGAGTTCGTGGCGACGCTCAATCGCGCCGGGCCGTTCGGCGCCGGTAATCCGGAGCCGGTGGTGGCGCTGCCGTCGCATCAGCTCGTTTACGCCGACGAGGTCGGGCAGGCGCATCTGCGGCTTCGATTCAAATCCGGCGACGGCGCGATCGTGAACGGCATCGCGTTCCGCGCGGTCGGGCAGCCGCTCGGTCACGCACTTACCCAGATGCGCGGCCAGATGCTCCATGTGGCGGGATTGCTGGCGGTGGACCGCTGGCAGGGATCGGAGCGGGTGCAACTGCGCGTGACGGATGTGGCGGTGCCGGATCCGGGGCCGGCGGTCATTCGCTAGTGTCCCTTTAATTCCGAAGTTCGCATCAAAGGTCGCCGCAAGGACATGCGAACTTCGGAATCGGGACACTAGCCTTCGCCGCTCAAATCTTCCGCCACGCCGGCGAGCCAGCGGCGGACCGCGATGGCGGTACGCGCATTGAGACCCGCGCCGAGCCGGCGTTCCACGGCCATCGCCCGCCGGCGGCACTTGTCGAGCAACGCCTTGCCGCGGCGGGTCAGCCTCCATTGCAGGACGCGGCCGTGCACCGGATGGGGCGTTTTGCGGATCGCGCCGTCGCGCTCCAGATTGCGGATAATCACGCCGACCGTTTGCGGCGTGAGCAGCGCCACGCGGGCAAGATCGGCGCCGGACAGGCCGGGATAGGCCTTCAACATGGTCAGCACCACGAATTGCGGCGGCGTCGCACCCAGTTCGTCCAGCGCGCGCTCGAGCGTCAGGCGCGTCGCGGCCTGGGCCTGGCGCAGGAGATAGGCGAGATAGCCGTCTTCGCCGCGCTTGCCCCGGCCGGGTGGAGGCGGGACGGCGGCGTGGATCGCGGCCGTTTTTTTTGCAGAGTGCGATTTTGGCGTTTTACGGCGCCCCCGCGTCCTGCGGCGCGACGCGGATTTTGTCTGCTCGATCGTCTTGCGCCTCATATAAGACCTCTTATAATATATCAGACATCTTATATAATAGAATTGGATCGTTTGGCGATGTCGAAATATCAGGGTGCGCGGCTCGACTGGCAGGACTTCAAGAACGTTGCTCCCGAGGTCAATGCCGCCGTGCAGGCGCTCTCACAGCTCGCGGCGAAAGCCGGGCTCGACAAGCCGTTGCTGGAATTGATCAAGATCCGCGCGTCGCAGATCAACGGCTGCGCCTTCTGCGTGCAGTACCATATTCTCATGGCGGAAGGGCTCGGCATTGCCGCGGACAAGCTGAACCTGCTGGCGGTATGGCGCGAGGCGCCTGTCTTCTCGGATCGCGAGCGCGCGGCGCTGGCGTGGACCGAAGCGTTGACGAGTCTCGGACATGGCGTCGGCGATGATGTCTATGCGGATGCGCGCGCGGCCTTCTCGGAGCAAGAGCTTGCGTATCTGAGTTCGGCGGTCGCGGTCATCAACGTTTGGAACAGGCTGGGCGTGGCCTACCGCTGGACGCCGCCGGTACGGCCAGCGCCGCGCGCGGCTGCGGCCTCGTGACCTCGCGAAATGAGAGGGTTTTCGAGTGAAGCGGATATCGGTTCGCGTGGGAGAGACGCGCCGGAAGGCGCTACGGAGCGCCGGTGTCGTCGCCTTCTGCGGGCTTTTCGGGGTGGGTAGGATCGTTGGGCTTCGCGTTTGCGGGGCCCGTTTCGGACACGGGAATAACCTCGCGTCCGCGTCCGCCGATCAGGCGTTCATAGGCCGAGATCAGCGTGACATAGGGATCGACCCAGAGCCAGCCATCGCGCGTGAAGACCTGCACATCGAAGTGCAGGTGCGCCGTGGTGCCGCCGGGATGGTCCATATAGTTTGAAACCAGGCCGAGCTTTTCGCCCTCGCTGACACGCCGGTCGTTGAGGATGCCGTCCTCGTCCAGATGCGTGGGATCCATGTGCATGTAGCGAAAGCGGATGTGCTCGTTGCGGGTGTTGACCAGCAACGTGACGGCTTGCTGTTTCGGCGACCGGATGATGACGCCGTCACGCACGGCCACGACCGCGTAGCGGTTCGGCACGCAGCGGTCGGCACCGTCGTTGCGGAGCGTGCATGTCGCGGGCCGAATGTCCTGGCCCTGGTGTCCGGAGCCGGCGGGACACTGTCCGACGTTGAAGTCGCGCGCTTCGCAAAAATTGTCCTGCCAGGGGTAGGAGTAGTTCTCGGCGGCGGATTCGTCGAACACCAGCGGCTTGTTGCTCGACTTGCAGCGATAGGCCGCGCCCTTGGCGTGGGGCGGCGGAATACGGCCGCGGTGGAAACAGTCGCCCCAGTTCAGGAAGGACTGCGAGTTCGCGTAGGCCGGCGCTTCCTCGATCGGAAAGCGGATCTGGGCGTAGACGGTCGGATCGGCACGGCCGCCCTGGCCGCGATAGCCGCTGTTCGCAATGATGTCGCCCGGAGGCCGATAGGTGAAATCGGGCGAGGACGTGGCCGGGCGCGGCATGACGTCCGGTTCGATATTCATGCGAGGCTTCGACGGCCGCCCGCCGGCGATGCGCAGTGCCTTCAGGAAACGCTCGGCCACCGCCGAGGCTTCCCGGCAGGCGAGCCGGTTGGCGCGCGGCACGCTGTCGAGACACTGGATCGACACCACATAGGGCACGCCGAAGCGGGTGAAGGCGTAGCGCACATAGCCTTCGCGAATGGTCCGCCGCAGATCCGGAAACTGCGCCGCAAGCGCCCGCACCGGCTCGCCTTTGCCGCCGGCCGGATCGTCGAGATCGTAGGTCAGGATCGAGCCGGTGATCTGGACTTCGACGGGCTTGTTGAAGGTCAAATGCGGCATGCCGTCGCCCGCGCCGGGCGCCAGCGCGAACTCCGCGTCGTAGCCGGACGGACCCGCTCTGAACATCAAAGCCGGCTGAAAGCCTGCCTGGTATTGCGACAGGGACAGGCTCGCCGGTGCGCCGTTGGCGCGTGCGTTGAGATACATCCCTGAATCGAACGGCAGCAGGACCGGGACGGGGCTCTGGCTGATGCCGGCAAAGATCGGCAACGTCACTGCATTGAGCTGCATCAACGCCGGCATCGTGCGCGGATCGGACGGCGGCAAGCGCCGCCGCCCGGTGAACGTGAAGCGGTCGGCGATATTGGGCCAGGCCCCGATTTCGGACTTGAGTTGATCGAGGACGGTGCGCCACTCGACGCGGACAGCCGACATGCCCGGCGTCTTGAATTCGTCGGCCGATGCGCCGCTGGGCGCGGCAAGCATCAGCCACAAGGCCGTTGCGAGTCCGGCGTAGCGGAGAGGACCGTTGCCGCGCATCGCCGGTCTCACATGCGTCGCCCCGGTTCCCACCTCGCGCTTGCGGCTAATCCTTGGCTCGTTCGACGTAGGAGCCGTCCTCGGTCATCACCACGATCCGGGTGCCGGCGCCGATATGCGGGGGAACGTTGGTTCGCACGCCGTTGGACAGGATAGCCGGCTTGTAGGACGACGATGCCGTCTGGCCCTTGGTCACAGGCTCGGTTTCGACCACTTCGAGAGTCGCGCGCTGCGGCATCTGGATCGCCACCGGCACAACACCGTGCAGCGACAGTTTCACCGTCATGTTTTCCTGCAGGTAGGGCGCCGCGGAGCCGATCACGTCCTCGGGCACCTGGACCTGATCGTAGGTTTCGGCATTCATGAAGTGGAAGCCGTCGCCGTCCTTGTAGAGGTAGTTGAAATTCTGGTCTTCGATCGTCGCTTTTTCGACCTGGTCCGTGGTCTTGTAGCGCTCGGAGATCTTCACGCCGTCGCTGATTCGGCGCATTTCGATCTGGCTGACGGGTGTGCCCTTGCCGGGGTGGATGTTTTCCGCGGTCAGAACCACGTAGAGCTTGCCGTCTTGCTCGATGACGTTGCCCTTGCGAATAGAACTGGCGATGACTCTCAAAGCTATGATTCCTAATGTTCGGGGTCGGGACCGGTCCCGATGGGACTCTCCCGGGGCCGCTGCGGCGATTTCGGGTTGCAACATACTGATTTTGCCCGCTGATGCTAGTGCCTGGGGCCCGATATCGGCCTGTTGCGGGGGGATTGCATGACCCCGGTGTCGCCCTGGTGGGACCGGGCGCGGCACGCGGACCGGCGGCCGTTCCTGCAGGCACGGAATGCCGTGACCCGTGCGCTGCGAGCCTGGTTCGATGAGCAGGGGTTTGTCGAGGTCGAGACCGGCATTTTGCAGGTATCGCCGGGCAACGAAACCCACCTTCATGCGCCGCGGACCTCGCTGACGACTCCCGCCGGCGATCGCGCCGCACGCTATCTGAGAACCTCGCCGGAATTCGCCTGCAAGAAACTGCTCGCGGCGGGTGAGCCGAAGATCGTCGAATTCGCGCGGGTGTTCAGGGATCGCGAGCGCGGCGACCGTCATCTGCCGGAATTCACCATGCTGGAGTGGTATCGCGCGGGCGAGCCCTATGACACGATCATGGCCGACTGCATCGTGGTGATCGCCCACGCGGCGCGGGCGACCGGGATCGGCTCGTTCTCGTTTCGCGGCAAACATGCCGATCCGTTCGCGGAACCGGAGCTGCTGACGGTCGCCGCCGCGTTCGATCGCTTCGCCGGCATCGACCTTCTCAAAACGATCGTCGAGGGCAAAGGCGATCGCGCCGCGCTGGCCGTGGCGGCCGAGGGACGGGTGCGGATATCCGACGACGACACGTGGTCGGACATCTTCAGCAAGGTGCTGGTTGAACATATCGAGCCGAACCTGGGGCAGGGGCGGCTGACCGTGCTGTTCGAATATCCCGCGCCGGAAGCGGCGCTGGCGCGGATCAACCCGGCGGACAATCGTGTTGCCGAACGTTTTGAAATCTATGCCTGCGGGGTCGAACTCGCGAACGGTTTTGGCGAATTGACCGATGCCGCCGAACAGCGCCTGCGTTTCGCGCAGGCGATGGATGACAAGCAAGTTCGTTACGGCGAGCGTTACCCGCTGGACGAGGATTTTCTCGCCGCGGTCGCCGCGATGCCGGAGGCGAGCGGGGTCGCGCTGGGTTTCGACCGGCTGGCGATGCTGGCAAGCGGCGCCTCGAGGATCGATCAGGTGGTATGGACGCCGCCTGCGGAGGATGCATGAGCGGCAGGACGAATAGCCGGATCGTTGCGGCGTTGCGGCAACCGGAAGAACTGGTCGCGCATGGTCTCGCGCCCGCGTCCGCGCTCGCCGACCTGACCCGCGTCGCCACGCGTTACGCGGTCGCGGTCACGCCGGAGGTGGCTGCGCTGATCGATCCCTCCGATCCCGCCGATCCGATCGCGCGGCAATATATCCCGAACGCGGATGAACTGACGGCGCAGCCCGGCGAGCGCGCCGATCCGATCGGGGACCACGCGCATTCGCCGGTGGATGGAATCGTTCATCGTTATCCCGATCGGGTGCTGCTCAAACTCGTGCATGTCTGCGCGGTCTATTGCCGCTTCTGCTTTCGCCGCGAGATGGTGGGGCCCGGCAAGGAGACCGCGCTGTCGAAACCCGCCTATGCCGGCGCGCTCGACTATATCAGGTCGCATCCGGAAATCTGGGAGGTGATCCTGACCGGCGGCGATCCGCTGATGCTGTCGCCGCGGCGGCTGGCGGAGATCATGACCGATCTCGCCGCGATCGATCATGTCCGGATCGTGCGTTTTCATACCCGCGTGCCGGTGGCCGATCCCTCGCGCGTCAGCGACGAAATGGTTGCCGCGCTGAAGGCCCCGGGCGTCACCACCTGGCTCGCGCTGCACGCCAATCATCCGCGCGAGTTCACTCCCAACGCACGCGCGGCCTGCGCGCGGATCGCGGATGCCGGGATTCCGATGGTCAGCCAGTCGGTGCTGCTGCGTGGCGTCAACGATGACGCGGCGACGCTGGAGGCGCTGATGCGGGCTTTCGTCGAATGCCGCATCAAGCCGTACTATCTTCATCACGGCGATCTCGCGCCCGGCACGGCCCATCTGCGGACCACGCTGGAAAACGGTCAGGCCCTGATGCGGGCGCTGCGCGGCCGCGTGTCCGGTTTATGTCAGCCGGACTATGTCCTCGACATTCCCGGCGGGCACGGCAAGGCCCCGGTGGGGCCGGATTATCTGTCGCGCGCCAATTCGTCTCGGGAACGTGAATACGCCGAAGAATCGCGCTATCGTATTGTGGACTATTGCGGCGACGTTCATCTTTATCCGCCGGAGCCGTAGTCGGATGGACGGAGTTGACGCAGGCCCGGAACGCCGGAGGTTCAACGGCGTTCTCGACAGATGCCGCTGAATGAGACGTTCGAGGAGGAGCGAGATGGGCAAGACAATCATCGCTGTGGCGATTCTGGCTCTGATCGGCGCGCCGGCCGCGCTGGCGCAGTCCGGAAGCCATACCGAATCCGGTAAGGCCGCAAAATCCTCGCCTCGCGTCATCAGTGCGCCGGTCGGTCACCGCCAGCCGCGGGCGAGCGACATTCCGTCGGAACAGTCCGGCAACCCGTTGCGCGTCGACCCGGCCGAGGCTGCGCTGGATCGCAAGATCAAGAGCATCTGCCGGGGCTGCTGATATTCTGGTGTGGTGGTTCAGAAGTCCGCCACACTATCGCAGCGAGTCGGTGAAGCGGACTTCTGAACCTGAACCACACGAGAATCATAAACTTGCCAGTGTCCCTTTAATTCCGAAGTTCGCATCAAAG
>Ga0153956_1000113_pt1 | contig 101336 bp, 91 predicted proteins | sample TSFL040MetaG_FD_104704 | JGI IMG/M metagenome (GOLD analysis project Ga0153956, IMG submission 104704) | Attine ant fungus gardens microbial communities from Florida, USA - TSFL040 MetaG | ecosystem: Host-associated > Fungi > Mycelium > Unclassified | place: USA: Florida, Wekiwa Springs... | reverse complement strand
TTTTGAGACAACGGATATAGACCAAGGCTGGGATGGCAAGTATAAAGGCGTAGCGCAGCCGATGGGCGTGTATGTGTATCAGGTGGAAGCGGTGACCCATGCCGGCACCCGATTCACTAAACAAGGTAATATTACTCTCATAAGATAAAAAAAATAGGATTATTATAATAAATCGGCTGTCTGAAAAGACAGCCGATTTTAGTTTGTATAAAGAATGAACGCGCTTTACTATAAATTATTTTGCCCTTGTAAAGCTTCCCAAAATTCCGCTGCTCTTCGGGTATGAGGGATGACAATGGTACCGCCTACAATATTAGCGACCGAAAAAATTTCATAAATCTGATCAGTGGTAACATTCTGTTTATAACAATTTTCAAGATGATACCTGATGCAATCGTCACAGCGTAAAACCATACTGGCGACAAGCCCCAGCATTTCTTTTGTTTGACTGCTAAGGGCACCATCCATATAAGTATTCGTGTCTAAGTTAAACAATCGGTTTAGCACCTTATTTTGTTTACTGAGAATGATCTCGTTCATTTTACCACGGTAAGCGTTGAATTCTTGTACAATATTGGACATAAAATAATTTTTATTTCTAAAGGTAAAAATCATAGAAACTATTTGCTTTAAATAATTTTGGAAAGCCGTTGCAACAAAGTATTTTCACCCCAAATCTGTTATGTATGCAAAGAGACACAGCCATATTTGAATTAATAAAAGAAGAAATGGAACGGCAACGTCGGGGACTTGAATTAATAGCATCTGAAAACTTTACGTCCTTGCAAGTGATGCAGGCAATGGGAAATGTTATGACTAACAAATATGCCGAAGGCTATCCGGGAAAAAGATATTATGGTGGGTGTGAAGTGGTGGATAAAAGTGAGCAACTGGCAATAGACCGGGCTAAGCAAATCTTTGAAATAAACTATGTAAATGTGCAACCTCACAGCGGCGCTCAGGCAAATATGGCTGTGATGATGGCTTGTTTGCAACCGGGAGATTCTATATTAGGACTTGATCTCAGTATGGGCGGTCATCTCACGCACGGATCTCCTGTAAATTTTTCCGGGAAGTTATATAAAGCGGTTCATTATGGAGTAGCTAAGGAAACAGGGTTGGTAGATTATGATATGATGGAAAAACAAGCCATCGAGCATAAACCTAAAATGATAGTTTGCGGAGCTTCTGCCTATAGCAGAGATTGGGATTATCAACGCATCCGATCTATTGCTGATAAAGTGAATGCACTGGTGCTTGCCGATATAGCGCATCCAGCGGGACTTATTGCAAAAGGATTACTAGCCAGTCCATTTGAACATTGCCATTTTGTAACTTCTACGACACATAAAACATTGCGTGGCCCGCGTGGTGGTATCGTTATGATGAAAAATGATTTTGAAAATCCCTGGGGCATTACAGGACCAAAAGGAGAAATACGAATGATGAGCCAATTATTGGATTTAAGTGTTTTCCCAGGTGTGCAAGGAGGTCCATTAGAACACGTGATTGCCGCTAAGGCCGTTTCATTTTTTGAGATTTTACAAGATGAATTCTTAACTTATGGAAAACAAGTCATCCAAAATGCACAGGCATTAGCGCAGATATTATTAGAGAAAGATTATAACATTGTTTCAAACGGTACAGACAATCATTTATTACTTATTGATCTTAGAAATAAAAACATAAGTGGTAAAAAAGCAGAAAATGCTTTGGTGAAAGCAGATATTACCCTGAATAAAAACATGGTTCCATTTGATGATAAATCTCCGTTTATTACTTCAGGCATTCGTGTAGGTGTGCCAGCAATTACCACAAGAGGTTTAAAAGAAAACGATATGCCGCAAATCGCAAACTGGCTGGATACAGTATTGATGAACGCTGACAATGAAGAAAAAATAGAAAAAGTAAAGGGCGAAGTAAATGAATATATGAAGCAATTTCCGTTATATCCTGAATGGTAAAAATATTGCAATAACTGCTTTCATTTATTTTTAACAGGGTCATATTGGCTCTGTTTTTGTATTAAATTACCTTGCAAAAAAGCTCCCACAACCACAATTTTACTTTTCCATACTTATGAGATATAAAGTTCCCACCGCACTTTTACTGGCTGCCATTATTTTAGTTTCATTTTACGACACCTCTTTTGCACAAAGGAAGAAGAAAAAAAAGGAAGCGGAAAAAACGATTTATGAAATTGATACGCTTATAAAACCAATTCCCCTTCAGCGAAGCCTGTGGCATACAAAAATAGACAAAGCGCAAAGAGGTGTAGATGCCTCTGACGGCAAAGTGGATGGCGTCGCTTATTACGGCGAGGATGAAAAGATGACCAATATCCTTACGCAAACCATGCTGAAAGATATTGATCAGTTGCAAATCATGATTGAAAATTTGCCCTTTGCAGCAAGTGCAACCAATGAATACAATGCGGAGATGCAAACTAAAATCCGCTATCTAAGCGCACTCAATGAATTATTGAGAATGTATAATAACGACAGTAAAGCCGATCCTATTTATTATCGCAGAGTCGTAGATAATTTCAGAAACCTCGTGATAGCCCGCCAGGAAAATAAAGTAGATGACTTTGTGAGAAACAATGCCAATCTGTATACCTTGGCCAATAACGATCTTTTGGAAGGATATCCTGAGGCAAGAAATTACCTGTTTACAGAACTGGGGAGAAATGAACCGCTTATTATGATCAGGAAGCTGCCGGAGTTTGCTAAATACCCTTATGCTGACGAAACTATTATCAATGCAGCAAAAATAGTTCCTAACGAAATATACAACTACGCTTCTTCGAGCAATTATACCCTTAGCAGTGCCATACGTCGCAGCAAAGATCCCTTGGTGCAAACCATTGTGCAAATTTCTCAGGAGTCGAAATCGCCGCTGAAAGCGATGCCTTTTTTAAGCGATATCTATAATAAAAAACTTTCCATAGCCGAGGTGGACAGGATCACTTCCGATCAGGATTTGTTTTATAAAAACCTGGTGCGCTTAAAGCTTGAAAATCCTGAATTGGGCAATAAAGCGCTGACAGATGAAATACAATACAGAGGGCTGAAGTATGTGCGTGATATGAATGACCTGCACGAATCACCGGATAATGTTCGTTTCAAATGCATTGAAGGATTCACACCTGAAGAACTGTATTTTGTAATGGTTTACGGACAGGATGAAATTTATACAAGCAGCTTTTTAGGCGCCTTCAAAAGAATGCAGGAACGCATGGGCGATATGAAAGGAAATGAATTGCTGGAGAAAGTTCATTATGATAAGTTCAGAACATTCATTCGTATGTGTGCTGGCTACAATACGCTGAGCAAATTTTTGGCTACGATAGATGAAGATAGGAAAACTGTTTTGATGAAAGATTTTATTGCAGGGCTTGAAAAAGGAAAAGAAGATGATCTCGAAGACGCTGTAGATGTAGCGGATGCATTTGGCAGCATTAACGATACTGCGCTGATGGATTTTTTACAGAAAGAAGTAAAAGCCAATTACGAGCTTTCTTATAAAAACAGAAGCAAAAAAGGAATGAAAATTTACGCATTGCTGTCCACACTTTTTGATGGCTTAAGATCCAGCGATAACGAACGTGTGATGGAGCGTCAATCGCAAGTGCTCAATCTTCCGCCGATTAATCTGGTACGGTTTAAAAGCTTGGAGCAGGATTCCACAGGCCGCGTTTATGAACAGTTCTTTTTTTACGGAGATGAAGACGGGAAAATGTCTTACAATAGTTTTTTGGGAAATTTTAAAGATGGTAAATGGAAAATAACACCATCGAAATACTGGACAACCATCACTTCTACCACCGGCAAACCCATTACCATTTTCGCCAACTTGCCTCTGGCAGAGCCCGAAGATGAAGAAGCGCAAAAACAATTGGCTGCGTACTTAACTGAAAACAACATTTATCCTACAGTCATCGTACATCGTGGACACAGCTATCACTTGCCGCTTACAATTGACGGGCTTAACAAACACGCCAGAATTGTGATGCTGGGCTCTTGCGGCGGATACCATAATTTAGGCACCGTTTTAGAACATTCACCGGATGCGCATATTATTTCTTCCAAGCAAACGGGTGCAATGGCGGTGAACGAGCCGATCATTAAAGCCATTAATAATCAACTGTTGGAAGGAAAAGATATTGACTGGATAAGTATGTGGCAAGGGCTGGGAAAATATTTTGCCGGCAAAGGCGTGGACAGCGATCGTTTTAGTGATTATGTGCCGCCACATAAAAATTTAGGCGCCATATTTATTAAAGCTTACCGTAAACTTTCTAACGCCGAAGAAGAAACCGAATAACCGGAAAAGTAAATTTGTAGTAACATCTATTATTAATATGGTTATATTTGTAAGAACTACAAATTGGGTTGTCGTAATACCGAAATAAGTATTAAGGAAAGTCCGGACAGCGTAGAGCAGCGCACCATCTAACAGATGGGTAGCTTTAATAAAAGCTAACAGAAAGTGCTACAGAAAATAACCGCCTTCGGGCAAGGGTGAAAACGTAGAGTAAGAGCCTACGGCATAGTGTGGTAACATACCATGAGAGTAAACCTTGCGTGCTGAAATGTCAAATAAGTAAACGACTGAGGATGGCTCGTCCGATGTTTATGGGTTGACAGATAGATTCACGCAGCAATGCCTGAACGAGATAAATGACAGCCGCTCACAGCAATGTGATGCACAGAATCCGGCTTATAGATTTGTAGTTGTTTTGGTTAAATGATTTTATAAAGCGCTTTGGTATTGTCCTGGCGCTTTAGTTTTTCTACTGTGCCTTATGAAAAATCATTCGAAAGCTTTTGCTACCAAAGCGGCTTGCTGCTGCGCATGCATCTTGCTGAAACCCGTAGCGGATGCCGCACCTGAAGCTCTGCTTATAAAACGCATTTTGAAATCTTCGGGCAAGTTGAGCTGTAAAAAGCTTAATGCACCTTTATTGCGTGGTTCTTCCTGTACCCATATCCATTCAGCGTTGCTGTATTTTTTTCGCAACTCACTAAGCTGTTTTACAGGCAACGGATAAATCTGTTCCAAGCGTACTATCGCAACTTCCGTATTTTTATCGGTCATTTGCTTTTCGCTCAGCTCAAAATAAAGTTTGCCGCTGCAAAGCAATACGCGCTTTACTTTAGCCGCTGTTTTTATATAGGCATCATCGATAACTTCTTTAAATCCACCCTTCGTAAAATCTTCCACAGGCGAATAAGCCCGTGGTAGGCGTAAGTTGGCTTTCGGAGAAAAATTAATCAGCGGTTTCCGAAAATCCCAGGCTAACTGACGACGTAACAGATGGAAAAAGTTGACGGCGGTAGTTACATTCGTTACTATAATATTTTCTTCGGCACATAATTGCAGGAAACGTTCGATACGTCCTGACGAGTGCTCTGGTCCCTGACCTTCATAACCGTGCGGTAAAAGCATTACCAAGCCACTCATCTTGCGCCATTTGGTTTCTGCGGAACATATATATTGATCAATAATCGTTTGTGCACCATTGGCAAAGTCTCCAAACTGAGCTTCCCAAATAGTGAGAATATCCGGATTAGCGATGGAGTATCCATATTCAAATCCCAAAACTGCAAACTCGCTTAGCGGAGAATTGTAAATCTGAAAAGTGTTTTTATCGGATATCGTGCTTAAGCGATTGTATTCTTCGTTGGTGTTTTCATCATGTAGCACAGCGTGGCGATGCGAAAATGTGCCTCGTTGCACATCCTGTCCGCTCATACGTATATCTTTTCCATCTGCTAAAATGCTTGCGTATGCCAGTAATTCTCCTGTTGCCCAGTCTATCTGCTTTTGCTCTGTGAAAAGTTTTACTTTCTCATCAAGCAGTTTTTGAATTTTTCTTAGAGGTTTAAATCCGGAAGGAATATCCGTTATTTTTTTAAACAGTTTTTCAAGCTCTGATTTTTTGATATGGGTATCAGGTGATTTTTCAAAGTCTTCCGGTCTTGCATGGCGCAGCTTCTGCCAGGTTTGTTCTACCGGTTGCAATTGATAAGGAATAGGTTTTTGCTTTACTTCATCCAGTCTTTGCTGCAGCTCATCCCAAAAACTTTTTTCCATGTGTTTCGCCAGTTCCTGTGCGTCTGTTTCTCCTTTTTCTAAAAGATACGTTGTATAAACTTCACGGGGATTGGGATGTGTTTTTATTACTTCATACATTTTAGGTTGGGTGAAGCTGGGATCATCGCCTTCATTATGTCCGTGTTTGCGATAGCATACCATGTCTATAAAAATATCCTGGTTGTATTCCTGACGGTAAGCAACGGCCAGTTCACATACTTTCACCACGGATTCAGGATCATCTCCATTGACATGAAAAACCGGCGAGTGCAGCATAGATGCAATGCTGGTGCAATAGTCTGCAGAGCGCGCATCATCAAAATCTGTAGTAAAACCGATTTGGTTGTTGATGACAAAATGAACTGTACCGCCTACAGAATAGCCTCTGAGTTTGCTCATCTGAAGAAGCTCATATACTACGCCCTGCCCCGCGATAGCCGCATCTCCATGTATTAATATAGGAAGTACATTGTCATATTCATTATCATAAAGCGTATCAGCTTTGGCACGTGCAAAACCCGCCACTACAGGATCTACCGCTTCCAAATGTGAAGGGTTGGGTGTGAGCTGTACGTTTACTTCTATCCCGTCCACAGTCTTAATATTGGAGCGGAAACCAAGATGGTATTTTACATCGCCGCTTCCCATAGTGGTATCCGCGGGCATGTTCCCTTCAAATTCAGAAAAAATCTGTTCGTAAGTTTTACCAAGCGTATTTGCCAGTACATTCAGTCGTCCCCTGTGCGCCATACCTATCACCACTTCACGTGCGCCACCTTTTGCAGCGTGGTTTATCAATGTGTCTAACGCGGCAATGGTCGTTTCTCCGCCTTCCAGGCTAAAACGTTTTTGACCGATGTATTTTGTGTGCAGGAATTTTTCGAAGATAACCCCGGCATTCAGTTTTTGCAGCACGCGTTTTCTTTCTTCAATGGAAAGTTGTTTTTCCATCATCGTTTCAAAGGCACGCTGCACCCAAAGGCATTTTTCGTGATTGTTGATGTAGGTATACTGGATACCAACTTTTCCTGCATAGAGATGTTGAAGTTTCTCAACAATCGATGAAAGCTTTGCTTTACCCAAGCCTATAAACTCACCGGCAAAAAACTCGCTTTCAAGGTCTGCATCACTCAGTCCTACATCTGGTAATGTGAGACGCGCTTTTCTGTCTTTTCTGTGGCGTATAGGATTGGTATCTGCAATGAGATGCCCGCGTTTACGGTAGTTTTTTATCAATTGAAAAACCGCGAATTCTTTTTGCAACTGTTGGTTAGAAACTTCTTCACCGGTCGCTTTCAGCGTTCCGTTCCCGTTTTTGGAAAGGGCAAAATCAAACCCTTCAAAAAATTTCTTCCATTCGGGATCAACAGTTGTGCTGTCTTTTTGATAATCTTCATAAAGATTTTCCATGTAAGACGGATGAGAATTCATCACGTAAGAGAAGTCTTTCATCTTGGTAAGTTCTGTGCTGCTTTTCTTTGATAGTAACGGGCAAAGTTAAATAAAAATAAGAGTTGCAAGCGCGGGTACTGCCGAAGATCCTGATTTTTTACAGTTAATCGGAAAATACTTTCAGGCAGCATAATTTTATTTAATCCTTTTTTCTTATAAACTATCCATTCTCATAACAAAGCCGTTCATTTATACATGCATTTCCCTGCAAGCCGCCGGTATGTATGCACAATATCCTGGCTTCTTCAGGGAAGTAATTCTGTTCCAGCAAATCCTTTATGCCATAAAACATTTTCGCTGTATAAACCATATCCAACGGTATTTTATAGAGCTGATAAAATTGATTCATAAATTCGATCAACACCTCATTCCATTTGCCAAAACCACCGAAATGATAACGATCTGTAAGTTGCCAGTTTGCTTTCGTAAGTTGTAATTTATCGGCGAGGTAACAGCCGTTTTTCATAGGGGCAAACCCCAATATTTTTATTGTTTCGGGCAATGCATTTCTTATTCCACTGAATGTTGTGCCGCTGCCCACGCTTACTGCCACATGTGTATAGTCGCTACGGATTTGCGCAGCCATTTCTTCAATGCCTTTCTTCCCGAATTCGTTATTGCCACCTTCGGGTATGGTGTAAGCACCGGGAAATTGTGCTTCAATTTTTTGCAGCCAGTTCTTGTCTTCTTTCTGTATGTAATCTTCCCTGCTTATAAAATGTAACTCCATATTGTTTTCTGCACAAGCCTGTAACGTTGGCGTAAGATTTTCTTTTGCATATAGTCCGCGCACTATACCGACACTCTTCAATTTTAATTCTTTTGCCACAGCAGCGGTAGCGATCAGGTGATTGGAATAAGCGCCACCAAACGTCAAAAGTGTGGTGCGGTTTTGCAGCAAAGCTTGTTCTACATTGTACCGCAGCTTATACCATTTATTGCCGGAGATGATGGGATGAACAATATCCAACCGTAAGATATCTATAGATTTTTCCTTCGCAGAAAAATGAATGGTGTCAATTTCCGGTTTATGAAAAAGAAGTTGTGCGTTATGCATTGTAGCCGTATTCGCGAAGATAGTTTTCATTGTCTCTCCATTTCGGACGTACTTTTACAAACAGTTCCAGATGCACTTTCTGCTGTAAAAACTCTTCAATTTTTTCCCTTGATCGTATGCCCAGTTTTTTTATAAGGCTTCCGCCTTTGCCAATAAGAATTATTTTCTGTGTTTCGCGCGCCACAATAATCTCAGCTTTAATCACATTCAGCGCCGGCTTTTCTTCAAATGATTGTATAATAACAGCAGTATGATAAGGGATTTCTTCGTGGTATAAATTGTAAATCTGCTCTCGTATGAGCTCGCTTACAAAAAAACGCACCGGGCGATCGCTCACGCTGTCTTCGGGATAAAAAGGCATTCCTTCCGGCAAATATTTTAAAATAGCCGGAATTATTTTTTTAATGTTGGCATTTGTCTGTGCAGAAACTGTAAAAACTTCCCAGTCAGGAAATCTTTTTTTGGCTTCTGTCATTATTCCCTGCAGCTCATTTTTATCTTTCACAAGGTCGGATTTGTTGAGCAGCAAGATTGTGGGCACTTTAAGTTTTAATGTTTTTGCTATAGCTTCCAGACCATCCAAAGGCAGTGTCGCATCATGCACCAGCAGCGCTACATCCGCATCTTCCAAAGCACTTTTCACCTGGCGCATCATCTTCTCATGCAGTTTATATTTGGGTTCTATAATGCCCGGTGTATCGGAGAAAACGATCTGGTAATTTTCTTCTGTAAGAATGCCCAGAATACGATGACGCGTGGTTTGCACTTTAGAAGAAGTGATCACTAAGTTTTCTCCTAATAATGCATTGAGCAATGTGGACTTGCCCGCGTTGGGCGCGCCAAAGATATTTACGAAACCTGCCTGATGTTTTTGCTCCATATTGAGCAGTAAAAATGCAGAAGATATTTGAGTTTTATAAGAAAAATCAAATATAGTTTTGCAGAGCAGATTGTTTGCCTTACCTTTGCACCCACATCGCGAGGTAGAGCAGCGGTAGCTCGTTGGGCTCATAACCCAAAGGTCACTGGTTCGATCCCAGTCCTCGCTACTAAAAATGAAGACCGTTTCTGAAAAGAAACGGTCTTTTGTATTTTGTAATTTTGTAGGGATGGCAGACATTCACAGCATAGAAGAATATTTCTTTGAAGGCAAATGAATAATAGCTTAAAACCCGTCTATGCTCAATTATTATTATTCAGATAAAATATCGGACTTCCTTAAAAAATTGTCAGAAACAATTATTGGAGAAATTTCAATTAATGGGAGATTAGGTCACATAAATACAGAACTTTATGCCTGGGAATTTCAAATAAAACTTCTAAAAGAAATCTTAAACAAAAACGAAGGACATGTGTTTTTTGAGTTTTCAATTCCAAGAATGGGTAAACGGGTTGATTGCCTACTTATCATCAAAAACATAGTTTTTGTTATTGAGTTTAAAGTTGGTGAAAAGGAGTTTATCAATCAAAATATTGAGCAAGTTTGGGACTATGCTTTGGACTTAAAAAATTTTCACAAACCAAGTCACCATCTTTTGCTCGTCCCCATTTTAGTGGCGACACAGGCTAAAACAAATCAAATAGAAATTATCTCATCAAGCCATAACGACAATTTAGTAAACCCATTAAGGACAAACGCGGAAAATTTAGGAAGTACAATCAACGAAGTTCTTTCCTTTTTTCAAGAAGGTGATAACATAAATAGTAAAAATTATGTTGAAGGAAGTTATTCTCCAACACCAACTATTATTGAAGCTGCAATAAGTTTGTACAACAATCACAATGTTGAAGAAATTACCAGAAGTGATGCGGATGCTACTAATCTAAAAGCTACAACTAATTACATTTCAGAAACCATTGAATACGCCAAAAACAACAATAAGAAAATTATTTGTTTTGTTACAGGTGTGCCCGGTGCCGGAAAAACATTGGTAGGACTAAAAGTTGCTACTGAACATCTGGATAAAGAACAAGGAAACACAAGTGTTTTTCTTTCTGGAAACAAACCTTTGGTAGATATTTTACAGGAAGCACTTGCAAGAGATAAAATCATACAAGAAAAATCGAAAGGAAATAAACTAACAAAGAAGCAGGCAAGAGAAAGTGTAAAAGCATTTATTCAAATTATACATCATTATCGTGATGAATATTTGCGAGACCCCAAAGCCCCTTATGACCACGTTGCAATTTTTGATGAAGCTCAGAGAGCCTGGACGAAAGAACAGACAGTTAAGTTTATGCAACAGAAAAAAGGAATTGCAAACTTTCAATATTCCGAACCTGAATTTTTAATTTCTTGTTTAAACAGACATCAGGATTGGGCTGTTGTTATTTGTTTAGTTGGTGGTGGACAAGAAATAAATACGGGTGAAGCTGGTATTTCAGAATGGTTAGCTGCAATTAAAAATCAATTTCCAGATTGGGAAACAAGGATTTCACCAAATTTGTTTGATACAGAATATGCTGCACAAGCGGCTATCGAAGATTTAAAACAAAATAGTGAGGTTGTTTTTAATGATAACCTTCACTTGGCTGTTTCGATGCGTTCTTTTAGAGCCGAATATTTATCAAAATTGATTAAAGAAATTTTGGATATTGATGAAAATGCAAAAAATACGCTTAGCCAATTACAGGATAAATATCCGATTGTATTAACCCGAGATATTGAAAAAGCAAAGAAATGGCTTAAAGAAAAAGCAAGAGGTAGTGAAAGGTATGGCATTGTTGTTTCTTCGCAAGCGTATCGTTTAAAGCCTTTGGCAATAGATGTGAAAACACAAATAAATCACGTTAATTGGTTTTTGGACGGAAAAGATGATATTCGTTCGTCTTACTTTCTTGAAGATGTTGCTACTGAATTTCAAGTGCAAGGATTAGAATTAGATTGGGCTTGCGTAACGTGGGACGGTGATTTGCGATTTACAAAAGACGGTTGGAAAACATTTTCTTTTGTTGGAAATAAATGGCAAAAAATTCATAAAGATGTACGAAAAAAATACTTGATTAACGCTTATAGAGTTTTACTCACAAGAGCAAGGCAAGGAATGGTAATTGTTATACCGGAAGGAAATAAAGAAGACCACACAAGGCAATCCGAATTTTATGATTCTACTTTCAATTATTTAAAGAATATTGGATTTAACACAATATAACTATGCAACAGGATTATTGGATAAAAGACCAAACCCGAAAAGAGACAATAACCAAAACTCTTATTCCTAATTTAAGGAATTTTGAATTGTTTGCGACTTATTACAATTTAATAGACAAGAAAGGATTGAGCTTTCCTTTAAGTTTCGACAATGAATTAATTGTGAATAAAATTTACCAGAAAAATCTTTACAATTATTTTGTTTTGGAACATAATGGATTAAAAGAGCTATACATTTTACCAAATGAAAATATTACAGAATTAACAGAAAAAATTGTTTCTAAAATTGATGATTGTTGTTGTGAAAATGAAGTTGTAGACTTATTAATTACTGAAATGTAATTTCTGAAAAGAAACGGTTTTTTTATAATATTCTGAAATCCTCTTTTATAAGAAATTCTGATATAAACTAATGATCTTCTTCCGGCTCTGTCGCTCTCAGCTTTCGTTTCAGCAATATCACTCTGAACTTAATATTGTCGTAAACCAATCCGGCTATCAAAAGAATACTTGCTATTATAAGCACGTGGAGTTGCATTTTTGAATAAAGCATTCCTCCCACCACTCCTCCAAGAAAGAAAAAGCAAATGATGGTCATGCGTAGCTTAACGGAAGAATACAACTTTTCCTTATGCTGGATGGATTTGTAAAATAAGAGTTGGGAAAGTTCGATACCCAGGTCGGTGAATAAACCTGTCAGATGGGTGGTTCTGACAGCGGAATTGGATATGGTGGTCACTAAAGAGTTTTGTAAACCCATTGCGAACAGCAGACTGAACGCTATGAAATCCGCATTGCTGTTAATAAAACAGGGATACAACAATCCAACGGACAAAAGAATAATGGATTCCGTTATTACTGGCAACACATAAATAAGCCGTTCATTTCTCCTGGCTACAAGTTCTGTAAGCACACCTGAAACAAAAGCTCCTAAAAAGAAAAAGAAAATATACAGAAAATAAACGACGCCTTTCCAGAAATTCAGCTTGAAGATTTCATCAATAAAAAAAGCGAAGTGCCCAGTTACATTAGTCGTGAGCCGTTGTACCGCAAGAAATCCACTGACATTCACAATGCCGGCTACAAAAGATAATAAGGAGGCGATTTTCAGGTTGTGGCTTAGTGTACGTGTCTTGCCCTGGTGCCGGAACAATGTGAAACTGATTTGCCTGCAAAATTACCAAATAGAGAAAAGGCGCATTAATATTTTTTACCTTTGCGATTCAAATATGGTGCTTATTATATGGCTGAACTTTCTCCTTGCCCGCTTTGCAAATCAACTTATACTTATGAAATGGATGCGTTGCTTGTGTGTCCCGAATGTGGGCATGAGTGGAATCCGAATGATAAAAATGAAAGTGAAAATGGCTTTATTGTAAAAGACTGCAATGGAAATATTCTTCATGACGGAGATACTGTGGTAACTATAAAAAATCTACCGGTAAAAGGTTCTTCGCAAAGCATTAAAGCCGGAACCAAAGTACGGAACATCCGCTTGGTGGACAGTGATCATAATATTGACTGTAAAATTGATGGCTTTGGTGCGATGGCGTTAAAATCGGAATTTGTAAAGAAGGCGTAACACATACTTTATAATAGTGCGTTGCAGATAACACCACAAATAAAAAGTTGCTATGAAAAGTAAATGAAAGAAAATTATTCATAGCCAACCTTTGCATAATAAAAAGAGGACTTTATACAAAGTCCTCTTTTTATTAAATTTTATTTACAATAACTTTTTATACATTGAATTGGATACCTTGTGCCAACGGCAGTTGATCGCTGTAATTAATCGTGTTTGTTTGACGACGCATATAGGCTTTCCAGCTGTCGCTGCCGCTTTCGCGTCCGCCGCCGGTTTCTTTTTCACCGCCAAAGGCACCGCCGATCTCCGCTCCGCTCGTTCCAATATTGACATTGGCAATACCGCAGTCGCTGCCTGCTTGTGAAAGGAATTGTTCTGCCTCGCGCATATTCAGTGTCATTATTGAAGAAGACAATCCTTGTGGCACTCCGTTTTGTATTGCGATGGCTTCTGCGAGCGTATTATATTTCATGATGTACAAAACAGGTGCAAAAGTTTCATGCTGCACAATCGTATAATCCGCTTCCACTTCAAATACGCAAGGCTTTACATAGCAGCCGCTTTCATAACCCTTTTCTTCCAGTACACCACCCGCTATTAATTGTTTACCGCCTTCTTTTTTCACTTCTTTAATCGCATTTTCATAAGCAGTCACCGCATCTTTATCAATCAATGGACCTACATGGTTTTTTTCATCAAGCGGATTGCCGATGCTAAGCTGCTTGTAAGCTGCAGTTAATTTCTTTTTAAAAGTATCATATACTTTTTCATGAATAATCAAACGACGTGTAGTGGTGCAACGCTGACCGGCTGTGCCCACAGCACCAAATAATGCCGCACGTAATGCAATGTCCAGATCCGCGTTTTCTGTAATGATGATGGCATTATTTCCTCCCAGCTCCAGCAACGAACGACCGAGGCGAGCGCCTACGGCTGCTGCCACAGCTTTACCCATACGCGTGGATCCAGTAGCGGATACCAATGGAACGCGGGCATCATTACTCATCAATTCACCGATCTCTCTGTCGCCTGCTACCAAACAGTTTACACCCTCAGGCACTTTATTGGCTTTCAGTACTTGGCTTACAATATTTTGGCAAGCAATAGCTGTCAGCGGTGTTTTTTCAGAAGGTTTCCATATACAAACATCACCGCAAACCCAGGCAATGAAAGCATTCCAGCTCCATACCGCTACCGGAAAATTAAATGCGCTGATGATACCGACAATGCCTAACGGATGCCACTGCTCATACATTCTATGCAAAGGGCGTTCACTGTGCATAGACAGTCCATATAATTGGCGGGAAAGACCTACGGCAAAATCAGCAACATCAATCATTTCCTGTACTTCACCATAGCCTTCCTGCAGGCTCTTACCCATTTCATAAGAAACCAACCTTCCCAAAGGTTCTTTATATTTTCTCAGCGCTTCACCTATTTGTCTTACTATCTCGCCGCGTTTGGGAGCAGGTACCATACGCCATTCTGCAAATGCTTTTTGCGCCTGGGTGATGGCTGCATTGTAATTTTTTTCGCTTGCTGCGGTTACACTTGCAATCAGCTTTCCATCTACCGGTGAAAAAGAATCAATTTTCGCTCCGTTTGCCTTAAGGGCTTTTGTGCCTGTATGTGCGCCATCGTTAAGTTTGTTGATGCCGAGTGTTTTCAGCACTTGGTTCATATTCATGGAGTCAGTTTTTTATAGTTGAATGATTAAATGCCCGCAAAGGTACGGAACAGTTTCAAACCTCTGTAAAACATCAGTAGGTGATTTGATAATGGAGAATTGCTTAATTCAACTTACGAATAACTTTGGCTACTATTAGCTGAATATTTTTATGCTGTATCATCAGGCGATAATATCAAATGTAAAAAGAAGCGTGGTCACAAAAAGCAACAATAGTCCGGAAAGAAATATATAATCGGCAATACTTTCATAAAACTCACCTCTTCTGGTTTTGGAACGTAGCGCCAGAAATGACATGATACAGCTGGACATAAACAGTAAAATAGCTACTACAACTATTCCGTCCACAATTGTTTTTTCCGTCATGTTAAACACCTTCAGCGAAGTAAGCAGGATAAAGCAAATACCCAGCAGATTGGAAGAAGCCGACAGAATAAGCGAAGACTTTTGTTGCATAACATTACAATATTATATCCTAAATCATTTGTGTTGTTTTATTCATTCAATTGTGAGTAAAAAGCCACGAAAAACATAAAATCCTGAGAAATTTCAGACAATATTGCTTACTTTTGCAGCGCTTTTCTAATCAAAGGAAAGAATATTTCTATATGTCCGGACAATTAAAAGAAGTACGCAACCGTATAAAATCAGTAACCTCCACGCAGCAGATCACCAAGGCCATGAAGATGGTGAGTGCTGCGAAATTGCGGCGTGCGCAGGATGCCATTTTACAAATGCGTCCTTATACCGAAAAGCTTCAGGAAATGCTGAGCAACATTGTAAGCAGCGCCTCCGGAGATATGGAAATGCGTTTAGCGGATGAAAGATCAGCAGAAAAAATCCTGTTAATCCCCATCACCAGTGACAGAGGTTTGGCAGGAGCTTATAATGCCAACGTTATAAAACGCACGCGTGAACTTATCAAAGAAAAATACAACAGTCAATTCTCAAAAAACAATGTAACTGTTTTGCCTTTGGGTAAAAAAGGATATGAATATTTTGTACGTCACGGCTATAACGTGGTAGATGATTTCTGGACAATATTTGCTGATTTGAATTTTGATAATGTGCGTAAAGCAGCTGTCTATGCACAGGAAAAATTTCTTAATAAAGAATATGACCGTGTGGAATTGGTGTACAGCCAATTTAAAAATGCAGCTACGCAAACATTTGTTTCCGAAGAATATTTACCCATACCGAAAGTAACCGGCAGCGAGAGTAAAAAAACAAACGACTTCATATTTGAGCCCGGCAAAGAAACACTGATCAACGAGCTGATGCCCAAAATTTTGAGTACGCAGGTTTACAAAGCTGTACTCGATGCCAATGCTTCAGAACATGGCGCCCGCATGACGGCTATGGACAAAGCCAGTGAAAATGCTAACGAACTGCTTCGCAATTTGAAAATCAGTTATAACCGTGCACGCCAGGCAGCTATTACGACCGAGCTTACGGAGATTGTAAGCGGTGCCGCGGCATTGCAAGGATAGTTTTTTCTATAAATAATTTTCAAGGAAAGGCGGCTGTAAAGCCGCCTTTCCTTATTTTGTTCGCTACCTTTGCAAAGCTTTATGCAGCAATTTTTTTTCAATTTTACTTTGGCTTTACGTGCACTGCAGAATAATAAACTCCGGTCGGTATTGACTATTTCCATTATAGCGCTGGGGCTGTGGGCTCTGATTGGCATTCTTACCTGCATCGAAGTTTTAAAAACAAGTGTAAGCAACAATTTCAGCAGGCTGGGAGCCAATTCATTTCAGGTCACCAACGATGTTATTAAAAGAAATCGCAGAGGTCCCATGCGTACAGAACTGAAGGTGATCAGCTATGATGATGCCAAACAGTTTAAAGAACAGTATCAGTTCCCTTCTGTAATCGGTCTTTCCGTGCGGGGCTCGGGAATTGCCGTTGTCCGGTACGAATCGGAGAAAACCAATCCCAACATCAATGTGATGGGCGTAGATGATAATTATCTTAAAATATCGGATACACGTATTATTGCCGGTCGCAACTTCTCGAATTATGAATTGTATTCAGGAACGCCGGTTTGCATTATAGGAAACGGTGTGACTCAGAAATTATTTAAGAACAAACCAGCCAATGCCCTGGATAAAGTAATTTCTGTAGGAGATATCAAATACAGGGTAATTGGTGTTTCAGAGCCGAAAGGCGGAAGTATGCTGATGAATGCCGATAATACGGTTTTGATTTCGCTTAATAATGCGAGAAATGTATATGGCGATAAAAGTTCGATTGTGATCAATGTAATGGTGGATAATGTAAATAGCAAGCCTGTAGCGGCTGAGGAGGCAGAAGGCATTTTCAGAAGAATACGAAAAATACCATTGGGCGTGGAAAATAATTTTGTAGTAAGACAGGATGACGGGATGGTAGAAGATTTTTTGCAAGTAATACAATATGTGGGTTTGGCGGCGTTGGTCATTGGTATTATAACGCTGGTGGGCTCTGTAATTGGTTTGATGAATATTATGTTAGTATCTGTAGCAGAACGTACCCGGGAAATCGGCATCAGCAAAGCATTGGGTGCAAAATCTTCTACAATAAAAAATCAATTTCTTACAGAAGCTATTCTGATCAGTCTGTTTGGCGGATGTATCGGAATTATCATAGGTCTTCTTACCGGCAATTTATTGGGTTTGATGTTTGGAAGCGGTTTTATAATTCCGTGGCTTTGGATCAGTATCGGTGTTACACTTTGTGCGGCTGTAGGTATTATTTCAGGTATTTATCCCGCCATGAAAGCTTCAAAACTTGATCCTATTGTAGCTTTGCGATATGAATAGATTTTAACCCACAATAACAGATTTGGAAGCGACAGTATATAAATCAACAGGGAGCTGGTATTACATAAAAGATACAAACGGGCGCTTTTGGAATGCCCGCGTAAAAGGCAAACTGAAAATAGATGAGGCAATTTCTTCTACCAATCCCATTGCTGTGGGAGACATTGTAGTTTTTGAAATTGAAGACGATGAATCGAACACCGCTGTAATAGCTGAAGTTAGAGACCGTCACAATTATATCGTACGCGTTTCGCCACACAACAGAAATCAAAAACATATCATCGCTGCCAATTTAGATCGTGCACTTGTTGTAGCTACCATCACTTCTCCGCGCACATCCACCGGTTTTATTGATCGGTTTTTACTTACGGCGGAAGCGTACCACATTCCCGCCACTATCGTCATAAATAAGATTGATTTATTAAATGAAAAACAGCAGGCACAATTAAAGGAATGGCAGGAAATTTACACAAAGGCAGGTTATGATTTTCTGCCTTTGTCGGCTCTTGATGAAAAAACACTGCGCCCCTTAAAAACCTTACTTAAGGGAAAAACAACTTTGTTTAGTGGTCATTCCGGCGTGGGCAAAAGCACTCTGATCAACCTTCTGATACCCGATATTGCAATCAAAACACTTGAAATATCTGAATGGAGTGGGAAAGGACAGCACACCACCACCTTCGCGGAAATGCATGACTTACCAGACGGTGGAAAAATAACAGACACACCCGGCGTAAAAGAATTTGGCTTGATAGATATTGCAAAAGAGGAACTGGCGCATTATTTTCCGGAAATGCGGAAACGCATGCAGCAGTGTAAATTCAACAACTGCCTGCACATCAATGAACCAGGCTGCGCGATAAAACGAGCCTTGGAAGACCGGGAAATTTCCCAGGAACGTTATATTAACTACTGCACCATTCTGGACACCATTGAAAAAAAATATTAATGTAACGAGAGAATGACAGAGGCAATATATATTTATGAAATTCAATAATTAAAAGAACCATTTTTACAATATTTTTCCTACATTTGCAGCCGCTTTAGAAAAAGAAGAGGAGCAGGGAAAGTTCTTTCTGATAAAGAGAAGGGAATTATGAAACACAACAGGGAATTTGAAATAGCGTGGCAAGGGCTAAAACCCGGTGAACATATTTACCAATATGAACTGGATGACCGTTTTGTAAAAAGCAAACAAACAGAAGCTGATTTCAGAAACCTGGACGCCAAAGTAAAACTGAAGTTTGATAAAAAGACTAATTTCTTTTTATTGCATTTCGATATTGATGGAAAGATAACCGTGCCTTGCGACCGTTGTGGTGATGAATTTGAGATGCAGCTTTGGGATGAATTTGACCTGTTGGTGAAACTTGCAGGAGAAGATGCAGAGGAGCGTGATGAAGATGCAGACGCCGTTTTTATTCCCCGCAGCGAAACCGTAATAGACATTAGCAATTGGCTGTATGAATTTTTGATGCTGAGTATTCCGCTTCAGAAAGTGCATCCTGACAATGCTGACGGAAGCTCCGGCTGCAATGCTGAAGCGCTGAAATTATTAGACCGGCTTTCGGAGCATGAAGAAGATGAAAAACATGCGATTTGGAAAGGGCTGGAAGCATTGAAAACTAAAGCCAAAAAGAACAACTAAAACTTCCTGAAAATTATTTATTCAGAGATTAGTAACAATAAATTAATTACATCATAAACTAAGAAAGATGCCAAATCCTAAACGACGTCATTCACAACAAAGAGGAGCGAAACGCCGCACGCATTATAAAGCTACGGCTGCAACATGGAGCATAGACAGCGCTACCGGCGAAAGTCACCTGCGTCACCGTGCACATTGGGTAGAAGGAAAATTATACTATCGTGGAAAAGTAGTGATGGACAAAAATCCGGCTACTGCAGATAACACAGAAAATTAGTAACTTTTCGCTTCCTAAACATCCATTTCACCCAAATGAAGGTAGCACTTGATATTATGGGTGGCGATTATGCGCCGCTTGAAGCCATTAAAGGTGTAAAGAAATTTTTTGAAGAAGACTCCAACGAATTTGGAGTGCATTTACTGCTGATCGGTAATATGAATGTTGCGGGTGAGCATCTGGGAATGCTGGATGCTTATAAGCAGCATTTTACTTTAATAGATACACCTGAAATTATTGGGATGCATGAACATCCTACCAAAGCATTAAAGGAAAAACCGAATTCCAGCATCGCAGTAGGTTTCGGACTTTTGCAGCAGGGTAAAGCCGACGCATTTATCGGTGCAGGTAATACAGGTGCCATGATGGTGGGTTCTATGTATTCGGTGAAAAATATTGAAGGAATTTTAAGACCAGCTATAATATCTCCCATTCCACGACCGGATGGCAGCTACAACCTTTTGGTAGATGCCGGTGCCAATGCAGATTGTAAACCTGAACATCTCGTTCAGTTTGCAGAGTTGGGTTCGCTTTATATGAATCGTGTGCTGGATCTCGAAAATCCTAAAGTGGGTTTATTGAATCTGGGACATGAAGATGGTAAAGGAAACCTGCTTTGCCAGGCTACATTTCCTTTGCTCAAACAATTGAAAGGCATCAACTTCATTGGCAATATTGAAGGAAGAGATATGTTTCTTAACAAAGCCGATGTAATCGTATGCGAAGGATTTGTAGGAAATGTAACGTTGAAAATGGCCGAATCCATCTATAATATTTTTACCGACAGAGGTATTCAAGATGATTTCCTATACCATTTCAATTCTGAAATTTATGGAGGAACACCGATTCTCGGTATTAACAAGCCTGTAATCATTGCTCACGGCATATCGCACGCCATGGCTTTTGACAATATGATAAAAGTGGCTGCCAAAATCATTCATTCCGATCTTATCAACACATTCAAGCAGCATTTCGCTACGGTGACTACTGCGTAATCTTTGTATTATTTTATTTTAAAAACTCCTAACTTGTTAGGAGTTTTTTTCATTCCAAACAATGAATAAGATAAAATGAACACATTACTTACGTTGGCTTTTATTATCAGCATTAATCTCACGATTGTGCAGCAGCAAAAACAATAATGCAACGAAAAATTTATTGCCTCAGCGGCTTGGGAGCGGATCAACGTATTTTTCAAAATCTTACGATACGTGCCACAACACTCGTTCACCTTCCCTGGCAATCTTTTGATGAAGGAGAAACTATGGAAAGCTACGCTTTAAAAATGGCAGCATTAATCAAAGAAGAAAAACCTGTCATTCTCGGGCTTTCATTTGGTGGTATGCTGGCAGTAGAAATTGCCAAGCAAAGGGACGTGAGTCAAACGATTTTAATATCCAGTATAAAAGGAGTACAGGAGTTTCCGGATATGAATTCCTTTATTATTCTGTTATTGAAAACAGGGCTGATACCTTACAATCTTTTTAAACGCCCGAATAAATACCTCTTCCGAAACTTTGGCGCTGTAACAGATGAAGAGAAAGCATTACTCACAGCAATTTTAAAAGATACAGATGCCAATTATCTAAAACACGCTTTCAGGATGATATTAAACTGGAAAAACACGACGATACCGCAAAGGTTGATTCACATTCACGGTACTCACGACAGAATATTGCAGTCTGAATATGTACATCCGGATCAATGGATGCAAGACGGCACGCACATGATGGTGTGGAACAAGGCAGCAATCATTGCAAAATGGATTGAAGATAATTTGGCATAAGGGAATTTGAATTTTTCACAATGGATGGCAGAATCAAAACTTATTGCTCTCTTTATCAATTGGCTTTGGCTCCAGCCATACCAATTTTATAGCATTGGGCGCTCCTTTTGTTTCGATGCGGTCATTATCTTTAGAATAATCCCAAAACTGAATTTCTTTGGTGTTCGCTGCATGATAAGTTCTCGAAAAAAGCCTGCGGTTGTCTTGTTGATCAAACACTTCTATATCCACATCATTTCCCCGGTAATTAATTTTATAAACTTCGGACATAGACGTACCATTGACTGTACAAACTGAAGTGATAAAATCATAATAATCCAACGCGTTTTTGTATAGATTATTCTTGCGGGTGATCAGTTTATCCTGAATTTCCACACCCCGAAACGCGTAAATTTCAACCGGTAATTTCTTAACAGCATTTACGATAACGGCATCAGTTACCTTCTCCTGAAATTCTTTGATTATCCGTTCCCAATCGTTGCGTGTAAGCTGGCTCATAAAATAGCGATCAAAACTATAGACTTTATAATTAAGTTTTTTCAAAGGCGCGCCGGACTTGTTAAAGCCGATAAGATTAGGCAAAGTAAATAATCGTATCAGCTTTGAAAGCATTCCGTTTGTATGGAAAAATGCCTGGTCGCGATCTTCGGGGAAAGGATAGAAATACTTGGAATTATTAGAATCTATAGTACTCCAATCCCATTGATTTTTATGACGATCCCAGTCTGCAATCAACATATCCAGTAAACGCGCCCGCAGCATATTTTCCTGAAGCACTACGTTTCGGTTATCTTCTCTTATTTGTTTGTAAGCTTTATCTGTACTGAAGGATTTTGAAGCTATTATTGTTTCCGGCTCTGGCTCCAGTAAACATACTCGATGTGCCAAAATCTCCCTGTATTTTCCAAGTGCCGGATCGCTGGGTACATAGTAAAGCTCATTGGGTGTGACGGGAACATTTGCCGCATAAGACAAGTCTGTAATAGTAAGTGGGGCATAAGGGTATGCTGCCGAGATTTGATCTTGCACAATACTAGCGATAACCCCGAATTTCCTTAAACTTTTGGGTAAGGCTTCAGGCTTTACATCTTTATCGATAGTGCGTAGTACCCATTCATTGCCATTTTTGTCTTTTAGTTTCAGACTTTTCGTCTGTTGTCCGCCTCCCAGTTTTTTTATTGTAAAACCTCCTTTCGTAGTGGTGAGATGAAAGATGGGCATCTTTACGGGCGTACTCCAATCCTTACGATAATTAGTGCCCATGAAAAACCATTTTAATGGTGTCAGGCGGCCATATCTCTGGCTGGCGCTTATTAAGATTGAATCTTCAACGAGTGTTTCATTTTGGGTTATCATACTTCCTTCATTCCAGGCGAGCGCCTGATCTGTAAGTAGTAACGCGCAAAAATAATAGAGAGTGAATAACAACTTCTTCATGCTTCTGTATCTTTTAGCATCTTATATGATTGCTTAAAGATTGTGCCCGACACGATTATAAACCTTTAAGCATTATAGCTAAGGTCGTTGTTATAATCTTTGTCCGTATTGCTGCGGTAGTTTGTGTTAGTACGGTTGTAATTTCTGTTGCCTCCCGGGCGCTGTATGGGTTGTCTTTTGTATTTAGGAGCGGCTTCTTTGCTGTTTTTCGCTTCCCGTACATTGATGATGTTTCCCTTCAGATAAGACATGTCAAAATAATCAATGGCATCATACGCGGCGCCTTTATCTTCCATTTCCACAAAGCCAAATCCCTTAGACATGCCTGTTTCTCTGTCAATAATAATCTTGTGAGATTTAATAACACCAAATTCGGAAAACGCTTTTTCCAGGTCTTCTTCTGTAGTGTCTAAGCTGAGATTGCTAATATAAAGGTTCATATTGTCGCTTATAAAAAGATGGTTAAGAAAAATAACAAAGTAAGAAACAAGATTCTTTTTTTGCTGTTGATTATAAAAAATTGAAGGTCAAGTTAAAGAGATAATGGCAGTTTGCAAAATATGATTCCGTCAGCGCATAATATACATTTTACCATAGCCGTTTTTATAAAATTTATCGGCGCCGCTTTCACGGTGTTCTATGGCATCACCGTTTAAAGCAGTAACCACTCTGTAAAAATAAACACCATTTCCCAACATTTGCCCATATTGATCTTTGCCATCCCATTTGTAGTCGGTTATATTTCTTCCCACATGAATGTTGCCCAATTCCTGCCGGGTAATTTCCCGAACTACTTTTCCGGTAACGGTTAGTATCTGTATTTTAAACTGTGTGGGCACCTGCGATCCTGTAAGTGTAAACACAAATGCCGTAGAGGTAGAGAAAGGATTGGGGTAATTGAGAATATTGGTAATCGTGGATTTATTTTCTACGGTAAAGGAAATTTTATAGGCAGTATTGCCTGCCGTATTCCCGCTTTTATCTTTCCCGTTCACGATCAGTTCATAAACTCCGTCTTCAATAAAATCAGGACGGTATTCTATATAAGCTTCATTTTTTGTGCCGTGCGCGGGTATAAACTTACACACGTTACCATCAAACGCTATGGATCGTGCATCATTATCAGAAGGATAGCGGATGCTTACCGCCAATAGCGAAGTGTCATCCAGTTTCAGGTATTGGTTTTCGTCTTTAAGCGTTACTTTGATATAAGGCTTCGCGGAAATGATGTCCTTATCCAAAATATGCACCCCGTCGAAAGTTACATCTATCAATGGATTTTTACGGTCGGCGGTAATCTTTACAGGCAGGTATCCAAGATTGTTCGGATGATATTGTTCCGGCTGATCGTTGTCAGGATTCGCTTCTACAAAAAACACATTATTACCTGCAAAAGCAGAAGCGTCAATATTTAACGATGCTATTAATGTATCATTTCCCGGCAGTGGTTTGTAACGCACCGTTTTTAAAGTATGTGTAATATTACTGGCGTCAATAAGTTTATATAGTACCAACATACTGTCCATTGGTAAAGATGTAAGGTTTTCAACAGCAACGGAAAAATCCAGCATTTGTCCTGTCTGGATGCTGTCCGTAAATGTGAAATAAGCAGCAGGATTTAATGCCGCTTCGGGTACCGGGCTATAAAGCACCCGCCAGTAATCCAATTGCGGACTGGTTCTGTTTTCAGAATCCAGGCTATGCCATTGCAATTGTAAATGCGGATATTGCACAGCGCTGATAAAATTCAAGGAAGTATCTTTAGCTACGCCATTATATAAAATAGTTTGCAGGTTATTGGTGTCAATACCAGTAACAATTACAGACGGATGATCATTTTGAATTTTATTGTCTAAAGCGGAATAATTCCACTTTAAAGTTTTCCATTCTTTAGAAGGTCCGATGATCGTACTTATCAGATTACCTTCACTTATCGTTGCCGGAAGATTAAAAATGCGGATCAGTGAATCATCGAAGTGTTTTGCAACAATCTGCGTTATTGGGTACGTGTTATCATTTTTCCTGGTAAAGAATATAAACGGTTTCGCATAGTTGAAAGAATCTAAAGTCGTAAAGCCCATATTGAAAAGCGTATGGTATAAAGATTGTCCAATGCCGTTTATATTCTCATCTGCTTTCCATTCATTTGCTAGTGAGGTGTCGTAAGCATCATAATTTATTACGTTTTTTACCAGCACATATTCATGATCGGGTATGCTGTCCAAAAAATGTTTGGCGTTATTTCTTCCCGCAAGTGTATTCACCGGAAATTCAAATGTATAAACATTATTATTGGCACTTACGGAAGGACATGCAGCGTAAGAGCCGGAAGCGCCTCCCGAATTTTTCCATAGGGCTGTAGAAGCGGAGTCCATAACAACGACCTGAACTGTGCCATTCCACGGCGGGCATCCTATAGTTTGTATTTTAGTGTCATTCACTGTTATATTGCAGTAGCGGCTGTTATCCCAGGGGCTGCCTCCGGAATTGCTGTAAACGGCATTATATACTTCAAGAACCGTATTGCCGGTAGGATAGGTAAATTTCCTGTCTGCACTATACTTGAGTGTTTCAAACTTGTCTTTAAGATATTGATAGTAATGTGACTGATTCCATCCTTCGCTGCCATTAGCCAGGTAAATAAATGAACTTCCACTCCAGTTGATCTGTCCATTCACCGTACTGTCAAATGCTGCGCGCCAATAATAAACTGTGCTGTCGCGATAGTTTACTGAAGGAGTCCATTTTATAACACCACCTTTGCTGTTCACCGTAGTTTGTTGCAGCAGATTGCTGTTAAATAATTCCGTTGTATCTATCTCCATACGGTAACGTGCCATTCCTCGAAAAGGATTGATGGTAGAGGCTTTTAGTGTAATGTTTTGTTGATTGATAATACTAAATTCCTGAGGGTAAACGGGAACGAGGTTATCCGAATAAATAAACAAATCCAGCGTAGCCGTATTATTCATCTCGCTCATTTCATCATAGCGGTTATCATCGTCAATGGTTACTTTATATTTATTCAGTCCCAAATCAGTGGTAGCGTTTATCGGAACTTTGATTAATACCGTATCGCTATTGAAAAGATTCACGATCTTCAACGTATTGATTATCGTCGTCTGATTTCCGGGATTGATATGTTCCACTTTTAAACTGACTGTATCCCGTATGGCTTTTGCAAGATTATAAGCAACGATTTTAAAGGTAAAGCTGTCAAGGTCTGTAGAAACATTTGCGGGAATTGCGGAAAGTCCGTCGGCAGCTACGTGATAATCCGGTTTTTCAGGATTATAAAACTGCAATGCGGGATCTCCCTGCAAGATCATGCTTTCAAGATGGTAAAAATTGGAAACATTTGCCAGATCATTGCTTCTAATTACATTATATGAATATTTTGCATGTTCGCCTATTCCTTTTCTATAATTTACCTGTGATAAGCTTTTATAGAATTGCGGCAAATACAACTGATGAAAGGGAGCATATTGGAGGTTATCAGCAGCTATGATGCTTACCGATCCGCCGGTAGCAGATGCCAGATATTGCTCGCCCAATGTTTTCATAGTAGCCAATGAAAAGATATATGCAACATCGCAACCCAAACCTAAAACATGGGGGAAACGCGGCGTATTCTGAAACTGATCCGGAAAGTTTAAACTGCTTATCTGAAACGCACTTTGAGAAGCATGACCATGATAGGTTATTAGTGAAACGCCATTTTTTACCAGGCTGTCAAGTTGTTCATCTCTTGAAGGATCTATGGGATTGGTGCTTCGCTTCGCTACAGAATATACAACTCCGCCAAACGATGTATCTGTAATAATCGAGGAGCTGGAATTCAGCGTATTAAGAAAACCTTCAGAGTCCATCTTCGTTTCCCCACCTGCTGCATGTACTACTTTTTTCTTCCAGAGTTCTGTTTCATAAGTGGGTAACGCCGGTGTTGCCATCGCGCTTTCATAAGTCTTTACTTTATCCAGATAAGCGCCTACTTCCGCTGCCGTCCATGCAGATAATCTTCCCACATTTACGGCTTCCAGCTTGTTGGGTAAAAAGTTTACATAGTCAGCATCAGAGCCTGGATATCCATAAGCCGGTACGTTGCCCGCATATCCATAAGCGGCGCTGTTGGTAAGATAAGTGCGGTACTTGCTGTAATAAACGCCTTTGCCAATCAGAAACAAATCCAGCGGTTTTACCGTCCAGTTGTTATAAGCATAACGCATGAATTGTCTTACAGATGCCGGATGAATATCTATTCCATAAGCAAACTGATCATAAAGATCATCTACATTTATAACCACCGCATTTCTGTTACCACCAATTGCACTGGCTCTGTAGTTTGCATAGTCCTGCACATAATTTCTGCCGTTTGTTACAGCCTGGTAATTTTTCTGAGTAATAATCACATAATCACCCTGATTGGCTGATAAAGCATAGTTTTTAAATTGCGCAGCATATACAGGCTGTGTGTTGAATCTTTGATTGCTGTTTGCAGCCACTAAAACCAACTGACGTTCTGTAAACGAAGGCTCTATATAAAAACGTGTAAGATTTGCTACAGCTATATCTCCCCTGTAATACTTGTTGTTTGTAAGATCGTAAAGTAGAGGAGCTGTGTTGTTTTGATTAAAATTCTGAAATTCCAGATATTGAAAAGAGGAGCTCGGGTCTAATTGAAATTTGAAATAATCCAGACCTGATACATTAAAGTCGCGGGGATATTTTACTGAAATGTAAGAGCTTCCATAATAATCAAAATTGGAACTTCCAGTCATCGTACAAGTAAACTGCATCGTATTGGAAGAAGATAAAAGGGAAGAACTGATACCTACATCAAAATGTTTGGTAACATCATAAGAAATAGTTGAGTCTGCGATGAGTTGATTGTTGATGTAAATTTTTAAATTCTCATTGGTGGTGTTGTAGGTATTGCGTAGCACGGCTGTTTTTATACTTGCAGTTCCTGTTGATAACGCATTTGGAGTAGCTATGTTTACTGAAAACGGTTGATTGGTAAAACGGGAGCCTTCTGCAAAACCTTCACCGTTATTAAACTCACTGTAATAAATTTGGTACTGGCCTGCATAATGTTCTCCATTGAAAAATTCATTGAAATAATCTTGTCGGGATGTAGCATAACAAAAACTTTGAGCCGGCGGCGGATTGGAAATCGTATTGACGACATTTTGATAGCGTAAATTATTTCCTGTTGTTGTTACAGTAAGAAAATAAACTCCTGTATCTGAGAAGAGGCTTCTTGTAATATTGGATTGCCAGGATTTATGAGCAAACAAAGCCGTGTCAGGATTTCCACTTGCCTGCTGTCCAAAAAATTCGATATAATCATTGTTGGTAAATGTTGCATTCGTACTTACCAAAAGCGGCACTTCCACACCTTCACAAAACACTTTAAACTGAGTGCCTAAAGTAGTGGTCGGAACACCGGCAGCATCCAAAGTCGTTTTATTAATTCTGTAAATGCCTTCCTTGCCAACTTTGAATTTATAATAAGTGGCGTTGTAATCTATCCATTCGTTGCCGTAGAGCTGCGCGCTTAGCTTTGCCGGTAAGGCAAACAATGCGATAAGAAAGGTGTAAAAAATTATTCGTTTCATAAAGCGTTCTTTTTATAATTATTGCTTTACACTGGTTTTTGCAGGTTTATTAATATCCACCCGCAAGGAAAATACGTGCGTAAACAGAGGATTGGCCTGCGTTTGCAAACTTGTAAATGCGTAATCAATATTCACCGCATTGAGCTTAAAGCCAACACCTACCGACGGCTGATAGATCATGATCTTTTTAGTATTGGATGTGTCTGCATCATCCAGCACTCTTTGAAAATTCCCAATTCCCAATCGTAAAAAAATAGTGTTTTTATAATTGCCTTCTACTCCAAGATGTGGATCAAAGCTTACAGCATTGGTATGGATAAGTGTATTCCTGTTTCCGTCTGTTGTCATATCTACACCCAGCTCTGCGAGCACCTGTATTTTATTTCCGGGCTTCAACAGATTTCTTGCCGCTGCAAAGTTGAGTCGGGGATAAGTGATCTCGTAAGATTTTACAGGGATTTCATTTCCTGTTTGCCCGAAGACTTGTTTTTCTTTATCGGTAAGATGAAAACTCCATGCGGTGTAAGTGGTGGTGATATCTTTTGCCATAATGCCAAAACGCCATTGTTTGTACTTGGCTTGTATGCCCACATCAATACCAAATCCCCAGGCGCTGGCCATGCTTCCCAGATGCCGGTAAATCACTTTGGCATTGCCGCCGACCGTTGTTTGTATAAGGGTGTCTTTAAAGATTTTTAAGGACTGCGCATACGATAACAGAAAAGCGTAATCGCCCGCAGAAATGGATTTCAGCTTGCTGTCGTCAAATGATCCGTCCGGCTGCACATAATCTATTGTATTGGGAATATCATCAATAGCAAAGCGCAGCGCAGAAAATGCGAGTGTTCTTTTTTTATTTTTTAAAGGAAGCGCTATAGCACCATAGTCATATTTTGCGTTGCCGGAGAAATATTCAGCATGCATCAATCCTACCTGATAATCGTCGGTGATTTGCATTAAGCCTGCGGGATTCCAGTAAGCAGCGGTGACATCATGCGTAGTGGCAGCTTGTGCGCCAGCCATAGCCAATCCTCTTCCGCCAACGCCAATGTTCAGGTATTCATTTACATAAATACGTTTCTGAGCTATGACAAAACCAGCAGAACATAAACATAGCAACAGGCTAAGGGTAATTTTTCTTCTCATGAAAACAGGTTCAACTATAAGGTCAAAAATAGAATTTTATAAGGGCATTCTATTATATCAATTACAGTTTAAACGCATAATTGAGAAAAATATTTTACAGGCGTTATTTACAAATCTCCCAACCCGATAGTTTCGTGAAGTGAAGGGATCAAAACATCCCGGAATCCTTTTTTGATCAAACGATTGCGAAAAACTTCCTGCACCTGAGGCTCTCCATGCACGAGAAAAAGTTTGCGCACATTTTTTTCATCCTGGCACGAAAGCCACTGGCTCATATCTTCATAGTCTCCATGCGCACTCAGTGTATCAATAGAATTTACTTCCGCCTTCACCTCATAATGCACGCCGAAAATAGAAACGTGATCAGCTCCTTCTTTCAGCCTGCCGCCTAAAGACTCGGGCTCACAATAACCAACCAGTAAAATGGTATTGCGTGTATCGTTGATATTGTTTTTGATATGATGTTTTACTCTGCCGGCTTCTGCCATTCCTGAAGCTGAAATTATGACCATTGGCTCGCGCATATTGTTTAATGCTATGGAATCCTGCGCGCTTTCAGTATAGCGCAATCCTTTAAAATCAAAAACATCATTATCGGTTTCCAGCATCTTGCGCACATCTTTATTAAAACATTCAGGGTGGCTTTTTACCACTTTGGTGATCTTTGTAGAAAGTGGACTGTCCACAATATAACTTACCGGCGGCAGCCTTCCTTCTTCTTCCAGGCGATTGAGGATATAAAGCAGCTCTTGTGTGCGTCCTAAGCTAAAGGCTGGAATAATAAGTTTTCCTTTTTTCTCCAGGCAAGTATGCACAATGTTTTTAAACAATTCTTCAATAGCTTCTTTCGTGGTAGGGTGTAATTTGTCTCCATAAGTAGATTCCATAATGACATAATCTGCTGCAGGAAATGGCTCAGGAGATCGCAAAATAGCATCTCGATATCTTCCTATATCTCCACTGAAGGTCAACGTTACTTCTTTGCCTTCTTCCCGGAGTTTTAAATTCACAGCGGAGCTTCCCAGTATATGTCCGTTATCAGTGTACATAAGGTCTATGGCGTTATCCACTTTTGTCCAGGTTCCATAATCTACCGGTATCAGTTTAGGGAAAACAAGCTCTGCATCTTCTACGGTATATAAGGGTTCGTAAGGCTCTTTATTTTCTTTCTCTCTGCGTTTGTTGCTGTAGTTTACGTCTGATTCCTGAATGTTGGCAGAATCAAGTAGCAATAGTTTTATAAGTTCCACGCTGGCGGTAGTGCAATAAATGCTTCCTTTATAACCATCTTTCACCAGCTTGGGCAGTAATCCGATATGGTCGATATGCGCGTGAGAGATAATTACATAATTAATTTGTGAAGGTTCAAACCCCCAGTTGCTGTTAAGCGGATAAGTATCTTTACCCATTCCCTGAAACATACCACAATCCAATAAAAGTTGAATATCGGAACCGATATGTACAATATGTTTTGACCCTGTTACTGTGCGTGCCGCTCCATGAAAAGAAATCTTCATCAGTTAGTTGTTTTTTGTTTGTTGCAGTAATGTAAAAAATTATTCCAATAAAAACGATAAGGGTCGCGGCGAAGCCGCGACCCTTATTACTTATAAAAAATCCGAAATTACTTCACCATGCTTTTGAAAACTTTTTCATCCACTTTTACAGGGTATTTCGCTTTCAGGTTGGCGTTCCATTGTTTTTCCAGATAATCCTGGTATTCGGCGATCACATAGCCTCTCGCGTCATTCAGCGATTTCTGAGAGTTGCCATTGAACACTTTATCTGTTTTCACCACCGTATAGCTGGCGTCTGTATTTTTCACAGGCTGGCTCAGTGTTTCCGGTGCTATGGCGCTTTTAGGCACTTCACTGAATCTAGAAAATTCGTAACGTCCTTCCTGCATAGTCACTGCATCCGGATTGCTTTCTGTATTCATCGTTTTTACGAAATCCTCGTCAGAAAGTTTTTTGTTTTTTTCCAGCAGTTTCATGCCGTCTTTCATTGCCGTTTCATCTTTAAAATGATAGACCGTGCCGCTAAAACCGGGTTCCCACTGGTATTTTGTTTTATTGGCATTGTAGAATGTTTGTAATCCGATGGTGTCTTTCGAGGCTCTTGTCCATACATTTCTGTCCATCAGCTCGAAGAGCATGATACCATCGCGGTATTCGCCCATTAAGTTTCTGAATTCAGGATTTTCTTCGATCAGTTTATGTTCCTGATAATCATTGACTACTTTCTCTTCATACATTTTATAGATGTCATTCATGGTACTGTGTCGGTTTCCCATAAGCCTGCCGCGTGTGAGCAGTGATGCAAAATCCATTAAGTCTTTTTGCGTATAAGCGGTTGCGCCCAGTGTAAAAACCGGTTTGCTCATGGTGGCAAATTCTTTAGAATCAAAAACACCAGACATTTTACCGGTATCGGGTATCGCATCTACGCGACTGAGCAGTTCTTTATAATTGGCAGGATATTCTTTGAATCCGTTTTTCTCCTTTATTTTTTCAAAGAACGCGTCTTTGGCAATTTGTGAACGGGAGTCATTTTCTATTTTCCTGGATAGAGAAGTTTTTACAGAATCAAAAGGCATCACAGGATATTTGTTGATCAGCTTTATAATATGAAAGCCGTATTCTGTTTGTATAGGAGCGGAAATATCTCCGGGTTTTTTCAATGAAAAGGAAGCATCTTCAAATGCAGGCACCATGCGTCCTACTCCGAATTGCGGCATTACGCCTTCATCTTTTACCGTGAATTTATCATCAGAATGTTCTTTAACCATTTCTGTAAAAGAAGCTCCGCGTTTCAGCTCGGCATATACTTTATCGGCTTCTGCTTTAGCGGTTTTTATACCATCTTCTCCTTGCGACTTGGGGGTGGCAAATAAAATTTGCGCTACTTGCACTTCTCCGCGGGATGGTCTTTTGTCCAGCACTTTCACGATATGGTATCCCAGCGCCGTACGGAAAGGGCGGGAAACTTTTCCTACTTCGGTGGTGTAGGCCGCGTTTTCAAAAGGATAAAGCGTTTGCATAGACGTCATATAACCGATGTCCCCACCTTTATCATTAGAACCCTTATCTTCAGAATATTGTTTGGCAAGCACGCTGAAGTCAGCTTTGTTTTTTGTAAGCGCTGTGTAAATGCTATCCATACGGCGATAACGCACCAATGTGTCTTCGGGCGACATACTCGCGGGAGCCATGATGAGAATGTGCGCTACATGGCGGTCTTCTTTCATGCGCTCGTAAGCTTCCTGTAAAAGACGATTGTTTACCTGCTTATCGGTGAGATAGTTTTTGGATAATTGGCGGCGGTAATTGTCCAGATCTCGCTGAATGGCAGGCAATGTATCCAGTTGTTGTCCTTCCGCTTCCTTCACTTTCATTTTATACAGCGAGAAAAGATCCAGATATTCTCTAAGCGCCGGTTCCGAAAGATCGGGCTTTTTGTTCATGGTATTTTTCTCATAGTTTCTGAGAAATTCTTCTTTGCTTACAGAATTGCTTCCATACGTAAAAAGTGTCTGCGCCGTGCTGCCTGAGGTTATGAAAGCAGCGGCGAGAAATGATAATACCAACTTTTGCATGGTGGGTAATTGTTTGATTGTTTTATTTTTTAGTAGATGATTTCTTTCGTTCGTTGATGTCTATGACCGTTGCTATATTCGAATGATCCAGGCGTTTGCCAATAATGATTTTGTTTTCATCCAGCAGATAAAGATTGGGCGTGGTGCGAATATCGTATAACAAGCGGAAATTGGATTTGTTATCCTTGTCATACAAATGGATCCATCCGTCCAGGTTATGTTTCTTAATGAAATCCTGCCAGGTTTCCACAGGATCATCGGTGCGGATGCCCACAATAGTAACACCTTTTTTCTTCAGTTCCGCACGATACACAGAGTCTATTTTAGGTACTTCCAGCATACAGTGTCCGCAGGTGGGCTCCCAAAATACAAGCAGGGTATATTTGGATTTAATGTCGGAAAGATGATAATTTTTTCCATTAATATCCTGCAACGTCAGCTCCGGCGCGGGGCTTCCCACAAGGTTAGGAGATTTTCTTGCCGCTTCCTCCACATATTTTTTCAGCTGATCATTATCCAGCCAAAAAGCATCGCCTTTCATGTGGTAGTTTTCTACAAGGTAAACAAATACTCTGTCCATACCCATAATCTTGCTTGTTTGCGCATTGTAGGTAAGCCAGAATAAAGTGTATTTAAAAAGTTCGGTTCTTTTAGGAATCTGAGAAAGTATCCAGTCACTTTCCTTGATCATGCTGTCTTCGTAAGGGTAGACCAGTTTGTTGAAATATTCATCCAGCTTGGCATCAAAAATAGGAGTGTGGATAAGACGGTCATCATGAAAATTAAATTTATCCCAGTAATGATCTTTATAATAATGGTAAGCAAAGGCGCTGTCCACTGTGCCATCTGCCAGATAGTGTGTGCCGTCAGGCACTACCGGAGTTTCCAGCGCGTTGAAAATATTTGACAGCAATGTGTTGGGATATTTTTCAGAATAGCTGTTTCTGTATTGCGATAAGGCTTTGGATTCTTTACTTGATTTTTCTCTTATATCAGCCGTGTCTTTAGCGGTTTTGGCTTTTGCCAGTTGCTTTTTAAAGCCTTCCTGTTTTTCGCCAAAACCTTTGAGGTAATGAACATATTCATAAAAACGGTCGTTCTCAGGCGAGTTTTTAAACTTTACACTGTAAGGAAGGTTTTTCATATCCACGGCAATGCTCATGTCATCTCCATTCTTTAAAAGAAATTCGAAATACGCATTGCGGGAAGAAGGCAAAACCATATAAATGCCGCCCAGCACAGAGTCTTTATTTTCCAAAATGGCTTCGCCGTTTTTGTTTACATAAGCGGAGTCCGATTTGTAAATCTTAGGCAAGGCTTCACCGAAATAATGCACCAGATAAATCATCGAATCATTAAAATTGGTAAGGTTCACCTTGATTTTATAACCATCTTTGGCAAAAGTGGTGGTGAAAAAACTCAGCAATAAGAGTGTGGCAAGTAATTTTTTCTTGTTCATAAACTTTGGCGAAAATAATTGTTTTCAGCATTCACAGACAGAAACAATATTGGATGTGTTGGAAAAAACTTGTCAAAAATAACTTAATGAAGATGGGACGTATAGTTTGATGTGTAAATTTGCACGGTTTTAACTTTTTAAAATATTGGCAAGAAAAAAGAAAAATATCGTTGTAGAAAACGTATTAATAGATGCTTACGCCGCCGAAGGGAAAAGTATAGCGCATCTTGAAGACGGTAAAGTGCTGTTTGTGGAAAATGTAGTGCCGGGCGATGTTATTAATGTGCGTATTACAAAATCCAAGAAAAGCTGGGCGGAAGGGAAAATGACGGAACTGATTGCGCCATCAACGCTGCGTGTAGATCCTTTTTGCCAGCATTTCGGCGTATGCGGCGGTTGTAAATGGCAAATGCTTCCTTATGCGCAGCAGCTTATTTACAAACAACAGCAGGTGGAAGATCAGCTTAAACGCATCGGGCAGATAGCCTTGCCGGAAATACAACCCATTCTCGGCAGCCACAAAGAAAAATACTACCGTAACAAACTGGAGTTTACCTTTTCCGCACAACGCTATCGTACCCATGAAGAAATAAAAGCCGCGAACGGAGCGCTTTTTTCTAAAGAACACGCGCTTGGCTTTCATGCACCGGGCTTGTTTGATAAAGTAGTGCCCATATATACCTGTTATTTGCAAGACGAGCCTACCAATCGTTTGCTGGAAGTACTGCGCAATTTCTCAGAAAAGAAAGGATACAGCTATTATGACTATCGCTTACAGCAAGGCTGGCTGCGTAATGTGATTCTGCGCCGTACCAAATCGGGAGAAGTGCTGATCAACCTGGTTATAAAAGAAGAAAATAAAAAAGAACGTAAAGCTATTTTAGAACATTTACTGGAAGAAATTCCCGGCATTACATCCCTGCACTACACCATCAACGGCAAAGTAAACGACAGCCTGCATGACCAGGAAGTAATTACTTACTATGGTAAAGGTTTTATAGAAGAAACACTGGAAAATTTCCGGTATAAAATTTCTCCGAAATCTTTTTTTCAGACCAATAGTTATCAGGCAGAGCTTTTGTATCAGGTAACCCGGGATTTTGCAGGGCTTACAGGAAATGAAACTTTGTATGATCTTTATTGTGGTACGGGTAGCATCGGTATTTTCTGCTCTAAAAAAGCAAAGAAAATCATCGGCATTGAAGCGATACCGGAAGCAATAGAAGACGCAAAAGAAAATGCTGCGATGAACGGGTTGGACAACTGCCAGTTTTATGCAGGTGATGTGGCGGCAATCTGCACCGATGATTTTTTTATAGCGCATGGAACACCGGATGTGATTATTACCGATCCGCCAAGAGCCGGGATGCATGAAAAGCTGGTGCAGCAACTCCTGAAAATGGAAGCGCCAAAAATCGTCTATGTAAGTTGCAATCCGGCTACGCAAGCCCGCGACCTGCAATTGCTGGATGCGAAGTATAAAGTAACCCGGCTGCAACCTGTAGATATGTTTCCGCATACGCATCATATAGAAAACGTAGCTTTGCTGGAGCTGAAGTAAAACAAATTCTGTTTTGGTTTTTATAATAGCAAAAAGGTCTTCGCAGCTTTATCATCAATTCTTCACTAAATTTGCACACTCAAAAAAAAATAAAATGGCAGGACGCAAACTCATAACCCTTGACGAATTTACCATTCAGGAAACACGCAAATTTCCGCAAGCTACGGGCGAGCTTTCCGCTTTGCTGCGTGATATAGGGTTGGCATGCAAGCTTATTAATAAACAAGTTTCTAAAGCAGGATTGGTAGATATATTGGGAAAACACGGCGCTACCAATGTGCAGGGCGAGGAGCAAATGAAACTGGATATTTATGCGGATGAAACATTGATTCGTGTTTTGCAAAATAGCTCTGAATGCGCAGGTATTGCTTCCGAAGAAAATGACGAGCATATCTGCTTTGATGATGAATTTTCTCAAAATTCAAAATATGTTGTCCTGTTCGATCCGCTGGATGGATCTTCCAACATAGATGTAAATGCTTCTATAGGTACCATTTTTTCCATTTATAAAAGAGTGAGTCCATTAGGAACTCCTTGCAGGGAAGAGGATTTTTTACAGCCGGGCAATAAGTTGATGGCTGCGGGCTATGTGATCTACGGCTCCAGCACTATGATGGTTTATGCTACCAAACTTGGAGTGAATGGCTTTACATTAGAACCTTCTATCGGTGAGTTTTGTTTGTCGCATCCGGATATGAAATGTAAAGAGAAAGGGAAAATTTACTCTATCAATCAAGGTAATACTAACAAATATAACGACTGCACAAAGGCATTTTTAAATTATTGTATGGAAGAAAATAAGGAAGAAGATCGTCCATACTCACATCGTTACATCGGTTCTATGGTGGCAGATATGCACCGCACACTTATCAAAGGCGGCATCTTCATGTATCCTGCCGATAAGAAAAACAAAAACGGCAAACTTCGCCTGCAATATGAATGCAACCCAATGGCATTTATCATAGAAGTAGCAGGAGGCAAGGCGAGTACCGGAGATCAGTCTGTGCTCGAAGTGCAACCGACAGAGCTGCATCAGCGGGTTCCCATTTACATCGGTTCCAAAAAATTAGTCGAAAAAGCTTTGGCGTATATACGTAAAGAAGAAACAGTAGCCTAAAAAAATATCATGCGCACCGTCATTTGCCTTCTGCTGTCCAATTGTTTTATGACCTACGCATGGTATGGACATTTGAAAAAGGATACCAGTGATATGCCTTTGCTAAAGCTGATAGTCATAAGCTGGAGCATTGCTTTTTTTGAATACCTTTTTATGGTGCCTGCCAACAACCGTTTTGGAAAGCAAGAAGGTTTTTCTCCTTTTCAATTAAAAACAATTCAGGAGGTAATATCGCTTACCGTTTTCGCAGTGTTTGCTCTTTTGTTTTTGAAAGAACCTTTCAGGTGGAATTATCTTGTAGCTTTTGTTTTTATTATCGGAGCTGTATATTTCATGTTTCTTCCCAGCAAATAAAAAAACGAACACTTTTGTCGCCGGTAAAAAAAATTCTTTATAAAACAGGTATTCATAACTGGCTCATGATGCCCGTAAACAAGCTTCTTGCCGGTGCTTATTTTATTAAGTTGTGCAAATGGATTTCTGTAAATCGCCATCTTGAAGTCAATGATTTTCCAACGAAAATTGATTATAAAAAGCGATATATAGTACACAACTATATTGCCGATACACTTATTGCTAATAAGGAAATTAATTATCTGGAATTTGGTACAGCCGATTGTGAAACATTTATCTGGTGGTTGCAGAAAAACACAAATCCGGCTTCCCGTTTTTATGGCTTTGATACTTTTACAGGCTTGCCGGAAGACTGGGGCATTTATAAAAAAGGCGCGTTTGACTTGCAAGGGAAAATACCGGAGATCAATGACAAACGGGCGCAACTTTTCAAAGGGCTATTTCAGGATACGCTGCATGATTTTCTGAAAGGTTTTTCTAATGAAAACCCCAAAGTTATTTTGTTAGATGCAGATCTTTACAGCGCCACGTTATTTGTGCTTACTACACTCGCTCCTTTGCTCAGAGATGGCGACATTATCATCTTTGATGAATTTTCTTCGCAGCAGCATGAATACCTCGCTTATGAAAACTTCCGGAATGCATTTCCTTATGTAAAGCTTAAATGCTTTGCCGCGTCCAATAATTATTCTTGTGTGGCATTTAAAGTAAACATTGAACATTAGCGCTTATTTTTTGCAGCTTTTGCAAGATCCAGTTTCTTTAAGGAAGGTGCGCTCCAATAAGTAACTCCGGCAACTACCAAAGTCATCACACCTCCGAAAACCACAGCTGGTATAGTACCCATCCATTTTGCAGTAACACCACTTTCCAATGCGCCCAGTTCGTTGGATGAGCTTACAAACATCGTGTTTACCGCCGCCACTCTTCCTCGCATTTGGTCGGGTGTGTAAAGCTGCAGAATGGTGCCGCGGATGACCACGCTTACGGCATCAAACATTCCGCCCAGAAGCAGCATAAAAAAAGACAAGAGAAAAATATCCGACACGCCGAAAATAATGGAGGTAATGCCAAAGCCCGCTATACATAAAAGAAGTTTTATACCCGGTTTTGTTTTTAAGGGAATGAAAGACAAAATAGCCAGTGTAAAGATGGAACCTATACCCGGTGCGGCTCTCAGCCAGCCATAACCTACTTCACCCACATTCAGAATGTCATCTGCAAAAACAGGAAGTAAAGCTACGGCACCACCAAATAATACAGCAAACATATCCAAAGCTAATGCAGCTAATACAATTTGAGTCTTGAAAACGAACTGCAATCCTTCTCCCAAACTTTTCAAAATCGGTTCTTTTTCTTTTAGCAAAATTGGTTGTTTGGGAATCAAGATGATGGCGATCAATGCAACTATTTCAAATGCAAATACTATTATGAGACTGATTTCAAAATTTGTAGCGGCGATCATAAAGCCTCCGAGCAATGGACCGATGACGCCGCCCAATTGCCACGCACTGCTGCTCCAGGTAGTGGCATTAGCATATAATCTTCGTGGTATGATCATACCCAGTAAAGAAAAATTGGAAGGGCTCAGAAAAGCACGGATAACGCCGCCGATAAATATTCCCAAATAAATCAGCCAGCTGATGGCAGTCACCGTCAGGCTGTTTTGCACAGCCGGAAACGCGATAGCTGTAAAAAAAGCGGTAAGCGCCAGATAGCCGGTTACGCAGATTATCAGTAGGTTTCTTTTTTCCCGCCGATCCACAAAATGCCCGGAGAACAATGAAAAGCCGATGGCAGGTATTACCTCCGCCAACCCAAGAAGCCCGAGTGAAAGCTCGTCTTTAGTAATGCGGTAGAGCATATAGCTGATGATCGCCATCTGCATATTAAGTGCAAGTATCAGTGTAAACCGCAGCAATAAATAACGTCGGTAGTTTACATAGTTTAGGACTTTATTTTTAAGAAGAAATTTTAGATAAGGACTCAACCGTTTCAGTATTTGAGCCGTAAAAATATTCTATAAAACTGTAGTAATTATGAATCAATTTTTCAGAACGCTTTCAATCACTGTATTGCTAATGGGAGGAAGCACTATTATTTTTTGCTTGCTGGATAGTTGTTGTAAAACATGTGGACCAAAGTGCAAGCAGATAATTTCGATACATTTGGAAACCATAGATAATGCTGATAGCTTACCTCATGCACCTGTCAATAATGAAGTATATGCCAAGGCATTGTTGTTACACGCTTCAATACAGGATACATCAGGAAACAATATTTGTAAAAACCGTTTAAAAAATCCTTTGATTCCCGCTGCAACAGCTATGATGTGCGACCCCTGCAATGGACAAAGGTGGAGCACTGTAGCCTCATTTATCATTACCAGCAATACAGATTTTGATGCCGCCCATCCTGCACATACAAGTCTTAATGATTTGTTCTACATACCAAAATCACTTTCAGGAGAAACAAGCGGAACTTATGATTTCTATTTATTAAAAGAGCCGGAAATAGAAGCTATACATCAGTTTAACTTAATGGTGATATCCACTGATGGAGATACATTAAACAATACAGCCAACCCTATAAAAATTTTGAAACAATGAAAGCTGTATTATCATTTCTTTTTATCATTTTTTCAATCGTAGTAAATGCCCAGACACATTTCGAAACAAGATTAAGCATACAAATGAATGGGATTTACAGTGTCCCTGTTGGAGCTTACAGATATAACAGCAGCAACAACTCTTATTTGGGACAAACTAAAAACAGTTTTGGTGCAGGAGTTGCAATCAGAAAACCAGTGTATAAAAACTTTGGTTTAGGTTTCAATATCAATACTGTTCAAACAAAACTTGACAAAGAAATGATTAATAAAAATTTAAAAAAAAACTATAATTCCGGCAACAATTATTTTATGACTACAAGTTTTAAAACAAGCTATACTTTATTCAATATAGGCGTGGAGTTTTTTAAAAATTTCCAGCTTACAAAAACACTAATTATTTGTCCTTTTATAAGAATCAATTTAGCCGGCACATCTGATATAGGCGCTATTAACGTGACACTAAAACAACGTAATGACAACTATTTTGAAACCTATAAAATTATTCAGACCCAAAATGAAAATGAATTGACTTTATTTTTTTATCCTTCCATTGGTTCCAATTTTACCTGGGCTTTAAATCATTATTGGGGTATTAATGCGGGTGCTATGTATAGTTTTGGAAATAAAAAACTTAATACAACTATTGTACGCAATAACTTGTATAGTCAAGAAGAAGAAACTCAGGAAATTTCCCATCAGTTTTTTTCATCTGTCCAGCCTTTCTTAGGACTTCAATTCTATTTTAACAGATAGCAGCAACTGTCGTTTTCATACCATAAATTTGCCTTTTCACATGCGGCAAGGTCATCTTATCGTCACCAGCATTACACAGGCATTGCAGGAACTGCGAGTGAATAAACTGCGTACATTCCTTTCATTGTTGGGAATCACCATCGGCATTTTCTGCATCATCGCTGTTTTTACAGTAGTGGATAGCCTGAAAAATAATATCAACAACAGCATGGCATCTTTGGGCAATGATGTTCTGTACATCAACAAGCAACCCTGGGTGCCTGAAGAAGCCGAATACAAATGGTGGGAATACATTAAACGGAAACCCATGACAGAAGCTGAACTTACTACAATTACCCACAACGTACATGGGGTAAAATATGCTTCGCTTTGCTACGCGGATATGCTAAGCAATGTAAAGTACAATGATCAGGAAGCGGAAAGCATTCTGGGCTATGCGGTAACAGATAATTTTGACAAGCTCCAAACCGTAGAAATTAAAGAAGGTCGATACCTGACCACCTCTGAGCTTGCAGGCGGCTCTTATGTATGTGTCATTGGTGAAGAATTGGAAACAACACTTTTTATAAAAGCAGGAAGCGCGCTGGGCAAATTCATTAGCTTTCAGGGAAAAAAATTTGAAGTGGTGGGTGTGCTGAAAAAACAAGGTCAGAATATGGCAGGTTTCAATTTCGATAATTCGCTGATTTACCCTTACAACACCGCTCGTTCATTGGTCAATCTTTCTGCAATAGACTGGGGAGTTGATCCTATCATTATGGTAAAAGCGGATGACGGTATTAATGTGGATGAGCTGAAAGATGAAATAGAAGGCGCGCTTCGCACAGAGAGAAAAATAAAGCCGGGCGAGAAAAAAGATTTTGCCATCAACCAACTTAGCACAGCCATGGAAGTTGTAAACTCCATCTTTGAAACCGTAAATTTAGTGGGACTTGTCATCGCCGGTTTTTCATTGCTCGTTGGCGGTTTTGGCATTGCCAATATCATGTTTGTAACGGTGAAAGAACGTACGAAGATCATAGGCTTGAAAAAAGCCATAGGCGCGAAGTCAGGAAGCATCTTAATGGAATTTTTGATAGAAGCCGTCACACTTTGTTTGGCCGGCGGTTTTATTGGAGTGCTGGTTGTGCTTCTACTTAGTTTTCTGGTGACGAATCTGGCTGATTTTCCGGTTACATTATCCCTGAAAAATTTTATCATGGGTATAAGTATCTCTGCCATTGTAGGTGTGCTTGCAGGTTATATTCCCGCGAAAGCCGCTTCGAAACTGGACCCTGTAGTAGCAATCCGCGCTACCTGATAAATAGTTTTTATCTTGTGCCCGATCATAATTATTTCTTCAATATGGCTCAGAAAACGCTGATATCGGATATTCATAAAATAGACTTAAAACTGAAAAGGATGGCCTTTCAGATATGGGAGCAAAACAGTAAGGAAAAAGAAATAACCCTGATAGGAATTGAAGGATCGGGAGTGGTGGTGATGAAAGCGTTAGCGACACACCTTCGCGAAGAAACGCCTTTGAAAATTCAGGAAATGACGGTGACCATAAATAAAAAAGCGCCGCTGAAACAACCGGTAGAACTGGATACAGACCTCACAGGCAAATCCATTGTAGTGATTGATGATGTGGCTAACAGCGGGCGTACGTTGTTGTATGCGATCAAGCCGTTGCTTAATTATGATGTGAAAAAAATCCTGATCGCTGTTTTGGTAAACAGAACTCACAAATCGTTTCCCGTTTCGCCGGATATTGTTGGGCATACTGTAGCCACTACTTTGCAGGATAGAATAGAAGTAGAATGTAAAGGTGAAAACATTAAAGGAATTTACTTATTATAATGTTGCAGCTATTGCTTTTAAATTTGTTCCTTAAAACACAAAATTTTCCCTGCTTTTGCGAATAATGGTCTTCCGCTTTTTATTGTTTATTGCCGTATGCACTTTTACGGATGCACTACATTGCATGGCACAAATAGTACCCGCCGCACCGATGACTTTGCAAAATGCGCCGCAAAGAGATACTTCCAACAAGACTAACAGCGCCGACTGGAAAGATGAAAGCGCACGCATTTACTATCGGAAACTGAACTCTGAAAAAAAATATATCCCCGATACCAGCATTCATCATTTTCAAAGAAGGTCATTCAGCCAGCCGTGGTATACCAATACAGGCAACTCGGGAAGCCCGCAATACAATATGCTTTTTACACCGGAGTACCGCATGGGACCCGCATTGGGCTATCATGTTTATGATCGCTATCGTTTTCATACCGATAGTTTATGTTACTACAATACCACACGTCCTTACTCGGAATTTTTATATCAGCTGGGCAGCAAAATAGAACAGCAGGTGGCGATTATGCATACCCAAAACGTAAAGCCCAACTGGAATTTTGCCGCGCAATACAGAAAAGTCAGCTCGCCGGGATATTATAAATTACAGCGTACCGGCAATGATAACGCATGGCTTTCCTCCAATTATCAATCCAATGACCAGCATTATTCACTGAACGCTGGCATCGTTTACAATAAAGAAATCACCGATGAAAACGGCGGCATTGCAGCAGACAGTTTTTTAGCATCACCCGATTTTAAAAACCGGCAGGTGATTCCCGTACTTTTTCAGGATGATGCATACAATGTAAAACGATCTTCCGTAACGAACCGCTTGCGGGATGTGGGTTTTCTTTTACAGCACAGTTATGTGATTGGCAAGCCGGATACTACTTATAACGAAGACTCGACGCAATATTTTTATCATTTGATTCCTAAGTTCAGCATCACTCATCGGTTGCAGGCCGGAAGCGAAAAGTATCAATATAAAGATTATACACCTGATTCGGCGCGCTATCTGAATATATTCCGTTACGGATTTACCACTGAAGACAGTGTAAGTATGATTCAAAAATGGTTTTATACTGATAACAGCCTGTCGCTAAACGGATTTATCGGTAAGGAAGATAAACAATTGCTGGTGAGCGCGGGCGTGGGCATTCGCACCGATAAATTTACAACGGATAACGGTTTAGGAAAATCTTCTGAAAACTTTATCAGCAATTATCTTCTGGGAAGTTTGAAAAAAGAAGCGCTGGAAGAAAAACAATGGGATTATGAAGCCAATGTGAAATTCTTTTTTACAGGACAAACGGCGGGAAACTTTTTAGTAAACGCTTCGTTGGGTAAAGATATTTCTGCTGCACTGGGCACACTGAATATCGGTTTTTCACAAGCGCTCAATAATGCTCCGTACAATTATACGATCTACCAAAACCAGTATTACAAAAGAGTAAATGATTATAATAAGGAAAGCGTAACGCAGCTATTTGCCATCTGGAATAATGATAAGTTCAAGTGTAGTGCCGGCATAAGAAATTATCTTGTGGCAAATTATATCTACATCAACGAACAACAGGATTTTGATCAGTATGCAAAGGCATTTAACATCACGCAAATCTGGCTGAATAAAATTTTCAGATTCGGCGTGTTTGTATTGGATAACGAATTGATGTATCAGCAAAAAACGGCTGGCGCTCCGGTGAATGTTCCTCAACTAATGGGAAGACATCAACTCGCTGTAGAAACACGCGCTTTTAAAAAAACTTTACAAATAGCATCCGGTATAGATATGCGTTATCATACGCCTTATAAATCTGCGGCCTACGCACCATTTTTCAATCGTTTTTATTATCAGGACAATTATACCGCCAGCAATTATCCGGAAGTAAGTTTGTTTTTCAACTTCAGACTTAAAAATTTCAGAGCATACATAATGACCGATCAGATGCAACAATTATTCACCGAAAACAATATACAGATACCCGGTTATCCCGCGCAGAATTTCATGATACGCTTTGGTTTCAGCTGGGTCATGATCAATTAGCTGTGAAAAAAACTGAATAGAATTAATTTATATTTCCAGCAACATACTTATTATTTTGTAGCATGAACGACAGCACAGGAGCAAAAAAAAATCGCCTCACGCTTTATATAATCATCGCGCTTATTGCAGGTATAGCGCTGGGTTTTGTGCTGAATGGAAATTATGTAAGCCATGAAAATGCACTGATCACCCACAGCGAACAACAAGTAGAAATGCTGGATGCAGAAATTGCCCAACTGCCGGATACGCTGAGCCGTTCTTATGCGACTTTGAAAGAGCAACGACAAACCTGGATAACCACAAACAAAAAAACAACTACGCAAAGAGATGAAAAGCTGGAGCCGTTTTCAGTGATAGCGGATATTTTTCTCCGCCTTATAAAAATGATCGTTGCGCCCTTAGTTTTTACAACATTGGTAGTAGGCGTGGCTAAGCTTGGAGATATAAAAGCTGTGGGACGTATCGGTGGCAAAACGCTGTTATGGTTTTTTTCCGCAAGCTTTACGAGTTTGTTGCTGGGTATGATGCTTGTGAATTTTTTTAAGCCGGGGGTGGCAATGCATTTGCATCTGCCTTTTGCTGATGAAACGGGTATTACCAAAACTTCATTGTCACTGAAAGAATTTTTATACCACGTTTTTCCCAGCAGCTTTATAGAAGCTATGGCTAAAAATGAAATCCTGCAAATTGTAGTATTCTCATTGTTTTTTGGTGTGGCTACCGCATCTATAGGCAAGCAAGGAGAACTTGTCATAAAAGCTTTTGACGCATTTGCGCATGTGATTCTGAAAGTGACGGCTTATGTTATGAATCTCGCTCCCTTAGCGGTTTTCGGCGCGATGACGGCTGTTATTGCCAAACAAGGGTTAGGTGTTTTGAAAACGTATTCATTATTTATAGGCGAGTTTTATCTGGGCTTGCTGTTGCTTTGGTGTGTATTGTTGCTTGCGGCTTCGTTGTTTATAAAAAAACGGGCGCTTACTTTATTTAAGCGAATTAAAGAGCCTATACTTTTAGCATTCAGCACCAGCAGCAGCGAAGCCGCTTTTCCTAAAACGATGATGGAACTCGAACGTTTCGGTTGCAAGGATAAGATTGTGAGCTTTGTATTGCCTTTGGGATATTCATTTAATCTGGATGGCTCTATGATGTATATGACGTTTGCCTCGTTGTTCATTGCGCAGTCCTATGGTCTTCATTTGGATTATGCTACGCAAATGAGTATGCTAATGGTGTTGATGCTTACCAGCAAAGGCATTGCAGGTGTGCCGCGCGCGTCATTGGTTGTCATTGCAGGTACGTTGGCTACTTTTAATATTCCTGAAGTGGGGCTGGCATTGCTGCTGGGAATTGATCCTTTACTGGATATGGGACGCAGCGCTACCAACGTGGTAGGGAATAGCGTGGCAACGGCTGTGGTAAGCAAATGGGAAAACGCGCTGGAAGACTGATCTTTCTTTTCATAGTTTTCATAAGAATTAAAACCTTATTTTCACGTTCCCAAAATAATTTATGCACGACATTATCGAGTTAATAAAAGAGCTGATGAACGCCGAAAAACTGGCGGCATTAGTCATGTTATATGGTGGCTTGTATTTGGTGGCTCTGGTCATTTTCGCGGAGACGGGATTGTTTGTAGGTTTCTTTTTACCTGGCGATTCTTTGTTGTTTGTTACAGGTTTAATGATTGCCAATTCCAAAAATCCCACTTCCAGTGATCCTGTAAATCTGCTGTACTGGATTGCGTTGATTTCTTTTGCAGGCGTTATCGGAAACAGTATTGGCTATTGGTTTGGCAGAAAAACGGGGCCGGTTCTTTTTGAAAAAAGAGATACACTTTTATTTAAAAGAAAACACATACAGCAAGCACATGATTTCTATGAAAAGCGTGGCGGAAGCGCAATTATTCTCGCAAGATTTCTTCCGATCGTACGCACCTTCGCACCTATAGTTGCCGGCGTTGTAAATATGGATAGAAAAAAATTCTTTCTGTTTAATGTTGTAGGCAGCGTGCTTTGGGTAATGAGTATGGTATTATCCGGCTATTTCCTTGGAGAAAATGAATGGGTGAAACATAATTTTGAAAAGATTGTAATCGGACTGATTGTGGTAACCACTGGCCCCGTATTATTTAAAATGTTTTTCAGCAAGAAAAAAGACCCTGTTTTAGAAGTAGGGAAAGATATTGTGGAAGAAGGTTTTTCCAATGATAATTGATCTTTCATGACCTCTCAGGAGAAACATATCTCTCTTTTCAGCATTCCAGTATTGGTAGCAGCGCTTGGCTATTTTGTAGATATCTATGACTTGCTTTTGTTTCTTATTGTTCGCATCAAAAGCCTTGCTGATTTTGGCTTGTCCGGTGAAGAAATTACTACGCAAGGACTTCGTATCACCAGTTGGCAGATGGGCGGCTTGCTTATCGGAGGTTTTCTCTGGGGTATTATGGGCGATAAAAAAGGAAGACTGAGTGTTTTGTTTGGCTCCATTCTGTTATATTCTCTTGCCAATGTTGCTAATGGATTTGCTCATACCGTTAACCAGTATCTTATTTGCAGATTTATTGCCGGTATCGGTTTGGCAGGCGAATTGGGCGCGGGTATCACCTTAGTAAGCGAGCTCATTTCAAAGGAAAAAAGAGGAATCGCTACATCCTTAGTCGCGGGTGTTGGGTTAACAGGTGCTGTGGTCGCTTTTTTTATAGCACAGCATTTTGAATGGCGTACTTGTTATTTTATCGGAGGCGGTCTGGGTCTGGTTTTATTGCTGTTGCGTGTGCGTGTATTTGAAAGCGGTATGTTTAAGAATATTCAACACACGGCTGTAAGCAAGGGAAATTTACTGATGTTTTTTACAAATGCCGCACGTTTCAGGAAGTATTTGTTCAGCATTCTTATCGGCTTGCCTACTTGGTATGTGATTGGCATTCTTGTTTCTTTTTCAAAGGAAGCCGGGGTAGAAATGAACATTAGTGGCGAAATAGATCCCGGCAAAGCTGTAATGTATGCTTACGCAGCTATCTCGGTCGGAGACATCCTTATAGGCTTGCTCAGTCAGTTGCTAAAAAGCAGAAAAAAAGCGCTGTTTATCTTTTATGGAATTACCGCTTTCGGAATTATAATGTATTTCCGCTTAAACGATGCCACGCCGCAAGCCATGTATTGGGTATGTGCTTTAGTGGGCTTCGGTACAGGATTTTGGGCTATTTTTGTTACTATGGCTGCTGAGCAGTTTGGCACCAATCTGCGGGCTACAGCAACCACCACAATACCCAATATGGTGCGGGGAGCATTATCGCTTATCATTCTTTTCTTTAATAGTCTTAAAGCGTCTTACGGATTCCTTCATGCAGCGGCCTACACAGGTATTGTTGTAATGCTGCTTTCTTTAGTGGCGGCGTATTTTAGCGAAGAAACTTATGATAAGGATTTGAATTTTACTGAAGAATAGCTTGGAAAAATGAATCAGTTTTTAGTGATCACAGTTAATATCGCTTGGGTAATATTTGCGGCGATATCCCGCTGTGTTTTTTCCAATACGGCAATGGCAATAGCGGTTTTTAATTCGGGAAAATAGACGACATCCGTACCCCAAAAACCTCCGTGATAATATCCGGTAAAACCATTGAATGATAATTTTCTGATTCCTAAGCAATAATTGTTGAATGTTTTATTGGTAACAGGCGTGTACATCAGCGAAAGCACATTCGTATCCGTAATTATTTTTCTTTCGAAAAGGTATTTAAAAAATAACGCCATATCATTCATTGTAGCCATCATGCCGCCGCCGCCATAAAGATCCCAGGAAGGATTCAGATCATAAGAATCCCATGAAAACTTTTGCCAGTATTGATGTGCGGCTTTTTCGGTGTGCGGAGGTTGAGGCTCCAATAAAGTAAACCAAGTAGCGTTGAGATGCAACTTTTTATAACTAAGCAAATCGCGCATTGCATTATAAAAAGGATGACCGGATATTTTTTCTATCACTTCCGTAAGCAATAGATAATTTACATCAGCATATTTGAATGTATCACCGGGTTGTCCCAACACTTTGCCCACATTCATAGCTCTTGCTATTTGTTCCTCCCGCGTCCATCTGTATTGTTTATGATTGTTCACAAATTCGAAATACGCATCATTTACATAATCGTCAATACCGGAAGTATGCGACAATAAATGGGCTATGGTGATTTTATCAGGTTGGTATCCTTTGAGCATCAGTTCCTGCAGTGTTTTTTCAGGAAGATATTTTTTTACAGGGTCTGTAATACGAAGTTTTTTAAGCTCACATAATTTCAATATAGTGGCGGAAACATAAGGCTTTGTATTGCTGGCGATCAATACCGGCTGTTGTGCATTTAGTTTGCTGTTGGTCTTTTTATCAGAGATGCCAACGGCATAATTCCAAACCTCATTCTGATCTGTTATTACGCTTATGATAATTCCTGTAGATGTGGGATGGGCAGCATAAACACTATCTACTATATATTGAAAATCCCGATTGAATTTCTGCCCTGATACAAAATTACCGGAAGAGAAAATAACAGCAATTAGAAACAGGCTGTAAAAAAATTTATTGATCATTTTTTTATTGAATGATTTTACCAACTACCGCTTGCACCCCCACCGCCAAAACCGCCACCGCCGAATCCCCCGAAACCGCCGCCACTGCTACCGCCGCCCCAGCTGCTTCCTCCTGACGAGCCCCAACCGCTACCTAAGCCACCGCCCCAATAGCCGCCACCCCAGCGTGAACCTCTGCCGCTCATGTAACCACCACCACCATTGCCGCCGCCGCCAATAGCGCCTATAATAATGATAATGACGAATACAATAATGAAAATAGCTATGATAGTGCCGAAACTCAGTTCATTATCCTGCTCAGGCTCTGCGGTGTATTCTCCTTTGGTGGCTTTTATAATGGCATCTGCGCCTTTATTGAATCCTTCAAAATAATTTCCATTTCTGAACTCCGGCGTTATTTCATTCCGGATAATGCGGCCACACTGCGCATCAGTAAGTGCACCTTCCAGCCCATAGCCTGTAGAAATATTTATTTTCCGGTCGTCGATAGCTGCCAAAACAAGTACGCCATTATTCTTTGCAGCGCGGCCTATTTTCCAACGGTTGGCAAGCTCTACAGCATATTGCGCTACATCAAAGCCACCAAGATTTTTTATAGTGACGATGGATATTTGTGTTGAAGTCGTCTTGTCAAAATCTACCAACTTTTGTTCAAGCTGTTGTACCTGATCTGCGCTCATGGTATGTGCCAGATCATTCACCAGCCGTGGAGGTGAGGGCAGGGGAGGAAAATCGGTATCGTTTTGTGCAAATGCAAAGCTATGTACAAATGCAAGTAAGATGCAAAGCAGTATCCTTATCCTGTGCTGTATAATTTTAGTAGTCATTTACCGAAAACGATTTCGTCTGGCAGTTCATTTTTGGTAATGTCGGGGTCATAAGGGAAATGCGTTTTTAACGCGATTCCCAACTCATGAATGCAGCCTACAATACCTTCGACAATACGGGAAGTTTTAAAGTGTTCTAAAAGATGAGCGGCCGCTTTTTCCCAGAAAGCGGGGCCGCCGGCCTGTTGATAAATAGCTTCGTCGCCAAACAATGCAAATTGCTGATCGTCCAGAGCAATGTAAACCAATACCGCATTTCTACAAACTGTTTTAGTCATTTTCAGTTCATAAAATAATTCTTTTGCCCGGTCAATAGCGTCCATATATCCGCAGTGAGATTCGATAAATATGCGAATTTCACCCGTCGTCTGTGCTTCTACAGCGCGTATGGAAGCGACGATGCGTTCGCAGTCATCGCGATCCAAAAGCGCTTTTTTCTTTTCAGAAAATGGAAACATGGTTTTAAAATTGAACCTGAGGAGCTTTTTGCGCGTCCTTATCCGCTTCAAACATTCCTTTTGTCTGGAAGCCCATCATACCCGCGAAAATATTGTTGGGGAAAATGCGGAGTTGCGTATTGTATTGCTGTACCGCATCGTTGAAACTTTTACGGGCTACAGTAATTCTGTTTTCTGTGCCTTCCAATTGTACTTGTAAATCTCTGAAAGCTTCTGTGGCGCGCAATTGCGGATAATTTTCCGTTACTACCATCAGCCTGCCTAATGCCTGGCTTAATTCTCCCTGAGCTTGTTGGAATTCTTTGATTTTTTCAGGAGTCAGTTTGTCGGGATCTACCTGAATGGAAGTAGCTTTTGCTCTGGCATTGATCACATCAGTCAAGGTTTTTTGTTCAAAATTGGCGGCGCCTTTTACAGTAGCTACCAGATTAGGAACAAGATCGGCACGGCGCTGATATTGGTTTTGTACTTCGCCCCATTTGCTTTTCGCGTTTTCATCGAGCGTTACGAGACTTTTTTGCACATTGCAAGTCATGCAACCGCCTACAAGCAATAGTGCTACTATTACCAAAAGAATGATAGAACCGCTTTTCATTTGTTTGTGTTTTTTGTTCTTTCAAATATATAATATTGCTTGGGAAATAGAAATATTATTATGAAGGAAACAATCTTCACTTTCTTTAAGCTGTGAAAAAGAAAAAATTTTTGTTTATCAATGGTAGTGCTTCCGGAAATTCATCCAACGAAAAACTTATAGCCTATTTGATACAGTCATTGGATGGTTGTGAGACAAAAGTTTTTAACGGGCTGAAAAATCTTCCGCATTTTGATCCTGCCTTTAGCACGGAAAACACACCTGTTGAAATAACGGACATCCGCACGGATATTAAAACGGCTGATGGGATTATTATCTGCACTCCTGAATATATTTTCAGCATACCGAGCAGCTTGAAAAATCTGTTGGAATGGTGTGTAGCCACTACGGTTTTTTCAGAAAAGCCTGTAGGTATTATTACAGCATCTGCAAGTGGGGAAAAAGGTCATGCAGAATTACAGTTGATTATTAAAACATTGGGTGGTGTTTTTCATAATGAAAATTTATTGTTGGTGCAAGGGATAAAAGGGAAAATAAATATGGAGAGAAATATTGATGAAGAGCTGAAAGAAAAGTTGCAGGGTTTTATATATTCCTTTATAAAAAGTTGCAAAAGTTGAATGTTCAATTCAATGAAATACTTGCAAGTGAAACCGGCAGATTATTATGCAAAATGAGTGGGTAGCAGGTTACATCTCTGAAATATTTTTGCAAAGGGAAACCTGAAACTATGTGCATAGCTTCAGGCTCATCTTCTGCGTTTACCACGCACCAAATATGTTCTCTGCTTTCAGAAACACTATAAGAAAATAACTTTCCTTCGGTAAATAATTGGTTAACGTACTCTCTGTGTGCCGGGAGTATGCTTATGATTTCATCCGTAAGCTCCGGTAACTCTATCTGAAATAAATACGCTGACATAGTTAATGAATGGGCATCACCGTATCAATGTGATATTGCCCGACCGTTTAAATCGTTTTCCCTGAGCGCAGAAGCCATCCGCTTCCCATACATATACTCCCACGGCTGCAGGTTTACCATTTACTTTGCCATCCCATTCGTTGGTTACGTCAGTGGTGTAAAATACTTGTTGCCCCCAGCGGTCATAGATGCTGAATGAATTGAGTTTGATAATATTCTTATTTATAATGCCAACTCTGTTAATTCCGGGGTTGCTGCTTTCCGGAACAAACGCATTCGGAACATTGATGTCATTACAATCTACATGCACCACTACAGAGTCGATAGCATAACAGCCATCCGCATTTGTTACTTCCAGGTAGTATGTGAAGTCGAACGGAGGATTTACTACCGGATTAGCGCCGGAAAGATCGTTGATAAACTGATTGGGAGTCCATGTAAGCGTATAGCCTACACCAGTTGTTGTCAAAGGTCCGCCCAATACTGTGCTTGCTCCGTCGCCTATGGTGCGGTCAGGTCCGGCATCTGCTTTGTTTTTGCTTACAGTTACAGTAATGACACTGTCCACTATGCAGCCACTCGCATAATTCATAACAATATGGTAGGGTACTGTAAACTCCGGCCATACTTTTACTTTGTGAATGTCAAAGGTATCTATGTTATAATAAGGTTTCCATACAAAACTTAGGGCTTGTGGAGATGTAACTCTCAGGATAGCGGTATCCGACTGGCAAAGAAATGTATCCGGGCTTACTGTCATTGGAGGGATACCGATAACATCAATTTGTTTACATTCCACCTGCATATCAGGTTTTCCTTCATTTACGGCTAAGTAAATATTATATCTTCCAGGAGCGGTATAAGTATAGATGGGAGGGCTTTTCAGGTCAGATGATTCGATAGAAGAATTATGACACTGAGGGAAAAGAATCTGCGAGATAGATTTATTTCCTCGATTGGTAATATAGCAGAAAATGCTGTCACGGTCTCTGATTACTCTTGATATGGATGAAGGATTACTGATGTTAGCCAAACCTGTGTAAGCAGTGCCTTGATATGGGCCTTTTACTGTAGCTAAATCAATCCGCACTACTTCGTTCGTGTTAGCGGATGTTACAAATAAATGCATGTTGTTACAATCACGTACATAGCTCAGACTTGTGGGATTAAATAATCTGCCGTCAATATTTCCCAAGCTGAATGGCGCCGGAGTAGTATTGATGCTTGCGCCAAAATCGAAACGGGTAATCGCATCATTTCCCTGGTTTGTAATGAAAGCATACCATGCGCCATTATCCAATACGGGCGTCATATCACTGGGAGAGTTGAGCGCGAATGTAGCTCCCAAATCTGCTACAGTGGGTGTAAGCGAAACATTATTGCCAAAAACAAGTTTAAGTAATTTATTGTCGCCGTTATTTACTAAATAGCCATAGTAATTCCCACCTTCTTCCTGTACAAAAATGCCTCTTGGTTTATTTAATAAACCGGAGTGATTGTCCATATTGGCGATATTGGGCGTATTGCTAAGTGTATTGCCAAAGTCTAATCTTACAATAGCGGAATTTGCAACGGTATTACCTCCGCAAAGGAATATATGCCAATCGCCGTTATTGTCTTTCATGGAAAATATCTTGGAGGTTTCCAAGGGCATTACGTCATTGAGCGTGCCGTAGTTAATGGTATCCGGCTCATTGCTGAGGCTGCTGCCGAAGTTCAGTTGGATTAACGTATCTGAATTGGTGCCTGTAGTGCCGGCGATAGCTACAAATGCATAATAATCATCGCCATCTTTAGTCACTTCAATTGCTGTAGGTTCGGTCTTGAAAATACTTCCGGAATAAGCTCCCTGCGCGGTACTGAAAATATAACCCGAGCAAAATCCCCAATAATAAGATTCGGCGGGCTTTGTAAAGCTATCTACCAAGTAAACAGGTTGCCGCACACAAACCGTGTCGGGAACACTGAAAAGACTTTGAGCAAATGAAATGTTGAGCTGCGAACAAGCAAGCAGTATAAAAACAAGTAGGCTTTTTCTCATATCCTTTAAAAGGTATTTCACAATATTGGGCTAATATAACAATTCGGTTAAAAATTTTATAGCAATATGCTATTTTTATTTCTTCAAATTGAAAAATTAATGATGATTCAAAAATTCCGTATCGCAAATTTTATTCTAAAGACGGCTTGTTTCGCCTTTCTGTTTGGTAGTTCCGCACCAGCATTTTCAAAAGAAGGAATGTGGCTGCCACCCACACTCAAAAACCGTGAAGCCGATATGAAACAAATGGGGCTTGAAATACCTATTGAAAAAATATATAATGAAAACGGTACAGGATTGAATAACGCCGTCGTATTATTTGGGCGGGGTTGCACCGGCGAGGTCATTTCCTCCCAAGGACTGCTTTTAACCAATCATCACTGCGGCTATGGCACAGTACAAGGGCTTAGCACTCGTGAAAAAGACTATTTCGCAAAAGGATTTTGGGCTATGAATACATCGGAAGAAATTCCTTGCCCGGGGCTTACGGTCACATTCATTCGGAAAATGGAAAACGTTACAGACCTGATTCTTACAGGTATTCCTGATACGTTGCATGATGAAATGCGTGACAAAATCATTGAAGCAAAAATAAAAGAGCTGGAAAAAGGTTACCAGTACACTACAAAATTAGATGCAATGATAAAGCCCTATTTTAATGGGAATCAATATTGGGTTATCATCAGCGAAACCTTCAGAGATATTCGTTTAGTGGGTTTCCCGCCAAATGGCATCGGCCAATTTGGTGGAGATACCGACAACTGGATGTTCCCGAGACACACGGGTGACTTCAGCATGTTCCGTATTTATGCAGATGCTGCCAACAAGCCCGCCATCTATTCGCCCGGTAATAAACCTTACCAAACTCAAAACTTTTTTACCATTAACGCAGGAGGCTACAAAGAAGGAGATTTTACAATGGTATATGGTTTTCCCGGCACTACCTTAGAATATATTTCTTCTTATCAGCTTGATCAGATTTATAAAATAACCGACCCTGCACGTATTGCACTTCGCACAAAAAAATTAGCATCCTGGACAGAAGATATGAATGCTTCAAGAGATGTTTTCCTGAAATATACATCAAAGAGAGCGGGTGTAGCCAATGGTTGGAAAAAATGGCAGGGAGAAGTACGAGGCTTGCAAATCAACAATGTATCTGCCCGAAAAACGGCTTATGAAAATGAATTTCAAAACTGGGCTGTAAGCGACCAAACCTATAGTTGGGATGATAACCTGCTTTCAGATATCCTTGTGAAAAGTATGAGAAGTAATGACGCGTTAAAATCGGAAACTTACATTACGGAAGGAGTTTTAGGAATTGAACTTATAGCGCAAGCTGCAACGTTGGATAAAATGCTGAAAGTGCTGGAAGCGCCTTTATCAGATCAGAAAAAATCAGACTCTGTAAAAAAAATAGCCCGCTCGCTGGATGGCTTTTATAAAAACTATGACGCAGGCACAGATGCGCATCTTTTTACTGTATTGCTGCCGGCATATATGAATGAAATGCAAAATGCAGTTCCTCCTTATTTTCAGACGGAGTTAGCTGCGCATAGCAATAATTACAAAGATTGGGCGAGCGATGTTTATGCTCATTCGCTGCTTGCAGATCAATCTTCCATTCAGAAATTGATAACAGAAGTAACGGACGAAGATGTGAATGCCATTAAAAATGATGAAGCCTGGAAACTGTTTCATGCTGTTGATGTTTATAGAAAAACCTATATAACACCCGTAATGGCTGACTATAATAAACAATTGAATTATGACAACCGCTTGTATATGAAAGCACAAATGCGCGGGCATAATTATATGCTGTATCCTGATGCCAACCTTACTTTGCGACTCACTTATGGAAAAGTAAAAGGGATAGATCCAGACGGTACTGCAACTTACGCTTACCAAACTAATCTGGATGAAGCCGTAGCAAAAGCCAATCCTGATGTGGAAGAATTTAATATGCCTGCAAAACTGAAAGCTCTTTACCACGCGAAAGATTATGGACGCTGGGCTGCAAACGGTACCGTGCCAATTACTTTTATTGCCGATAATCATACCTCTGGCGGCAACTCCGGCAGTCCGGTTATAAATGGCAAAGGACAACTGATAGGTACCAATTTCGACCGGATATGGGAAGGCACGATGAGCGATCTTTATTTTGATCCCAATCTTTGCAGAAATATTTCTTTAGATATTCGCTATACGTTATTTATTATCGAAAAATTTGGCGGCGCTGGCTGGTTGCTCAATGAAATGAATATTGTGTGGAAATAAGAATATCAGCCCAAAGAGTCCAAAAAATACTTTTTAAAACTTTTTGACAAGGGTAAAATACTTCCGTTCGTTAAAGTGATTGTATTGTCATTATTGTATCTTTTTACAAATTTTATATTCACAATGAAGGATCTGTGAATTTGTAGGAAGGTGGGTTTTTGTTGTAGGGCTTTCAAAAAATATCCAATGTTATAGGAACTTAGTATTTTGGTATCTTTTGTTGCAATATTTGTGTACCTGTTCTTTGCCTCAAAGTAACGGATACTATCTATATCGATGTAATCAATACCTTTTAGGCTCGGAACAGCAATGAGATGTGCAGAGTTATTATTATGCTTTTGCTTATTGTCTATTCTTTCTAAACATTTATCCAGCGTCTGGATGAAAAATTTATCGTCAATAGGTTTCAGAATATAACCTGCTGCATTATGTTTAAAAGCTTCAAGTGCATATTCTGCATAAGCGGTTATCAAAATGATTTCGCATGATAATGGTGGTAGAAGATGAAGTATATCCAACCCAGACTTTTCGGGAAGGTTAATATCTAAAAAAAGCAAGTCAAAATTATCCTTTTTTATCCTTTGAAAAGCAGGTTCCCAGGAAGTGAATTTTTCAATTAATTGAACAGTGGGAAAAAAGGCTGCCAAGTTATCTTCCAGTAATTCAATTGCTTTTGGCTCATCATCGACGATGACAGCTGTATATTTTGTAGGCATCATGTTAGGTTATGAATGTAGATAATTACAGTTGTTCCTGTTTTTGGTAAAACTTTATCAATATAATGCAATTCTATTTTTATTTTTTCATAACGGTTGAATGTATCTATCAACTCGTTTATCAGTTCATTTCCATAAGAGGTTTTTATATTCGTACTCTTTTTTCGTGATTTTGACACAGCTCTTCCAATTCCGTCATCATCAATGCTGCAAATGAGACTATCATTTTTATTTTGTTCAAATTTTATTGTAAGATTTCCTACTCTTTTAAGTGGTAAAAGTCCATGTTGTATTGCATTCTCAACAATGGGTTGCAGTAATAAAGAAGGGAGTAAAATACGATGGTTAAGAAGATGTTTTTCGACAATTATTTTATAATTAAAATGGTCATCAAATCTGGCTTGTTGCAATGAAATGTAATGTTCTAAATTTTCTATTTCATCTTTCAAATTGATATACTTGTTTCTTGATGAAGAAAGATAACTTCGAAGTAATTTAGAAAACGAAGTAATGTGCGCATAAGCTTTTTCCATTTTTCCTTTTTTAATAAAATACAAGCCGGTATTAATTGTGTTGAAAATGAAATGTGGGTTTATTTGCGAATAAATAGATTTGAGCTCTAATGCCAGGTTTAAGTTCTTTACTTCTAATTCCAGGCTTTCTTTTTCTTTTTTTCTTAACGTCCTTTTTCGTGCATAATTGCTACTGATTAATGCAGTAATAAAAATTAATCCGATCATGCTTAACCCCAGTGTACACTTACCTGCAATAGTTTGCCACCAATAAGGGATGATATGCAAGGTTATTTTAAGGCTACGTGTTGTTATGATTTCATCATTAACTCTTATGAATAAATCATATTTCACCCCCGGTGTGAGATTCGCTAAACTGATGCGGTTAGCATTCAGCACTTCCCAGCCATTTAGACTATTATCAATTTTGTATTCATAATTTACCTTTCCTGTACCTATGGGGTTAATAAAGTCTAAAATGAGGATGGGATCCTTTGGACCAATGTTTAATGATAATCCTTTCTTCCAAGTAAATAATTTATTACTGTTGGAAATAACAAGCCTGTACTGTAATGTATCAAATGAACCATTAGGACGAAGTAATTTATTATATAGAGCTACTTTGTAAATACCACGATCAGAATTTAATATTAGAGAACTGTCGTCACTATTCATATAGGCTTCAAACAGATAATTATAATTAGTGTTTTTAATGTTGGGCAGTATTGAGATTGAAGAAAACTTAAATGATGGCAGCATATTGATGGACGCAACACCCAACTTGCCAACGAGCACTATTTTATCGTCGTTGCTAAAACAGAAAGCATTCGCTGTATTGATATTTGTAAATAACTCCTTTATTTCCGGGTGTTTTAAGTTAAGGGCTAAAAGTTTTCTATTGGATTTAACAAGTAAGAGATCGTGAGATTTTATTAAAGATATTTTTTCAATGTTGAAAATAGGATGTGTATCCGACATTGAAAATTGAGTTTTTTTTCCATTTTTAATGATAAGGATATTATTTCTTGAATAGGCGATCAATATTTTAGTATCATGATCATATAATACATCGTCAAATCGTTCTTTAGCCAAAGTGACAACCTGAGAATCTGTATTTGTGAGTGTTTTTTTTACAAGATAACCGCTTGCTAAGTAAACAATTTCGCTATCGTTAGTCACTATGCCATTGGTGCTGTAATCTTGTATATTAGTTTTGTTATCCTTATTGTTATAAGTAATTGTAGTGTTTTTCTTAAGCCATTCAATACCATGATTGGTAAGAAGAAGTATAGAGTCATTTTTATAATTAATTACGCTGTGAATTGCATAACCCGGGTCAACAGAAATTTTATGACTTTGATTTTTATTCTCACAAATTAATTTCATGTTGTACTTGTCGAAGAAATAGCGTGTATGGTTTATTGTGTTTAAATACTTTATTCCGCTAATGATCTGTTCGCTTATTTTATGAAGTTTATATTTAGGAAAAGAAAACAATATTCCATTGGTCGCAGTGCAGGTGATTTCTCCCCACAAGCTATCTTTTCGGTAAGTTAAAATGTCATTTTCCTTTAACGTTTTTTTAGACAGTAAAGAATCTATTATTGGAATTGTTGTGATGGTAAGGGTCGGGGAAAGCTTGTAGATGTGCTTATTGGAAGTGAGATAGCAATTGTCATTAATGATATAATGTGTAAATATTTTTTCGTTTTTTGGAAATACAATATCGGTAACTTTTGAAGTAACTAAATTGTAAATATGCATTGGGGTTTTGCCGTCAGAAGTGAATGGTACAGGGATGAAATACGTATTAAATAAACGTGTGTAATTATTAGCTAAAAATGAAGGGATTTTTTTTTGTATTATTTTCTTTCCGGGTTCGACTAATGTGATATTTCTGCCGTTTTGAAGAACAGCTTTGTGAGGTTCCAAATAAATCTTCGAATACAGATTGTAAGAGGAAAGAGAATCATTACGCACCAAGAAAATCTTGTCTGCTTTTTCTGTTCCCACATTGACAAAAGCTATTCCATTTCCTAAATCCTGATAATAAAGCGGATAAAATAAGATATTGTTTTGCTCTTTGGTAAATATTTTATGATATTGATCTTGATAAACATATCCTAATTCTCTGCTGATAGTCGATAACCATATACGTTCCTTTGAATCTTCAAAAATATACCAGACATCATCATTGCTGATTCCACTCTCAAAGTCGAAAATGCTAAGCTGATAGCCATTATATTTAGCAACTCCCTTATTGGTCGCTATCCATAAATAACCCTTTTGATCCTTTAACGAATAATATACATGGTTGCTCGGAAGTCCGTTATTTGTATTTAAAAAATAAGGCAGCCTCTCCTGAGGAAAGGCTTTGGTAAAAAAAAATAAAGTAATAAATAGTGATAGTATGGTTTTAGGGGCGAAAAGCATTTCAGTAAAAAAGCAACACAAAACAAGTTAAATATTTTTAACTGAAAAGATATTATCTTCCTGATTTTCCTGAATGATTATTTAGTTTTTATGGGTGTGGATTTTTGAAAAACAATGTTGTAAATGCTGTTGTTCTTGATAAAAATAGCTTGCTAATGGATGCCATTTTTTTTTGAAGTGTGAGTTGTAACCCTGAACCGACGAATCTATCATTTTTTGTAACGAAAGGGTTTTCAACGAATGTGGTTTTTGAAGTAGATTTAATTATAAACTGACTAATGTATCCCTTAATTTAGACTCCTTCCCACTCTTTATTTCGTATCATTGCTTTCAGTTTTAAATAAAATGAATACAAAAAATACTTTCGATTTTAATAAACTTTCAGAATTCACACAACAACTTATTTCAAAAGAATTTGTCGACTTTTTGCAAAGCAGAATTGATTATAGTTTTGAAACTATAAGAGATGACTACAACGATTATATTGAGCAGGCGGAATTCGGGCTAAGACTCCTTTCAAAACTGGATTTGGAAAACAAAAGGATTTTGGAAATAGGGTCGGGTATTGGTGTACTCACCGCTTGGCTCTTGATGAATGATGCAGACGTGATAGGTATAGAACCCAGCGCTTTGGGTTTTCATTTTCATCAGGATGTTTTTACAGCGATCTGGGATTATTTTCAGCTTCCAAAAGATAAAGTATTTGATAAAACGGCTGAAGAAATAGAAGAGGATGATTTGGGAAAGTTTGATCTTATATTTTCAGTAAATGTAATAGAGCATATTCCAAAAGAAAATATTCTTTTAGCCTTCAGTAAGATGGCTAATGTATTAAATGAAGAAGGAATTATGTACCATCATTGTCCGAACTATACAATACCGTTTGAGCCACATTACGGGTTACCTCTTGTTCCCTTTTTCCCACAGTTGACGGGTAAACTTGCCGGTGTAAACAAAGAAGGACTCTGGTGCTCCGTAAATTTTATAACCTTGCCTCAGGTACGAAAGATTGCGGATACTTTAAAACTGGATGTTTTATTTGAAAAAGGAATAATGGCGGAGAGTTTCAGAAGACTGGATTATGATGTGGAATTTTCAAAAAGGCATCCTGCGCTTACGAAAATAAACGGATTATTGAAATTATCCGGAGTTATAAAAACATTGGAAAGTTTGCCGCCATCACTTTGCACACCCATGACGTTTATTTTACACAAGCCGGCAAATCATTTGCAAATAAAAGGATTTATTTAGGCAGATTTTTTCAGTTTAAATACGTACGTGTGCATTTGCGTCAAGAATGCTCGTAGCCCGTCTTGAAATTCTATTTTAAGATGTTGTCTTTTAAATTCCTGAAGATAATGCTTGTGAGAGCGGAAGTTTAAAGGAACGGGAACGCCTTCTTTCATTTTATTCAATATCCAATCCTGCGAAGAAATCCAGATTCTGTCAATCGCGTTAATATACATTTCTTCTAAAATGATAATATGCCCCGTCGGTTTAGTTACTCGGCTTAGCTCAGATACGTAATACTCAGGATTATCGGTATGATGCAAGACCGCTAATGCAATTGTAATATCAAAGGTATTATCTTCAAAAGGTAGTTTTTTGGTGGTAAGCAGTTCAAATTTTAATCCATGCTTTTGTAAGTGTTCTTCATTAAGATTTTGATCCCGAATCACATCAATGCCAGTAATGTCAAGTGTCGAATCTATTTCTTTGAGTACCTGAGCTGTAAACATATTGCCGCAGCCAAAATCAAGCACAGCAGAATTGTTGGGAATTAGTTTATGCAGATAGCGCGCGAATTTTTCCGAACGTTTTAGTGTCAGTTTTTTATATAAAGGAAGATTAGCCAAAAACATTATTGTTGTTTTTCCTGGTTTTAATTTGAATAATGTGTCGCAAATATAGGATTTCGCTCTTTTTAGGAAGATTTCTATATTCGACTAAATTTTACGCATCGTTTTCTAATTTTTATGTCAGTCAATTCACTTCAGAATTATCAAAAAACATTCAGGTTGTTTTTTATTATTTGTGCCGTGTCAATATTAGTGATAATGCCATCGTTAAGCAGGCAATACGGGCAAAGTGGAGATGAATGGTTGCAAATTATATACGGACAGGATGTCTGGAATTACTTTTTTCATGGTGATAAACAGGCGCTTGATTATAGCAACAAAGCATTGCAGTATGATAAAATGGAGTATTACGGGGGCTTATATGATTTTTCCATGGAAGCATTGCATCACCTGTTTCCATCGGTTCCTATTTTACATTTACGGCATTTTTTCAATGCGCTTACAGGTGCGCTCATGATGATTTTTACCGGACTTTTGGCTTACCGATTAAGCGGTAAAAACTGGATGACCGGCTGTATAGCGTTGCTGTTTATTGTATTTTCTCCGCGAATTTTCGGAGAAAGCATGAACAATCCCAAAGATATTCCTTTCGCTTGTGGCTTCATGATTGGTGTTTATGGTTGGCTTGCTTTTCTGCAGGATTTTCCATCAAAGTTTTTGCGCAACAGTATAATTATAGCCGTTGGATTTGCGATCGCATTTGGCATTCGCTCTGCAGGCGGTTTACTTATGGGCGTTTATTTTGTTGTGATGACGGCGTTATTTTATTGGTTTAATAAAGACTTTCAAACTCAGGTAAAAGAAGGGAATTATAAATATGTAAAAAAAGCAGGACTGTTTTTATTAGGTGCATTACTAGTGGGATATGCGATTGGATTGCTTGCCTGGCCTTGGGGGCTTCAATCGCCCATTGCCAATCCATTAGCCTCCCTTAAAGAAATGTCTCAAAGAGGGGTTGTGTTGAGGGTGTTTTTCGAAGGAGTTTTCCGACCCAATAATCACATGCCCTGGTATTACGAGCTGAAGTGGATTTGTATGTCCAATCCCGTTATAGTAATCTTGGGCGTTTTGCTTTTTTTCATCTTAATAGGAAAAGCTTTCGCACGTTATGGAAAGGCGGCTGTGTTATTTTTGATCTTTGCGGCTTTTTTTACTCCGCTTTATATGATTTACAAAAAATCATCCGTACATGATACCTGGCGCCATTTGTTTTTCATTTATCCTTTTTGGATAGTCATGGCCTCGCTTGCTGTTTCTTTGATAAATGATTTTATAAATAAGGAGAAGTTGAAAATGCTTCCTCTTGCCATTGCCGTTATAGGATTGATTCCTGCTATTATCTGGACATTCAAATCGCATCCTAACCAGTACGTTTATTTTAACGAATTTGTGGGAGGAATACAGGGAGCAAACGGATACTATGATACCGACTATTATCAAAACAGTGGATTGCAGAATGCAGATTGGATTATAAAAAATGCTCAGCACATTCCCGGAAGAAAAGTAATGGTGGCTTCCAATATGCTCGGTTTTGATAAGTATTTTGCTAAAGATACCGCCTGGCTCGAAGCTTCTTATTTGCGCTTTAATGAAAGAGATCATAAAGGATGGGATTACTATGTTACCTACTCCCGTTACATATCGCCCGAGCAATTGCAAAATGATAAATGGCCACCAGCGAATGTAGTGCATGAAGTAAAAGTGGATGATGTGGTGCTCTCGGCCGTTATAAAAAGAAAAAGCAATGCAAGCATAGCCGCTTACGATTCTTTACAGGCAAAAAACTATGCGGCGGCGGTAAACCTTTACGAAGAATATATAAAAACTGATGCTACAGATGAAAATGTATTTGCCAATTATGGTATCGCTTTAGCTTCGACTGGAAGAATAGATGATGCGGTCAATGCCCTTAAGAAATCTACAGAAATAGATGCCGGCAATCCGCAGTTCTACCAGATATTAGCCCAGCTTTACCAGGCAAAAGGAGATCAGGCGAATGCGCAACAAGCCATGAATCAGGCGAATGCCTTAATCATGCGTGAACAGGAATTGGCGACAGAGGAATAAGAACTAAAGGAATTTTTGAATTCAGTTTTTTGACTTTTGAATTAAATTTGCCGCTTTAAAAAATTAATCAACGCAATGGGTCGCATATTTGAAGTAAGAAAAGCCACCATGTTTGCTCGCTATGACCGCATGGCGAAGCAGTTTAGCCGTATCGGCAAAGAAATAGCCATAGCTGTAAAAAAAGGAGGTCCCGACCCCGATACCAATCCAATGCTGCGCCGGGTGATACAAAACGGTAAATCGGTGAACATGCCTAAAGACCGTATTGAAGCAGCTATTAAAAACGCCCTGGGAAAAGATACCAGCAACTATGATGAGGTCATCTATGAAGGATACGCGCCACACGGCATTGCTATCCTTGTGGTAACAGCGACTGATAATACTACGCGCACTGTTGCCAATGTCCGCTCCCATTTTAATAAAGGTGGTGGCTCGCTGGGCAATAGTGGTTCCGTAGGTTTTTTATTCAATCATATGGGTGTTTTTAAACTCAAAAATGAAGAGTTGGATATAGAATCGCTGGAACTGGAGCTAATAGATGCCGGATTGGAAGATATAGGCGAGGATAACGAAGGAAATATCATTCTCCGTTGCGGGTTTAATGATTTTGGCAATATGCAAAAAGCATTGGAAGAAAAAAATATTACACCTATTTCTTCAGAAATAGAATGGATACCTTTAAATACAGTAGAAGTAACAGAAGAGCAAAGCAATGATGTGCTGAAATTAATTGCCCGTGTAGAAGAAGATGATGATGTGCAGCAGGTTTTTCATAACATGGCTTAGGTTTATTTTTCTCTTCTTTATAAAAAATAAAAACCCGCTCATGAAGCGGGTTTTCTATTGTTCTTTTTTGCTATTATTTCATGGTGGCCGCGTCTTTTAAAAATTGTTGCAGTCCCAAGTCTGTCAAAGGATGTTTCAATAACCCTAAAATGGAAGAAAGCGGACAAGTGCAAACATCAGCACCGGCTTCGGCGCATTGCACAATATGCAGCGGCGTGCGGATGGAGGCTGCCAGCACTTCCGTCATATAACCCTGGTTGTTGTAGATATTTACAATTTGCTCAATCAATTGCACACCATCCCAGTTACTATCATCAATACGGCCAATAAAAGGAGATACATACGTAGCACCGGCTTTCGCAGCCAAAATCGCTTGACCCGCAGAAAAAACGAGTGTACAATTGGTGGGAATATTATTTTCTGTAAACCATTTTATTGCCTTTACACCGTCTTTAATCATTGGTACTTTCACCACAATGTTTTCATGGATTTCACGCAGCACTTTTCCTTCCTGTACAATCTCGTCAAATGTAGTTCCAAACACTTCAGCACTTACAGGACCATCCACCATTTCACAAATGGTATGATAGTGTTTCATGATGGCGTCTTTTCCCTTAATACCTTCTTTGGCCATCAATGAAGGATTGGTTGTTACGCCGTCCAGTATTCCGAGATCATTGGCTTCTTTTATCTGATCCAGATTGGCAGTGTCAATAAAAAATTTCATACTTATTTATATAGCTTGTTGCTGCGAAGATACTATTCTCAAAAATGCTGGCATATTTTTATTGAATTGTTTTATTCCCAAATCAAAATCAAATGATTGTGAACAAATATTCTTCTCATTTACTTAATGCAATTTTCAGTGCCGCCCTTTTTATGGTTGGCTGCAAAACCCATTTTGAAACCCAATCCACAGGATTTACTGCAAATAAAGAAGCCAATGTAGAAAGAGGAAAAATGTTGGTGATGAGTTCCTGCGCGGGTTGTCATTACGATCCTTCTACCAAAGCGCTTACAGGTATGCAATATATGGAAACCCCGAAGATCGCTGGTAAAATGTTTTCAGCTAATCTCACGCACAGTAAAATAAGTCCTTTTGGAAAATACAATGATGCGGAGTTTGCTTATCTTCTACGCACGGGTATAGCACGCGACGGTCATTTTATTCCTTATATGCTGCGCCCGAATATGAGTGATGAAGATATCAGCGCCATTCTTGCATTCCTTCGTTCCGATGATCCTGTAGTACAGGCTAATGACCATGTAGCAGGTAAAACGCATTTGAATTTAATCGGTAAAATGGGGAAACCGTTTTTGGGAAAACCACTACCTTATCAAGCGCATATAGCTTCTCCTGATAAAAATGATGCAGTAGCGTATGGTCGTTATCTGGTAGATAATATCGGTTGTTATCATTGTCACTCTGCTGGTAGAAAATTAGATGAAATGCATCCGGGAAAAACAAAAGGTTATATGGCCGGTGGCCGAAAATTTAAAATGCCCAACCAAACTGTGAAAGGTGCTAACATTACTATGGATAAAGCGACAGGCATTGGCAATTTCAGTAAAGAAGATTTCAGGAATGCGGTGCTGCATGCTAAGGATAAAGACGGCAGTAAATTAGCGCCTCCTATGGAAGCCTTCCCGATGACTGATAAAGAAGCGGATGCGATCTTTGCATATATTCAAACTTTGCCTGCGAAGAAACATGATGTGAAATGAATTTTAGCTTTCTTCTTTCTTTCTTTCTTTCTTATTACGCTCTTGAAAGAGTAAGGATAATAGACATAGTTGGGATCAAAATCATCTAATTTTGGGGTTGTTATAAACGACGGGTCTTTATAGTTGTAGATGGGTTTATCAATTATATTCATTGTGGTGCGGCTCCATTTTAAATAATGATAATTGTGATCCTGCGATTTCATGTAAATCATATATACCGCAGCGGGTGTCACCCTTAAATCCCAAATATTAGGATAATCCTCCGGCTGGATGTCCTTCCACATTTTCTCCAGATAATTCATCTCAATGTCCGGGTATTGGGGATTGAGGGAAAAAAGATCATCGCTTTTTACGAAGGCAGTGTAGGGATAATCGAAGATGGGTTGCCCGTCTGTATGAGTATAGTTATAGCCTAACAGGTCATACGGTTTTGGAAGAGTTCTGTTTAAATACTCATCAAATACATACGTGTTGTTTTTGTCCTTTTTAAAATAAGCATAGAAATAATTGGAATCATCTTTCCTTTTGTTCCCGAATAGGCTTATGACAATTCTGCCGTCCACAACGCCCGTTAGAAACGGCTGTATATTATAATACAATTTGTTTTTCGTAGGATTCTTTATGTGTCTTACCAACCTGGGCGCTGTTGATGTTGAAAAATCAATGTAGTTTTCAAAATAGCTGTGGGCGATCAGTTTATCTTCTTTGAAAACAGCTAATGTATTGAAATAAGCGCTGTTGGTATCCAGTGATTTCTGCAAGGTATCGGTCTTGGTAAAATAAAGGTAGAGATGAGCGAGCAAAGCGTAGGTCGTATCATTTTGTACGACTACCGAGATGATCTCTCCCATAGATTTTGTGGTGAACCTTGAGCTGTATTCGCTTACTGTTTTATAACGCGCTTGCCATTTATCGCCGTAGCGCATTTTATAGGCATTTTTTATGATGTCTTCTGTAAGCTTTGGCGAGGGTAAGGAGGAGCCGGAGTTTAAATCGAAGAACCTGACTTCTTTGGTTATTTTGTTATAAGCATATAAGCTTGTGGGTAACGAGGCAAACCAACAGCTGCCGGAGAACACATCATCTTGAAACGAAAGCGTATCGCAGTCGCGAGTTCGGTTGTTGAGAAAAGAAATATTATCTCCAAGTCGAACCAAGGGTAGTTTTATCATTCTTCCATTTTCTTCATTGTATAAGGAAACGGTGGAATTGGCCATAAGACCGGAATTGGCAAAGTGATTATAAACGCTGTCCGACCAGTAAACTTGTTGCGCCTTGATGTCAAATTTTTTTATTAAGTAGGCAGAATCCCGAATGTATTTTCCCTGAAATACATACACTTTTTCATAATTTTCGTCCAGCTTTTTTAACAGCGATACCATGTCTAAGCAGTTATGACATTCTTCCACATTGAGCGTGACGTAGATCTTTTCTTTTGCCCAACTAGCTTTACTAAAGAATATTAATATTGAAAGGAAGAGCAATAATATTATCTTATTCATTGTAATGAAATAGTTAAATAAACAATTTTATATCATTAGCTTATGTAGTCGGTCTTTGCCGACTCCCTCATAAAAAAACTCTTATACCTCCATTCCCACATTATCTTTTTCCGCCTGTACATTCTTTTTGGTAAGCAGTAAATAAATACTGATAATGAGCCACCCGATCCAGAAAAGATAAACGCCTATGTGAAAACGTTCGCCCATTAAGCGATGTGAAAAGTCTTTGCGAAAATCAAGGTAGCTGAAAATTAATCCTGAAACAGCAGTCAGCAGAGCGATAATATGGATAATTTTTGCAGTGCTGTGTGCCAATGTTTTTTGCGCCAGCGATTGCAAAGTATATAAGGTCATCAACACAAGAAAAACTAAAGCTGCGCCTTTGTACCATACTTTCAGAAATGTGTATTCTTTATAAAATAATCCCATTCCTATTTTTCCAACCCAAGTGGCATTGGACAACATAATACCTGACAGCACAGAAAGAATCAAAAGAAAAAAACTTAAAGAAGTTGAACGTTTCATACAATAAAGTTACTGAGGGTTAATGTCAATTTTGAGCGGATCAATATCCATTTCCTGGTTGGATACTATTTCCTGTACTTCCGCTACCGCATCGGTATTTTCTTCGTAAAAGATATAAAATACGTAGCGCTCTCCTGCATGTGTTTGCAAAGAAGTAATGTTGGAATTGACCACATATACGGCTTCATTTTCTTTCAGCCACTGGTTTATTTTATCTTGTAGCTCCTGTATATTCTCTGCCTGAAATAATTGAACTTTATGCATGTCAGAAAAACTTTAAAAACATTTATTCTCCTACGTTCATGGAATCCTGCAATTCTTTTTCTTTGTCCGAAGCATCTTTGAAGCGGTAATGAAAGCCAATTGATAACATGATGTCGTATAAATGGTAAGACATATCGGCGGCAGGTGTAGTATAAGGAGCTTTCGCGTCATATTGAAGATTGAGATAACGGCCGGCGAGTTCTACATTATAACCTAATGTTTTAGACGCACCCCATACAGCGCCAATTTGCAAACCCGCTACAAGTCCGTTACCGCCGTCGGGCGCGCGGTAAGATTCATTGGGTAAACGTGTTTGAGAGTTATGTCTTGCCACACCATGGCCCACAGCCGCACCGCCATACATATAGCCATTTTTGGTAAATACTTTTCCGTTGACGATAGCGCAGACAGAAGTGTAGGTTTTTGCCAGCACAATTTTTTTATTGTCACCGCCTACCGTGCCGCCCAGATAATAAGGATAGCTTTTATCCGATTTGCGGGTAAGTTGTGTAAGTGAAATATCCAAGCCGGCTTGCAGATGATCATTTACATTATAAAGTCCTTTCAGTGACACCATCGGATTCAAAGGCGATTTATCTCCCTGATAATAGAGATTGCCGTTTGGGTTGGTGTTAATGGCTGCGCCTAAATTAAGACCGAGTTCTATTTGTGCCTGAACATGCAGAGAAGTAAGTAATAAAATGATGAATGTAAATTTTTTCATGGTATTGTTATAATAAGAACACAAAATAGAAAAACATAATTATGGCTTTCGGAAATTTGAAGGAAAATATTACAACTCCATAAATTAAGCTTCCTGTGGAACAGAAATATAATGCTCCATAACCTCCTGTAAAACCTCTTCCAAATTTTCCAAAGTATCGAATGTTACTAATTTCAAACGATACTCTTTTATATTGGGCAAGCCTTTCAGGTAATTTGCATAATGGCGGCGCATTTCCAGGATGCCGAGTTTTTCTCCTTTCCAGGCTACGGAACCGTGAAGGTGTTTTCTGCAAGCCGCAATTCGTTCTTCTATTGTAGGAGGCGGTAAAACTTCTCCTGTTTGCATATAATGTTTAATCTCGCGAAAAATCCACGGATAACCGATTGCTGCACGGCCGATCATGATGCCATCCACACCGTATTTGTTTTTATACTCCATCGCTTTCTGCGAACTATCAATATCGCCGTTTCCGAAAATGGGAATGTGAATACGCGGGTTGTTTTTCACTTTGGCAATCAGCTCCCAGTTGGCATTACCTTTATACATCTGCGTACGGGTGCGCCCGTGAATGCTCAGTGCTTTTATGCCCACATCCTGCAAGCGCTCGGCCACTTCTTCGATGTTTTTTGAGCTTTCATCCCAGCCCAGTCTTGTTTTTACAGTTACAGGAAGTCGGGTCGCGTTTACACAGGCTTTGGTAAGTTTTACCATTAAATCTATGTCTTTTAATACTGCGGCGCCGGCTCCTTTGCAAACGACTTTTTTTACAGGACAACCGAAGTTGATATCGAGCAGATCGGGTTGTGTGGCGTCAATAATTTTTGCGGATAATGCTAAAGCATCTTCATCGCCGCCGAATATCTGAATGCCGATTGGCTTTTCATAATCGAATATATCCAGCTTCTGCCGGCTTTTTATAGCATCGCGGATCAAACCTTCCGATGAAATAAATTCTGTGTACATGAGGTCTGCTCCCTGCTCTTTACATACGGCACGAAAAGGCGGGTCACTTATGTCTTCCATCGGCGCCAGCAATAAAGGGAAATCTCCCAACGCAATATTTTCAATCTTCACCATATCGAAAAAAGATGTGCAAAGGTATGAAAGAGAGTTTGCTCATACATTGCCTGTAAAAAATTTAGGCTTATGGTGTAAATGGTTATAACTTTGCGGGCTTTACCATTTCCATTTGTCTGTGGGAAAACATAATAGACTGACCGCCGCAGGTCTTATCATAGCGTTGGGTATCATTTACGGAGATATCGGTACTTCGCCGCTGTATGTAATGAATGAGATTTGCAATCACAAAATCATTACAGAACACCTTATCGTAGGCGCTTTATCCTGCATCATCTGGACGCTTACTATGCAAACTACCATAAAGTATGTGCTGCTGACGCTGAATGCGGATAATAAGGGAGAAGGAGGCACTTTCGCTTTATATACACTGGTGCGGCGGCACAGCAAATGGGCGGTTTATCCGGCAATGATCGGCGGCGCCACGTTGCTTGCAGATGGAATGATCACGCCTCCTATCTCGGTTACGTCCGCGGTGGAAGGTTTGCAGAATGTGCCCGGCATAGCGCATATCACAGATTGGACGATTATCATTATCGTACTGAGCATATTGGGAGGGTTATTCTTTTTTCAGCAGTTCGGAACCGCTTCTATCGGCAAGGCTTTTGGACCTGTAATGTTTGTATGGTTTTTGATGCTCGCTGTATTGGGTGTTATGCATCTGGCAGATGAGGTTCACATTTTCAAAGCCCTAAACCCTTATTACGCTATAAAATTTTTGGCTACGTATCCTAAAGGCTTCTGGGTGTTGGGCGCTGTATTCCTTTGTACTACGGGTGCGGAAGCGCTTTATTCCGATATGGGACACTGTGGGAAGCAGAATATCCGTTCTTCATGGGTCTTTGTAAAAACCTGCCTTATTCTCAACTATCTGGGGCAGGGAGCATGGCTGCTTTCCAATCAAAAAGGCGCTTACTGGAATTCCATGGTTATCAATCCTTTTTACGAGTTGATGCCTGGTTGGTTTTTATATATCGGTATAGCCATCGCTACACTTGCCGCTATCATAGCCAGCCAGGCAATGATCTCAGGCTCTTTTACCCTGATCAGCGAAGCCGTAAAACTGAATCTGTGGCCGAAAATGAAAATCAATTACCCTACGGTAGAACGCGGACAATCCTTCATTCCGGGTATTAATCTTTTACTTTTTATAGGTTGTGTATTGGTAGTATTGTATTTTAAAAAATCAGCCAATATGGGTGCGGCCTACGGGCTTGCCATTACGCTTTGCATGATCATGACCTCCGTTCTTTTCTCCATTTATCTTTTGATAAGGCGGGCAAAAGTATTCTGGATCGTTACTTATCTTCTCGTTTTTCTTACTATAGAAATTTCTTTTTTGATTGCTAACTTAGAGAAATTTCCACATGGAGGTTATGTTGCACTGATCATCGCATGTTGTCTTTTTATGACGATGTTCATCTGGCACAAAGCGCGAAAAATAAAAAATCGTTATGTGGAGTTTGTAAGGCTGGAAGATTATACCTCTATTTTACAGGAGCTGAGCAACGACCGTAGTATTCCCAAATATTCTACGCATCTGGTATATCTTACCAGCGCCAACAATCCGAAAGAGATTGAACATAAAGTCATTTATTCCATTTTGTATCGCAAACCCAAACGAGCGGATATTTATTGGTTTGTGCATGTAGATGTATTGGATAATCCTTATACGGCAGAATATGAAGTGCAGACCATTATCCCGAATGAAATTATCCGTGTGGAATTTCGTCTTGGATTTCGTGTAGAACACCGGATACAAGCCATGTTCCGGCAGGTGGTGGAAGATATGGTGGCCAACAAGGAAGTGAACATTGTAAGCCGTTACGAATCGCTGAGCAAGAATAATGTAATGGGAGATTTCCGTTTTATCGTCATAGAGAAATTCCTTTCGCGGGATAATAAGCAGCCGCTTTTGCAACGTTTTATTATGAAAGGTTACTTTATTTTAAAGAAATTCAGCCTTTCTGAAGAACGCGGTTTTGGGTTAGATACATCAGATGTAACCATTGAAAAATACCCGATTGTGGTATCTCCTGCAAGGGAAGTATTCTTGAGAAGAGTCAGTGAAGATTAACTTCTGTTTTTTCAAATAACGGCGAAACCTTTACTTTCGCGCCATGTATCAACAGCTTCAAAACCAGCAGCTCACTGCCATTGCACAGGAATTCGGATCTCCCGTATATGTATATCACGCCGAAAAAATTACCGGGCAGTTTCAAAAACTGACTCATGCTTTTCAAGGACATCCGACCCGCTTTTTCTATGCCTGCAAAGCCTTATCCAATATCAATATTCTTAAACATATTCATGACATTGGCGGTAATCTGGATTGTGTAAGCATTAATGAAGTGAAGCTGGGACTAAAAGCCGGTTTTGAGCCGAAACAAATTCTCTTTACACCCAACTGTGTGGATATCCATGAGATCATGGAGGCGACAGCATTAAATGTAAATATCAATATTGACAACATTTCCATTCTCGAGCAGTTTGGCAATAAATACGGAAATACTTATCCTATTTGTATTCGTATCAACCCACATATAGAAGCCGGAGGCAATTATAAAATTTCTACCGGTCATATTGATAGCAAATTCGGTATTTCCATTCATCAGATGCGGCATATTGAACGCATTGTGAAAACAACAGGATTGCACGTGCAGGGTTTGCACATGCATACGGGAAGCGAAATCAAAGATGTGAATGTTTTTTTACGTAGTCTTGAGATTATGTTTGATATGGCTACGCATTTTAAAGAGCTGGAATTTCTGGATTTGGGAAGCGGGTTTAAAGTGCCTTACAAAGAAGATGATCCTGAAACGGATGTGGTAACATTGGGACAGAAACTCACAGAAGCGGTAAAAGAATTTGAAAAAGAATACGGTCGTAATCTGGAAATTTGGTTTGAACCCGGAAAATATCTGGTGAGCGAATGCGGATATTTCATAGTAAAGGCAAGCGTTATCAAGCAAACAACGGCTACAGTTTTTGTAGGTGTCAATTCGGGTTTCAATCATTTGATAAGACCCATGTTTTATGAAGCTTATCATAAGATCACCAACATTTCCAATCCTGATGGCGCGGAAAGAATTTACACAGTGGTAGGCAACATTTGCGAAACGGATACCTTCGCCTGGGATCGTGTAATAACGGAAGTGCGCGAGGGAGATCTACTTTGTTTTCATAACGCGGGCGCTTACGGTTTTGAGATGAGCAGCAATTTCAACTCCCGCTTAAAACCTGCGGAAGTATTGGTAAAAGATGACGAAGCTTATCTCATAAGAAAGCGCGATGTCTTTGAAGATTTGCTAAGAAATCAGGTTGAATTATAGAAAGTGGATGAGAGATGCTTCAGTAGTAAGTTTTTATCTCAACTCTTTTTATAGCTGCGTTTTCAAATACTCCGCTGCATATCTTCCTTCATTAAATAAAAGATCAAGCACAGAAAGGTTGGCGGTAAATCCGTTGCGGTCTTCAAACACTTGGTAATAATGGGGAAAACGGTTGCTGTTTTTGTCGTTAGGTTTTATATTTCTGATGTCGTGTGTGTCTGGATATATTTTTTTATAAGCAGTCAGATAAGTTGTTTCGAATGATAAACCTAATTGGTTTTTGATCCATTCAAAAGAGGCGAGATTAAAATCTGTAAGTTGTTCGTAGCGCTGTAGGAAAAAATCTTCGAGCTCATCTTTATAATATTCGAAATAAGGTGCACGGTTGTAAGAGGAATATAATGAGCGCCAATGCTGTTGTCGCCAGTTTTCTGCATACGATATTTTTACATCCTGCATTGCGGCGCGTTGGTTTCTGCCGGCGAGCAAGGGTAAGCTCAGGCATTGAATTCCATGTGCTGCAGCAATATAGTAACGATTGCGAAAACTTCGCTTTTCAAAATGCTCCGCCATATCCAAAGCTACATGAGTGGCTTTGCTTAATAAACTCCAGTATTCAATATTTCCAAAAGGCAAAACGGACGCGACAACGGTATTAAGACTTTCCAAACTTTAGATTTTGTAACTTGCAAAGTTGTATTAAAAACAGGTATTTCCACAATTTCAAAAAAACATATAGCTCAGCGTGCGCGGTACTAAATTTCTTTCTTTTTTCTTGTTAAGCCTTTCGTTATCAGGTGTGAATTTTAAAAGTTTTGCATTGCAGGCCGTGATGACACATAACATCTTTTACTCGCCCGACAGCGGCAAACTCAAGCCTTATGTGGAAGTTTACTGGGAGATTGATCCTAACACGATTTTATTTGATAAAAAAGATAACCTGTGGACCGGCAAAATTCAAACGGACATTCAGATATTCAAAGGCAATACACTCGTTGCAGATGAACATTATATTTTACAAACGCACCCTATAGAAGAAGTAAAACAGTTGTACACACAGCGCATCATGGATTTGAAACGTTACGCGTTAGATACCGGAGTGTACAAACTTGAGGTGAAACTTACAGATCTTGTACGAAAAGACGGCGTATTCGATTATTCAAAAAAGCTGATTATTGCTCCGTCCTCCAAACCATATTTCAGCGACATTCAGTTGGTAGATACACTGATTTCTTCGTCAGCCGCCAATATCTATCAGCGCAACGGCAACCTGCAAATACCGCTTGCCACTAATTTCTTAGATGAAAACAGGAAAACCCTGAAATATTACGCGGAATTGTATCAGTCTTCATCAGCGTCAAATGCGAAAGAGATTTTGGTCTCTGTATCCAAAAAAGAAAATGATCACGCTATTTTCGGATTGAAGAAAAACTATCCTGTCAATCATACGCTTCTGGAAATAATTGAAGGGCAAATGAACATTTCTGTGTTGCCTTCTGGAAATTATTATCTGAATATACGCTTGCGGGATTCTAACGAACAAGATCTTTGCACCAAAACAATCTTCTTTCAGTTGCTTAACAGCAAACCCACTGCATACAAGCCTTCGGTAGATACAAGCGCTACAGCCGCTACCGATACTGCAAATGGAAATAAACCCACCTACATTAATCTTAACAAAACGTTCCTTTCAAAATATACAGCCGAGCAGATACGTATGATCCTGAAAATGTTATTTCCCATTGCCGATCCTACCGAACGCCTGAACATCAATGATTTTCTTAAACGTCCGGATGATATGTATGAACGCTATTTTATTTACAATTTCTGGATGAAGCGAAACAGTAAAGACCCTGAAAAAGAATGGAAGGCTTACACCGAGAAAATAAAATATACCAATAAAAATTTTGCAAGCGCAATGGTGCGGGGCTATGAATCTGAAAGAGGAAATATGTATTTGAAATACGGAGAGCCTGATGAAAGAATAAAAGCAGAAAATGAAGAAGGCGCTTATCCTTATGAAATCTGGGTGTACAATACGCTTAAAGATCAGGCAAACGTATATTTCCTGTTTTATCGTCCGGGCATGGCAGGCTCAGATTACCGGCTTTTGCATTCTACACTCAATGGCGAACGTTCCAATAGAAATTGGCAAAGAGATTTATATATCAATGGGTCTCCGGTAAGCACCAATTCCCGCGCAGATCAATATTTTGGAAACCGATAATCATGCAATTGAAATTCTATAAATACCAGGGAACGGGCAACGACTTTATTTTGCTCGATAACAGAAAGAAATTAATCTCGCTTACTCATGATCAGATTTATTATTTATGCGACCGGAAATATGGTATTGGCGCAGATGGTCTGATGCTGTTGGAAAAAGAAGAAGGTTATGATTTTAAAATGGTGTATTACAATGCCGATGGCAATGAAAGCACGATGTGCGGCAATGGTGGACGATGTATCGTTGCATTTGCCCGGAAACTGGGAATTATAAAAACTACTGCGAAATTTTTTGCGATTGACGGGGCGCATGAAGCTGTGATAGAAAAAAATCATATCGTACAGCTGAAAATGACGGATGTAGAAAATATAAAAAACGAAACGGATCATTCGTTACTGGATACAGGCTCGCCGCATTATGTACGTTGGGTACACGATATCGAAAACCTGAATGTTTTTGAAAACGGAAAAACGATACGGAATGAAGAACGTTTTCAGCCCAAAGGTATTAACGTGAATTTTGCACAGAAGGGAAATGAAAAAATTATTGTCCGCACTTACGAACGTGGGGTAGAAGATGAAACATTGAGTTGTGGCACAGGCGTTACAGCGGTTGCTATAGCATCCGTAGCGGAAGAAATCGGTTTGTTTACTGTCAATATAGAAACTCCCGGAGGCGGGTTACTTGTGACTTTTGAAAAAGAAACGAAGCACAGCGCAAAAAATATTTTTCTCTCGGGTGCCGCTACTTTTGTTTACGAAGGCGTTATTGATTTATAAAGCAATTTACTTTACCGAAACATTGACATAGTTTTCAATAGGTAAGCGCTTGGCTATTGATCGTGCGAGTGTCATTTCATCCGCGTATTCCAGTTCGCCGCCGAAAGCGATGCCGCGCGCTATGGTTGTTATCTTCACCGGCAGGTCTTTCAACTGCTTGGCAATGTAATACACCGTAGTATCTCCTTCAATAGTGGGGCTTAATGCCATGATTACTTCTTCCACATGATCTTCCGCTACACGTTGTTGTAAGGATGTAATGGTCAACTGGTCTGGTCCGATACCATCGAGCGGAGAAAGGATACCGCCCAACACATGATACAACCCGTTGTATTGTTGTGTACTTTCAATGGCAATGACATCCCGTATATTTTCTACAATACATACTTGTTGATATTGGCGGCCGGTGTTGCTGCAAATACTGCAAACTGCTGTGTCGGAAACATTGTGGCATTTCCTGCAAAAAACAATTTCACTGCTCATTCTGGAAATGGCCGTAGTGAAGTCAGCTACGTTTTCTTTGGACGTTTTCAATAAGTGCAATACCATACGCAATGCAGTTTTTCTGCCGATGCCCGGCAGTTTGGAAAACTGTTGTACCGCGTCTTCAATAAGCCTGGAGGAAAAAATCATAAAATAGATACAAAAATAAGAAAAGTAGTGCGCGTAAAGTGGCTGTGCATTCTAAAAAAACATAGTTTCGCAGCAAACAAAAAACAATTGTATTTATGAAAAAAGTATTATTAAGCGCTTTGACTATGGGACTTTGTTTTTCAAGCTTTGCCCAAATGTCGAAAAAGGTAGGAGTAGATTACAAGCAAAAAATGTCTATTCCGATACTATCAAAAGATGCGATAGCGGCAAAAGGAACTGCTGACGGCGACACGATTTATGGTGTTTTAAATTTTTCTTCCAGTCAGTTGAGTTTGGATTCTTTAGTAAATTATCAGGTAGGTATGGACAGTGGATTTATTTATGGTCCTAATCCATTTGGCGACCAGGCTTGGGGAGAACGTTTTGATTTTAATGGTGCAGACAGTGCAGTACAGGTAATAGGTACATTTGCTTTGTTTGGCGGTACTGTATCTTCCAGCTCTACTCATGCTATCAATTTTAAAGTATGGTCTCAGGGAGCTATAACTCCTATAACAGGTTCCAATTATTCCTGGAGTGGTTTTCCCAGTGGAGTACTGACTACTTCTCAAAACTTTCCGGTTACTGCTTTGGGTATTGGCGCCAGCTCTTTAACACCTTTCTTGTTTTCATCTCCTACTGCTTTTATAGCGGATTCTTTCTTCGTGGGTTATACAGCAAATTGGACATTCCCTGCTTCTAACGGTGATACAATAGGGATTTTGACCACTCGTGATGGTTACAGATATGCTCCTTTATACTTTTTGGCTTCTAACGGAGATACAATTCTGAACGTGAAAAATGCTACGCAATACAGCGATAACAGCTGGAATGATGATTTTTTCAGTAATTTTCAATTAGCACATCATTTGGCAATCTTCCCTATCCTGGTTGTAAATTACACTACTTCATTTAAAGGTATTACGAAAAACAATCTGACCTTCTTTGGCAATTATCCTAATCCTGCGACTAACCGTACAAACATTAAGTTTGCATTGAACAAAGCGGAAAATGTTACTGTTACTGTTACCGATATGACCGGAAAAGTATTGCGCAACATTCAGCAAAATTATACATCAGGTGAGCATACAATTGCGATTGAAACATCTGAGCTGACTGCCGGAAATTATTTATATGTAGTTCGTACAGCTGCAGGCGAGGGTATGGGCAGTAAGTTTACGGTTGTTAAATAAAATATTGATATTAATGCTATGAAAAGAGAGCAAAACTGCTCTCTTTTTTTATTTTATGGGATATTTTTATAAGACATGTGTTCCTTTATCTCTTCTGTTTTTTTTCTCCATATTTTTTTCAAAAGCGTGGCTGAGATCGATACTGGTTTGGTTGGCTAAGCAAAGCAGCACCCACAGTACGTCCGCCATTTCATCTTCCAAGTTTTTGTCAAGATCTGTGGCTTTGGAGCGCTGTTCTCCGTATTTGCGCACCATTACTCGTGCCAGTTCCCCGGCTTCTTCCAATAATATTCCCAGGTTTGTAAGCTCTTTATAATAACCGGCTTCAGTGCTTTTTATCCAGGTGTCCACTTGCGCCTGCGCAGTTCTCAGAGTCAGTTCCATAATTGTTGATTTGTTAGTTTTTTACAAAATAATGCAACTTGATTTTATAATTGTCAATATCCCGCATTACATTTGGTTGATAGGTCGTTTATAACCCCTGATTTTGTAAAAAAGAATATGCAGCCATACAATTCCGATATAGATGCGGCAAAAGCATTAACCGAAAAATTCGCTATACTAAAGAAAACGATTGGCAACGTGATCGTGGGGCAGGATGAAGTGATCGAAAAGCTTATCATCTCTATTTTATGCAATGGGCATAGCTTGCTGGTAGGTGTTCCCGGCCTTGCGAAAACACTCCTTGTAAAAACACTTGCAGATGTACTGGAGTTGTCTTTTAAACGCATACAGTTTACACCGGATTTGATGCCGAGCGATATAACCGGCGCAGAAATATTAAATGAACAACGTCATTTCCAGTTTTTAAAAGGACCCATTTTTGCCAATATTATATTGGCTGATGAGATAAACCGTACACCGCCCAAAACACAGGCGGCGCTATTGGAGGCCATGCAGGAGCGCAACGTTACTGCCGGAGGTACCCTTTATAAACTGCCGGCTCCTTTCTTTGTATTGGCTACGCAAAACCCCATTGAGCAGGAAGGCACTTACCCATTGCCAGAAGCGCAGCTGGATCGTTTTATGTTTATGATCATGCTTGATTATCCGAGCTTTGAAGAGGAAGTGCGCATTGTAAAAACTACAACGGGAACAAATGTCGCGTCGCTGGAGAAAGTATTGCACGGGGAAGACATTCTTTATTTTCAGGAATTGGTAAGGCGCGTGCCAGTGCCGGACAATGTATTGGAATACGCTGTAAAACTAGTACATAAAACCAGACCTTCCACCCGCGACGCACAGGAGGTGACAAAACAATATGTGGCTTATGGCGCAGGACCTCGTGCATCACAATATTTAATCTTGGGCGCTAAATGTCATGCACTTTTAAAGGGGAAATACTCGCCCGATATAGAAGATGTGCAAGCGATGGCTTTGCCCGTATTGAGACATCGTGTGGTGCGAAATTTTAAAGCCGAAGCCGAAGGCATCACTCAGGAATCTTTAATCAAGCAATTATTATAATAACAGTACCTTATGCAAAACCTAACCGCAAAAGCAAAATTCTTAAAGAAAGACCTAATCCCCAATATTCAGAAAATAGCTCCCGGCACACAACCGCTTTGGGGTAAAATGAATCTGCAGCAAATGATAGAACATTTGGCGGAATTTGTAGCGATGGCTTATGGAAACCCAGTAATGGAACTGCTTACGGAAGAAGAAAAATTACCGCAGATGCAGGAATGGCTGAAATCGGAAAAGCCTTTTAAAGAAAATACACCCAATAAACTGTTGCCCGAAACGCCTTATCCGGTAGAGTTTGCCACATTACAGGAAGCGATAGACGATTTGCAGACAGAACTCAATAATTTCTTTCAAGAATTTGATACCGTAAAGAAAAAATACGTTTTGAATCCATTTTTCGGCGAGTTGGATTACGGTATGTCTATTCAGCTATTGTACAAACATACTACGCATCATTTGCGTCAGTTTGGTATTAATGTATAACCTGGGTGCTGTCGGTTTTTGGCGCATAGCCATACACGAAGCAAACATACTTTTCGAAATAAAAAACCTGCTGTAAATTGGTTTCTATCTGGTGCGTTCTTTTCTGTTTTTCTTCTTCAGGAAAGCCACCGGTATATAAAAAGTACACCGTGTCTTTTACATTATTAGTGACTGCTGTATAATTGCTGTCCCAGCTCATAAGATGCGCACCGCAGAGGGATTCATATTTTTGATGATCAGGTTGTATTCCGGTATAATAGATATACGTGGGCGTACTTGCTGCATGAACAAAAAGTTGATCGCCTTTTACATTTTTGGATTTCAGATAATCCATACCTTCGGTAATTTCATGAAAACCCAAACGTTCATGAAACCAGTTGAACGCGTTGAAAGAATTGATCATAATATATCCCAAAATAAGAATGGCAATCTTAAACACCGGAAAACGAATGCGCCAGAATACATCCAACCCGATAGCAAATAAAAGAACAAGAAGCGGCAGCAAAAACAAACTTACCCGCATGATAAGCGAAAACTGATTTAACGCCGCTGCCAGAAGCGTGATAAATACAGGCACCGTGATAAGCAGGAAAAGATGAAAACGTTTTATGAAAAGATAGATCAGCGCAAAAGGCAACAGTAAAAACGCTGCTTTATAATTATACATCCCATAGCCGGTTGCGTTGTTGATCAGCTCTTTTATACGTGTCCAGTTATGTTGCCATTCTTCGCTGTTTTTAGGCATTCCGTAAAGAAAATAGTCGAAATGATAACTTTGTAAATAACTGGAATTGATCTGTGGTCGTAGAATGGTGAAAAAATATACCGCGAATGCAGCCATCCAAACGCCCGCCAATCCCAGCAACAACATTGTGTAATCCCATTTCTTTTCTATGAAGCAAAGCCATGCATAATACAAACCGACAGCGGTAAGCATAAATACAGAAGGCATGGAAAACAAAATCGCTGCAATGCCCGCTATACTCCAGTATATAAAAAACTTTTTCCTGGGTGCAGTGAAAATATCAATACGCAAGGCAAGCCAAAGTAAAAACAATACAATAAAGCTGTCGGAAATATATTGTTTGATGGTAGCTGAAAACTCAATAAAATAAGGACTGAAAGCCACAAGCGCCAATGGCAGCCATGCAAGATTTTTATCAATCAGCCTTTTGAGAATATCATACAACAAAACCAACATACCACAGCCACATAACAGCGGAAAACTTTTCAGCACTTTTTCTCCGTAGCCGCCAATAATCGCCGATAATTTTTCTACCCAGAGAAAAAAAGGTGGTGCGTATTGCTCATAATTCAGTGGCTTAAGCAATCCTATAAATCCTCTTTCAAACAGGTTGCGCACGATATTCGCTTCATCAATAATGAGGTTGCGGTTTTGAAAATAAATGACGAGGCGAAGCACAATGCCCACAGCGATGACCAGCCATGCCATGGCAGTAAAAATTTTATTTACAGAAGCTTTTCCTGAAGCAGCTTTCATGGGCTTGTTTGCAAAGCAAGATACAAATACAGCAGATAGAAATTGATAAACGGTTGTTTACTTTTTTCTCAAATTAACGTTTTACTGCTCTTACCTTTGCTTTTCAAATTTTATAATATTGTGACTCAGCAAGATTTCAGCAGCATTAGTCCATCAGCAAAATCTCTTCTGCTGATGAAAGCTTATACTAACCTTCCCTTTGCCAAAGAAACTGCGGCGCTCCTGTCTAAAGAAGAAGCTTTTGGTCTCAACTTTGAGAAAAAGGATTTTTGGTTTTGGATACGCGTCATGCATTTTGAGCTTCGATACCGAAGCATTGATCAATTGCTGCAAGAAACACACTGTAAAAATATTTTAGAGCTTTCCTCGGGCTATTCCTGGCGGGGCTTGGATCACTGCAATAAAGATGCTGCAGTTCATTATTTGGATACCGATCTGCCGGAGGTGATAGAAGTCAAGCGTGCGATGGTAGCAAAATTGCAATTGGATAAAGAAGTAAAAGGACATTATGAATTGCATACTTTGAATGCTTTGAATGAACAGGATTTTGAGCATATCATTGATTCATTTAATGATCAGCCTCTTGCCATTGTGAATGAAGGATTGCTGATGTACCTGAATACAGAACAGAAAAAGCAATTGTGCGGAATTATTCATAAAGCCCTTAAAAACAAAGGCGGTTACTGGATCACCGCAGATGTATATTTGAGACGATCGGAGACTATGCGCGCAAGCCTGCCGCAGAGCCAAAAAGAAGCTGCTTTTTTTGAGCAGCACAATGTTGAAGAAAATAAATTTGACAGCTATGAAGCCGCGCGAAAGTTTTTTGAAACGCAGGGTTTTGAATTGGTGAAGGAAGCGGTTGTAAATTATCAAAACCTCAGCGTAATGCCGCAACTGATGAATGTGCTGCCCGATAATATGCGCAACAGTAAAGAACCGCCACCTAAGATACAGGCTACATGGATGCTGAAAGCCGTGTAAGTTTTTATAATTAATTACGAATATTTTCTACCTGCAGAGATTGTTTAAGTTGCTGTAGCGTCCGTCTTTTTCTACAACTTACCATGCTTTTTTCAGATATTCTTCAAAGTAAAAATCCTGTTTCGTTTAAATCCGGATTTTTTCTTTAGCATAATCCGGATTTAAAAATCCTTAACCAGTCTGTGCACTGTGAAAACACTTATACCAAGATGTTGCGCTATTTCGTTCAGCATGATAAATTATCTTTTATCCCGCAATAAAAAATCCCTTGCAAAAGAATATTACAAGGGATGCGATGTTTAGTGCGGAGAGAGAGGGATTCGAACCCCCGGAGCTGTTACACTCAACGGTTTTCAAGACCGCCGCATTCGACCACTCTGCCATCTCTCCGCGTGCAAAATAATAGTAAGGGATTTGATTTTCAAAATTGTTTTTCAGAATGTTACTTTTTTGCCGAAAGGGATGTTAAAAAACATGAGTTGGTGGCTATTGTAAAGCCTTGGAAGAAAACAATCCTGTTTTATTAAAGTAACTTAGAGAATATGAAACATTTATCATTAACATTGCTTTTCGCTTTCAATATGTGCATTTGGCTTACAGCCTGCGCACAGCAGCACCCGGAAAAATCAAAAACATTTCAACAAATGAATCAATCGCAAAATCACCCGGCAACAGGCAAACATATAGACACCGCTACATTCGGAGCCGGTTGTTTCTGGTGTACGGAAGCCCAGTTTCAACAGCTTGAAGGTGTGGAAAAAGTAGAATCAGGGTATGCCGGCGGGCATGTGGCTAATCCTACATATAAACAAGTGTGCACAGGAACTACCGGACATGCTGAAGTAACCAATATTTATTACGATCCGTCCAGGATCAGTTTTGATGAGTTGTTAGCCGCATTTTGGGTAGCACATGATCCCACACAGCTCAACAGGCAGGGAAATGATGTGGGCACCCAATACCGCAGTGTTATTTTCTATCATAACGAAGCTCAAAAAGAAAAAGCAGAAGAGTATAAACGAAAATTAAATGAAGAACATGCTTATACCTCAGACGTTGTTACGGAAATTTCACCTTATACAAAGTTTTACAAAGCAGAAGATTACCATCAGAACTACTATAACGAAAATGGCGCCCAACCTTATTGCATGATGGTTATTCGCCCTAAAATGGATAAGTTTGAAAAAGTATTCAAGGATAAGTTGAAAAAGAAAAAATAACTTACTTACCGGAAAAATAAGCAGCTAAACATTCTTCTTCTTTTTCACGCATCTGTTGTTTATCTCCGGAGATTTTATCTTTAAAGCCACAAAGGTGCAATATGCCGTGAAAGAGGACGCGATGCAGTTCTTTTTCATAGCTCACTTCAAATTTCTCTGCATTTTCTCTTACACGCTCAATGCTGATGTATATTTCGCTTTGCAATTCGTTTTCGGTTTCGCTGAGATCAAAGGTGATGATATCGGTAAACGTATCGTGCTGTAAAAAATCTTTATTGATCGTAAGTAAATACGCATCACTGCAGAAGATGAAGCTGATGTCCGTTTTTTTTATTGCTTCGCGATAGCGCAGAATGAGCTGTTTTAAAAACGTGGAAAGCCGGCGTTTATCTTTTAACCCAGACTTAATATCCTGCTCATAATAATGAACCGCCATATACAAGTTTTATAAATTAAAATGACGGTAAAATTACTTGCTTATTTTTGCAATCGATGAATACGGAGCAAGAAACTATTGTGCAGCTTTCGCAACTTCCCAAAGGCACCAGGGCTGTCATTCATACCCATCAGCAAGCCGAGCAGGAGCTGACGCTTATGGAAATGGGTTGTATACCCGGTGAGCCGGTGCTGGTAGAAATGATAGCTCCCTTAGGCGATCCTTTAGCTATAAAAATTGCAGGATATTATTTAAGTATCCGCAAGGCAGACGCTGAAAAAATATTGGTTATTTTGGTCTGAATATCAGAAAAGACAAACGACAGGAAAATTATTCATTGCAATTATCATTCATGCACATAGGTTTATATTTCGGAAGCTTTAATCCCATTCATACAGGACACCTTATTGTAGCCAACCATATTGTGGAAAACAGTGAAATTGATAAAGTGTGGTTCGTGGTATCCCCGCATAACCCTCTGAAGGAGGCACATACCTTGCTTAATGAATATGACCGTTTGCATCTGGTGGAACTTGCCATTAAAGACAATCCGAAATTCAGAGCGAGCAATGTTGAATTTCATTTGCCCAAACCTTCTTATACTATAGATACACTTACGTATCTGAAAGAGCGATTTCCTTTGGAAACTTTTTCTGTAATCATTGGTTCGGACAGCTTTCAGAACATACACCGGTGGAAAAATTTTGAGCAATTAGTTGCTCAGTATTCCTTTATTGTTTACAACCGTCCTGGGTTTCCCGTTACAACGACTCATGATGCAAAACTGGAAATTATGAATGCGCCTTTATTGGAAATTTCTTCTACTTACATTCGCCAGCAAATAAGAGAACAGAAATCCATCCGGTATTTAACGCCCGAAAATGTACAGCGTTACATAACCGAAACAGGGTATTACAAAGTATAATGAAGATGGCATGAATTTTTTATTTTTACGATGAAATTTTTTTAGCAACAATTTTAAAATAATCACTTATGGCTAACACAGGGAAAACCGTAGCAACATTATTAATAGGCGCAGCAGTGGGCGCGGCAGTGGGTTATGTACTGGCTACCGACAAAGACACAAGGCAGGAAAGCCTGGACCGCATTAAAGACCGTCTTACCGAATTGAAAAATAAGATCGGCAAAAAGATACCTCATGATTTGGAAGAGGAAATTTATAATGCATAGTTTCGTCCATGTTGAATTTCATTAATAAATGGAAAGATAAAATAACTCACAATGTGGATCTTCGCATTGATCTCCTGAAATTGGATTTCATTGAAAGAACGTCCGGCATTCTGAGTTATTTTATTTTCACCATTATTTGTCTATTACTCGCGCTTTGTATTCTGCTTTTTTTAGGCATGGGCTTGGGCGAATATTTTTCTAAAGTAACTGACTCCAACGCGTTGGGATATATTATCACCGCAGGCATTTATATTCTGCTGTTTTTTATTTTGGCGCTTGCCCGAAAACCCATCGTTCGTCTTTTTCTGGGCATCTTTATCAATATCATGACGGATGATGAAGACCTTGACAAGGATTAATATTTTTATAAAAGCTCTGTTTAAATGAAACTTTATTCTAAAAATCTTTCCAATCTTCATGCGCTCAAAAAAGAAAAAGAGCGTTTGCAAAAAGAGCTGAATGGGCGTGATGAAGGCAAAGATAAAACTGTAAACAATCCTTTACAGAAAGAAGAAAAAAGGGAAAGTTTTATTTCGGGTTTACTTTCAGGGGCTACATCGGGTTCAATGCTTACTACTCTTTTAAATGCAGCACCTACTGTCATTGACATTGTAAAAAGAGGCTCTTTATTTCCAAAGAAAAATACAATACAGAAAGCGGTTGGCACATCTAAAACAGCTAATATAGTTTCTATAGTGGCTAAAGAATTTGTTGGCGGCTACATCAAATGGAAGATTTTGGAACTGACTTATAAAGGCATTAAGAAAGCATTGAAATCAGACACTGTAAAAGAGCTGAAAAAGAAAAAAGTTCCTTCGCTGAAGAAACTTTTCAAAAAATAAAATTCCCGAATTTTCTAATGTTCGTGAAGCGCCAGTAACGGTATTGTTATTTTCCTTACTAACGATTTTGTATGGCTTTTCTTAAAGATGCTTTCGAAAAGGGAATGCGCATGAGGCACTACCACGAGCCAGTCCATATTATTCTGAGCTAAAAACTCCTGAACGCCTTCATCAATACTTTCTTTTTCCAGAAAATGATAAACAGGTTTTACAGCTTTAAGAGACTGATGGAGTTTGCTTCCTTCCATATTCAGTCGCTGTTCATCGCTGCTTTCATTCGTTTGCTTGTCTATGTACAATATATTCAGCTGTGCGTTGGTGAGCTTTGCTAATTCAATCAATTCCTGTGCAAGGTCAAAATCTTCATTGGTTTTAAAATCGCAGGAGTAGCAAATGTTCTTAATGCTGTTGTATTTATAATCTCCTGGAATGCCCAATACAGGAACCTTTACATGACGCATCGCACTTATCAAATTGCTGCCCAGCCAAAATAATTCATCTTTATTGGTGCTGTTGCCCAATACTATTAACAAGGGTTTTCTTTCTTCTGCCAATTCCTGCAGCGTATCTACTATATCTCCAAAACTTATATTGTCGGTAATAGCTACATCAGGATAATTTTTTTTACAATCATCAACGATAGATTTCATTCTGCTCTCCGCTATTTCGCGTCCTTCATCCAGCGGCATTAGCGGCATTGGGTTTTCTCCAAAAGAAACCGGGATAACAAAGCTGTGCACTATGGTCAAAGGAAGTTTATATTCCCGCGCAAGCCCGCAAGCATAATCCACCGCATTGGCAGCAGTTTCAGAAAAATCGGTAGCGACTATTATATAAGACATATCTGTTTAGCTTTTGGCCGTTTTTGCTTTGAATTTGTTGATGGCGTTTCTGGTAAAATCACTCAAAACAAGTGTGCCACTGATACCAGCTCTTTCTGCCAGCAGTTGATCCCAATGTTCAGTACCACGCCAGAATATTTTTTTCAATTCCCACATCGCTTTCGGGCTACTGTGTGCCAGTCTTTCTGCAAGATTTTGTATGGCATCATCCATATCACCGATGGAGCTGTGAATCTCAGCATACAATCCATGTTTTTTCGCCCACTCTGCAGAGCGCCATTCCGTAGCATCTATCGCCAGTTGTGAAAAACAGGATAATCCAATCTTTCGCTCTACTGCCGGTCCTACTACAAACGGACCAATACCTACAGCCAACTCGCTCAGTTTTACTGCTGCATCTTCAGTAGCTATTGCGTAATCAACAGAAGCAGCAAGTCCTACTCCGCCACCTACAGCCTTTCCCTGTATGCGACCAATTATCAGTTTATGACATTTGCGCATTGCATTGATGACATTGGCAAAACCGCTGAAAAAAATATGTCCCTGATCTTTATTTTCTATCGCTATCAGTTCATCAAAAGAAGCACCTGCGCAAAACGCTTTTTCTCCGGCGCTTTTGAGAATGATGACGCTTACGCGTTCGTCAATGCTAAGATCGTTTATGGTCTTCGCAAGATTATTGAGAATAGCGCCCGGCAATGAGTTGCTGGCCGGATGATAAAATTCTACGCTGGCAATGCCGTGTTCTATTTCCGTACGTACGTGTCCTTCGGGGTGTTGCATATCAACTTTTGATTTATGCGCTAAAAATAAAACTTTATCCATACTTGGCGCATGAAAAATTTTCCGCTTCTTTGCAAAAGGCAATGCAAATTTTCAAAAAAATACTGGTAAAGCAGTCTTTGATCGTCAAAGTGGTAATAGCATGTATGCTTTTATGGGGAGCGGCTATGGCTTGTTTTGAGATTAAGCCTTTCTGGCATGATGAATGGCGGCTTATTTATAATCTGAAGTTTAAAACACACACCACTTTGTGGGGAGATCTTTTTTATACACAGCAGTTTCCGAGAGTGTACCTGCAATTATTAAAATATTTTACCGAGGCGTTTCATTACAATTATTTTTCGCTGCGTGTGCCGGCATTTCTGGTGGCTGTGGCGAGTGTCTTTTTATGCTGGTATTTAATGAATCGCATTTTTTATAAGGACTCGCCGGTTAAATTTCTTTTTGTTCTCATCCTTCTTTCGTCCAATACATTCATTGAATATTTTGTACAGACCAAGCATTATGAAATGGAGATCTTCATGAGCCTGGTTGCGCTCTGGCAATGTCTTGAAATTATTTATTGGGATAAGAAATGTTCTCTTCGTTTTTTATCGATATCGGTAAGCTTATTAGTCGCACCATTTTTCAGTTATACTTATCCTATCGCGATTGCACCATTTTTTATAATCGTTCTGTTTCAGTTTTTCACTATAAAAAATCCCAACAGATACCTTTTGTTTTTTCCTGTTCTGGCATCTTTATGCGGGATCGCATTGTTTTATTATATAGATGTAGCGCAGTTGATGGCAGATGAAGAGATGAAACTCTTTTGGAAATTCAGAATGATGAGCGAAGGCGGCGGCTGGTTGAAAACATTTGAAAAACTCTGGGGATTTTTTGCCAAAGTGGGCGCCGGTTTCGTGTTTGAAATCGTATTCGGAGTTTTAGGAATCTACGCATTTTATTGGAATGTACGCCGCAGTATCTGCAAACGCAGTGCTGCTTTTTCCGCTTCGCATCTTATTATATGCTATGCTATCGGCGTTATCATTGTCTCTATATTTTTATTTCTATTTGGAAAACTGCCTTTGGGAGAACCGAAGTTTAATTGTTTTGCGGTTCCTGCTTTGGCATTGCTTATTGTAAAAACGCTGGAAGCTTATTTGCAAAAAGAAGCCACGAGAAAATATGCCGTGTTTATTGCCGTTGTCATTTACCTTGCTGTGATCGGTAATATTTTTTCTTCGATGATCAATACATTTACGTTGCCCGAATATGCAAAAAGAATGACTATTTATCATGCAACGGAAAAAGCGATTGCAACCGCGCAAAAAAACAAGCTGCCAATTCTGGTAACAGTAAATGTCGCGTTTCCCGATGATTTGAACAGTTATATGCCGGGTATGGAAATCATGAGCGCGGCGAGTGTATTAAAAACTTTTCCGGCTTACGATGTGCAGCAGGCAATTCCTGTTTATTCAATTGAGAAAATGGCAACGGCACATCTTACTGCCGATAGTCTTCATCTGCCCAGCTATATTGCCGGTGACGGTGAGCATTATCGTTTAATAAGCAAAGAGTGAAAAACTAAGATCAGCTCTTGTAAAAAGATCAGTAGATGTTTGTACAGTCTTTTTGCTTAATCTTTTCGTTGCACCATCGTCAGGATCGTAGCCACGCCCACCAATGGATTTTCTTCATCTTCATCCAGCATTTCCACCAACCATTTTACGATGCCGCGTTTTATCATTGTTTTCGGTTCGTCAGGATTTTCCGTTACATCGTTGGGCAGCTTTTGCTTACAGGTAAAACGAATATGAATTTTCGCACCAGGATAAACAGGCTTTGTAAAACGCAATTCATCAATACCATAATTCAGCAACACCGGATTCTTTTCATAGCTGTCCACAAACAAACCCGCAGAGATACTCATAATAAAATAACCATGCGCTACTTGCTGATCGAACATCGTTCCTGAAAAATCAGTAGTTATTTTATGCGCATAAAAATTATCGCCGCTCAGTTCTGCAAAGCGGTCAATATCTTCAGAAGTAATTTCTCTTGCCGCTGTTATTAACTGATCGCCTACGTTCAGCTCTTCATAGTATTTTTTGAAGGGATGTTTCTCTGTTATAGTTCCTTTAGCGCCTTGCTGATATACATGAGTAATGGCTGTAATCGTAGTGGGACTTCCTTGAATAGCTGTGCGATTAAGATAATGCAATACACCGCGTTTACCGCCCATTTCCTCGCCGCCGCCTGCACGTCCCGGACCGCCGTGTATGAGCATCGGCATAGGCGAACCATGTCCTGTACTTTCTTTAGCGCAATCTCTGTTGAGAACCAGAATTCTTCCGTGCATAACCGCAGCGCCAAGTACAAACTCGCGCGCCAGCCGGTCATCAGCTGTAATCAATGAACATACCAAGGAGCCTTTGCCCATTTTTGCCAGTTCAATGGCATCTTCAATTTTATCATAAGGCATGATGGTGCTCACGGGTCCGAAAGCTTCGATATTATGTACATCCGTTTTGGTAAAAGGATCATCATTGAAAAATACCAACGGAGGAAGGAAAGCGCCCTTATTTTTATCAGCTCCTGTTACTTCAAATTTTTCGAGGTCGCCAATCACCAGTTCCTGCGATTTCGCAAGTTGTCTTACTTTCTCCTTTACTTCTTCGCGCTGCGAAATACCTGCTAACGAACCCATCCTTACACCTTCCACAGCCGGATCGCCCACAATCGTTTGCGTAAGTCTTTTCCCCAATGCGATCTGTACATCTTCCACTCTGTATGCAGGCACCATGATACGTCGTACCGCTGTACATTTCTGTCCGGCTTTGGTGGTGATTTCTCTCGTCACTTCCTTTATAAAAATGTCAAACTCCGGCATGTCAGGTGTTACATCCGATCCCAGCACACAGCAGTTGAGCGAGTCGGCTTCAAGATTAAAAGGTACAGCTTCTTCTACCAGGCGAGGATTTGATTTGAGCTTTTTCCCTGTTTCTGCCGAACCTGTAAAAGTTACCACGTCCTGATTTTTCACATGATCTATAATACCACGTGCCGAGCCGCAAATCAGTTGCAGAGAGCCTTCAGGCAGAATGTTGGATTTGATGATTTCTTCAAATACGGCTTCGGTAAGAAAAGAGGTAAGTGTTGCAGGTTTTACAATTGCGGGAACACCGGCTAATAAATTCACTGCTATTTTTTCCAGCATACCCCACACCGGAAAGTTGAAAGCGTTGATATGAACAGCTACGCCTTCTTTTGGCGTCATGATATGATGACCGATAAATGAACCGCCTTTGGAAAGAGGTACAGCGTCGCCATCTACATAATAGGTCTCATCAGGAAATTGGCGGCGCAAACTGGCATTGGCAAACAGATTTCCGATACCGCCTTCTATGTCCACCCAGCTGTCTGATTTTGTTGCACCCGTTAAAGCGCTTAACTGATAAAAATATTTTTTCTTTTCCAGGAGATGCATTGCGAGGGCTTTCAGCATTCTACCGCGTTCATGAAATGTCAGTTTTCGCAAAGCCGGTCCGCCAACTTTACGGGCATAATCCATCATTGCTGCAAAATCCAAACCTTCGCTGCTTGCTGTGTAAATGGCATCGCCGGTGATAGCATTATGAAGTGTTTCTCCTTCTTTATCAGCCGTTACCCATTTGCCTTCCGCATAGTTCTTTAATTGTGTTAGCGCCATAATCTGTGTTCTAAATAAGAGGCTGCAAAATAGTGTTTTTTCTGCGAGGATAGCTGACGGTGCTTATCCAGCCTTTTGTGCATTTAAGTCATAAGATTTTTCAGACTTCAGAAAAAATGGTTCCACTTTTTATAAGGGATAAAATTTTAAAACCGTACAAGCCAACCTATAAAAACCTTTTTATAATAACACTACCTGGCAGTGACGAGGAGATTTATTCCATTCTGGGCGGGGTTATCAGTACAGGAATAGTTGCATGGCGTATAACATATTCCGCCACTGAGCCGGTCAGTATTTTACTAATGGCTGTGCGCCCGTGTGTTCCCATAACGATTAAATCTGCCTCCCATTCTTTAGAGATGTTGATGATTTCCTGTTCGGGAATGCCCTCTGGTGTAAAACGCTCAATGCGGTCAACACCATTATACAAACGGATAAATTGCCCGATTGTTTGCTCCGCTTCATTTAATAAAACGGTTCCACTCTCTTGGGGCGTAATACCTAAGTCCGCACTGACTATTTCTTTCGATTTATCAACTACATACAATAATCCGATGGTGGCTTTCAAGGCATGTGCCAACGAAAAACCTGCTTTGGCGGCTTTCATTGATTGTGCGCTGTTATCAATGGCGATCAATATTTTTGTATAGTGTGCTTCCATAACGTTACTGTTGATTTATTTAACTATAGTAATTCCTCCTATCGTTGCCAATAATCCTACAATTACACTTAACAGTATATACAGCATAAAGTAGGTATAATTTCCCTGCCTGAATAAGCTGATAGCTTCATAAGAAAAGCTGGAGAAAGTTGTGTATCCACCGCATAAGCCCGTTATAAGAAACATTCTCCATTCCAAAGTCAGCGTTGCATATTTATCAGCAAAGCCGTACAATAATCCGATTAAAAAGCAGCCGGTCACATTGACCAGAAAAGTACCGGCCGGGAAACTAATATTGACCAGCTTACTTACTCCAAGCTGCGCCAGATAGCGAAATATGCTGCCAAGTCCGCCGCCGAGTCCTATCATTAGTATCGCTTTCATGTTATTCGGCATCCCAAAATTCTACTTCTTTATAGATCACTACTTTTTCACGCAGCGAATCCTGATGCTTCAGGAAAAATGCTTCCAGCTTTTCTCTTTTATCCACCAGTTCCACACACATTGCCAATTTGGAATTATCGCCTTCAACGCTAAAAGTAATCACTTTGCCGTCTGTGGTAAAACTTGTATGAGTACTGTGTGCCGCAGCGTTGAGGATACCTTCTTTCCGTGCATCCTGTAGTAAGTGCATATAAGTAGATTTTGGAAACAGTTTTCGAAACAGACTTTTTGTACCATGCTGTACTTTATGAGCAGGTGCTATATAAATTTCCAGTTTGCCTAATGAATGATGTTTGACCTTCTTTACCATAATTTTCTGTTTTTGATACGCTTTTGCCTTACCTCCTGCAGTGTTTCATCGGTATGATGGTTTAATTTAGCTACTTTGGAAACGCCTACTCTTTGCGCATGGTAAATGCCGGAGTGACCACTAAAATAATAAGCGGTAAAACATGCCACAGCATAATACAGCACATTATCAGCACCGAATAGTTCTACTCCCATGATCGTACAGGCAATAGGTGTATTGGTTGCTCCCGCAAATACCGCTATGAATCCGAGCCCTGCCATCAGATCCACCGGTGCGCCGGTCAATGAGGCGATAGCATTTCCTAATGCAGCACCAATAAAAAATAATGGCGTTACTTCACCACCCTTAAAGCCTGTTCCGAGCGTAATGGCTGTAAACAACAATTTCCACAGCCAGCTAAAATAAGTAGCACCGCCGGGAGAAAAACAGGTAACAATAGAAACTGCATGAGGATCGGGATTGCTTACGCCCAAACTCAGATAATCCTGTGTACCCAGCACATAAGTAAATGCTATGATAACCAAACCACCTGTTGCCGGGATCAGCCATTTTATCTTAATCCACCGGTTACTGTAATTTTTAATAGTATGGGAAAGTTCGGCAAAAAAATATCCTGCAAGACCAAATGCAACACCGGCTATTATTGCTTTAGCTAACAAGAGGAAGTCAAAATGAAAATAACGGAGGAAAATAATACCCTTGTCTGTAAAATTGATTTGATAAGGAGTATGATGAATACCCCATGCAGAACAAACTACATCTGCCAGTACACTGGCAATAAAACAAGGCATCAGAGCATCGTGCTTGATCCTGCCCAATGCCAGCACTTCTAAGGCAAAAATAGTGCCTGTAATAGGTGTCCCAAACACAGCGCCAAACCCTGCGGCAATACCGGTCATCAGCAAAGTTTTTACATCTTCCTGCGATAGTTTGAACCATTTGGCAAAGAACTGGGCGATGCTGCCACCAATCTGAACAGCCGTACCCTCTCTGCCTGCGGAGCCGCCAAACAGGTGCGTAATCACTGTAGTCAATAATACCAAAGGCGCCATCCTGAATGGGATACCACCACCCGGATCATGTATCTCATCCATAATGAGATTATTACCACCTTCGGCATTTTTACCCAAAAATTCATACAGGAAGTGAATTAATATCCCGGCAAGTGGTAAAAAAAACAGCAGCGAAGGATGAGCAAAGCGAATGTTCATGGCTTTGTCCAGCAGCCATAAAAAGAGTGCAACGAGAGAGCCTACCGTTAAAGAAACAGGCAATACTAAACAGGTCCACTTAAAGAGATAAGAAACAATAAATATGTGTTCAAAGGAAGTTGTTAATTTTTTCATTCCTACAAATTATAAATTGAACATTCAAAAAATCCAATAATTTGTAGGCGCCATCAGCTCAAAATCAGGAGCGGTTCAAGTAGGAAGACACCATTTCCTATAATTGTAAAGATCAAAAGTAAATTTTTTTTACAAAAAGTTCTAATGCACTCATCAGTAAATAAATCAGCGCTAGCATGTCGTGCAGTATTACTTATTTTCTCAGTAACTTTTCAACATTTGGTGTAAAACAAATTCTCCCGTCCTGATTTATAGCCTATTACTTTACGCTCTGTTTGGTTGAACTTAATATTTTGAAAATATAGCGTTCATTAAAAGGGAATCCGGTGTAAATCCGGAACTATCCCCGTAGCTGTAAGCTCCGCCAAAGTTGTTTATTTCTCGCGCCACTGTTTAAAAAAACGAACGGGAAGGCTTTTAAACAACGGAGTAAGTCAGAAGACCTGCCGACAATTTTTAGTAACAACGCTTTCGGAGGAAAAGCAGGTACTGAATGGCTTTTCCGCATTATCGTCGGTTTATTCTTTTCAGCGCTGCATCTTTTTGTCCGTTAGTAAAATTTGGAAATTATTTTACTATGCAATACGAAAACGAAATTTTGCTGAAAGAAAACAAAGACCGTTTTGTTATTCTTCCTATCAATTATCCAAAAATTTGGGAACACTACAAACGCCATGAAGCCAGCTTCTGGACTGCTGAAGAAATTGATTTAAGCAGTGATTTAAAAGACTGGGAAAATCTGAATGACGGCGAGCGTCATTTTATTTCTCATGTGCTCGCATTCTTTGCGGCAAGTGACGGAATAGTAAATGAAAACCTTGCTGTAAATTTTATGAGTGGGGTGCAACTGCCCGAAGCACGTTGTTTCTATGGTTTCCAGATTATGATGGAAAACATTCACAGCGAAACCTACGCATTGCTTATTGATACTTACGTTAAAGATGCTGCCGAAAAACACAAATTGTTTCACTTCCAAGATTTATACACGCAGGGTTTTAAGCGGTGAATTTATTATTGTAAACAAACACCTACTGAAAGACTTGGTGCAGCTTGGTTTGTGGGACAATGCCATGAAAAATAAAATTATTACAGCCAATGGTTCTGTTCAGCATATTGAAGAAATACCTGCCAATATAAAAAAGCTTTACAAAACCGTTTGGGAAAAAAACAACGCAATATTATTGATATGGCTGCCGACCGTGGCGCATTTATCTGCCAATCGCAATCGTTAAATTTATTTGTTGATAATCCTAACACAGCAAAGCTGACTTCGATGCACTTTCACGAATGGAAAAAGGACTGAAAACAGGTATGTATTATTTACGCACACAAGCAGCAACACAAGCTGTTCAGTTTACAGTAGAAAAGCAAGGCAGCAAAGAATTGGAGCCTGTTATCCCAAACCCGGAAAGTAATAACAACACAAAGATTACAGATGACATTGATCTTGTGCAAACCTCTGGTGCTACTTGCAGTATGCAAGACGGATGTTTAAGCTGTGGCTCTTGAAAATTATAAACTATTTTATAGCAAATGAATAAAGACGAGAAAATTCGCCAATCTGAAACGCGCATTTTTAAAGCCGTTTTCCCAAACACAACCAATCATTATGATACTTTATTCGGAGGAACTGCCATGCAGCTTATGGATGAAGTTGCTTTTATTGCTGCAACACGCTTCAGCCGCCAGCGAATTGTAACAGTGAGCAGCGATCGTATTGATTTTTAAAAGCCCATTCCGACAGGTACCATTATCGAACTTGTGGGCAAGGTAACCTGTACAGGAAATACAAGCCTCAAAGTGCGGGTGGATATTTTTATAGAACAGATGTATTCTGAGGAGCGGGAAAAAGCCGTAAGCGGTGAATTTACCTTTGTAGCGATTGACGAACATAAAAAGCCGGTGAAGATTGCCTGACGGTGCGGCGGTTATAGCAAAATAAGGAAAATGGGCAAAGGGGTTACTTTATTTTAATTCCTTTGCTTTCCAGCAGCTTGTAGTAATAAGCGCCCATATCCTTTACAAGACGCTGATAGGAAAATTTTGATTGTACATATTCTTTGCCGAAGTTGCCGAAACTTGTTCTTAAGTTTTCGTCTTCAACCAGTTTCAGAAGTGCCTCTGAAAATTCTTCGGCGTTACCGGGTTCTGTAATGTAGCCGGCTTCCCCGTTAATCATAATATCCGATACGCCGCCAACATTTGTGGATACAATGGGCTTGCCTGTGGCCTGCGCTTCGATGAGCGAAACTGGCGTGCCTTCATTATGTGATGTAAGCGCTACAATATCAATTCCCGTAAGCACTTTGTCAATTTCTGTAAGCCAGGAAGTGCATATCGCGGTCGCCTTTCTCGTGTCTTCTGGATAATAAGCGTAGTCAATAGATGCTGCTGCGAAATGCTGTTCCATACTTTCCCGCATATCACCATCGCCTACAATGATGAAACGTATTTTTTTCTGTGTCTTGTCAAGTAGCTTTTTGGCTGCGGCTACAAAAAGTTCATGATTTTTTACAGGCACTATTCTTCCGATAATTCCAATCGCAATTTCGTCGTCATCTATCTGATACTGGCTACGAAAATCACTGCGCTTCATTTCAGGTTTTACGGAAAATTTATCCAGATCCAAACCCAAAGGAATAATTTCAATTTTTTCTTTAGGACATATTTTATAAACATCGGCTAATTCATTGCGCTGACTTTCGCTAATTGCTACAATGCCTGTAGATTTTTTTGCAAGGTATCTTTCTATCTGTATAAAAGTTTTGGTAGTAAACTTGTTGAAATAACTATGAAAAACATGACCGTGAAATGTGTGAACGATTACCGGTACTTTGCAGGCGTCTGCGGCCAAACGTCCTATTATTCCTGATTTCGCCGCATGTGTATGTACAATGTCCGGCTTATATTCATGAATAATCTCCTTGATTTTCCGGTAAGCGATGCCATCCTGTAGCGGAAATATTTTTCGTTTCATTTCTTCAACCACTACCGGTCTCAGCGCCAGATCCCGTAGCAGATAATCGGCGCCCTGTTCATGATCGTCTTTTCCGCCAATGACCAAAGTGGTTTCAAATTCGGGTTCCATATACTTACTCAGATAAGTAACATTGATAGCCGGCCCTCCGATTATCAAGCGATTATGAATACGAATAATTCGTGGCATGAGAGGGCGTAAAAGTATAAATAATGAATTAGTGAAACGTGATTTTTTAGTTAATGAGATATTTCTTCCACCAATATTGGAATACTATTAACGCCCAAACTGTGGCGTGGCTGTCGCCGGGATTGCTGCTGTGCAGTTGTTTTTTTAAAGCCTCCACGGCATCTGCATTGAAAATGCCTTGTGAAAGAATGAAGTTTTTTTCGAGTAGATCATCGTTTATCAAACTCCAAAGCTCTTTTCTGAACCAGCCCAGCAACGGGATTTCAAAACCATGTTTGGGTCTGTTATAGATTTCTTCCGGAAGCATTTTGCGGAAAGCGTCCTGCGCAATTTTCTTTTTCAGATTCGCATCTATTTTATAAGAGGCGGGAAGACTGAATGCAAAATCCACAACCTGATAATCCAAAAATGGGCTGCGTACTTCCAAGCTGTTTGCCATACTCATCATATCTACTTTTACGAGCATGTCGCCGGGTAATACGAGTTGCATATCTGCAAGCAGCACTTCATTAAAATCATCTGACTGAAGAGCTTGAAGCAGCCCTTTTTTTTCAGCATTCATTTTTTCGGTGTTCACCATTCCTCTGGCTTCTTCGCTCAAAAGATGATTGGCGGTTACGGCGGTATTAATAGATGCCCATCGCCAATACCGTTCCCGCTTATCAAGTTGCGCACCTTCTGCAAAGCGATGCAGCTGCCGGAATAAATTAGTGACTTTATTATTTCTTCCTTTCGGCAGCAATTTCCACAAAGGAAGTCCGGATTTTATCAGCTGATTTATTGTTGAAGCCTGGCGCATTTTCCATTCGGCGGCGTGTTTGTTATAGCCTGCAAAAACTTCATCACCACCATCACCACTTAGCGAAACTGTAACATGCCTGCGCGTGTTTTTACAAAGAATATAAACGGGAATGGCCGATGAATCGGCAAAAGGCTCATCCAGATAATCCAGCACATCATATACATGCTCTAAAAAATCATCATTGGTAAGAGAAAAAACGGTGTGTTCTGTTTTGTACATTTTTGCTACAAGTTGCGCATATTTCGTTTCATCGAAAAAAGGATTGTTTTTATAACCTACGGAAAAAGTATTGAGCTGTTTTGTATAACGACTTGCCAGCGCCACCACTACCGAAGAATCAATTCCGCCGCTTAAAAACGCTCCGAGAGGTACATCCGCTATCATCCTTTCCTGCACGGAAGCATCCATTTTTTCTATCAGTGTTTTTTGCGCTTGCTCATAGCTATACTGATTATAATTTTCTTTATGGATATGGATGGAATAATAGGCAATCGGTTTTTCAATGCCGTTGGTTTTTATATAAGCGTAATGAGCGGGCTGTAATTTTTTTACATTCTTTAAAATGCTTTGTGGCTGCGGGATGTAATTGAGCTGCAAATACTGATGCAAAACCGTATAATCAATTATTTTAGGAATATTCCATTCTATTAGCGCTTTCATCTCCGAAGCGAAGGCTACACATTTTTCATCTGCATAATACAGCAATGGTTTTTTGCCATAGCGGTCTCTTGCTAATAAAATTTCCTGTTTCCGGTGATCGTAAAACGCAAAGGCAAAAAAACCGCTCAGCCAGTTGAGGCATTCCACGCCATATTCGATTAGCAGATAAAGCAGCACTTCCGTATCGGAAGATGTTTTTGGTCCATTAATACGTTGCCATGTTTTTTGAAGATAATCTTGCTCGAGTTGCCGGTAGTTAAGAATTTCTCCGTTGAAAACAAGGGTGTACCTGCCGCTTACATCCTGCATGGGCTGATTGGCTGCATTGGAAGTATCGATGATGGAAAGCCGCCGGTGTCCCAGCGCTACTTTGCCGTCATTCACATAGTTTCCACAATCCGGCCCGCGCAAAAACAATTTGTCGGTTGATTGTTTTACTTTTGAGAGGTTGGTTACAGCTTCTTGCTGCAAAGCGAAATATCCTGTAATCCCACACATGAAATTAAGATAATAAGTTATTAGCGGTAAACGGACTCAAATATAATGCTTGAACCATTCTGGCAGAACAGATTTAATTTTATTACTGTAATAGATTATTTGCTGCTGCCCTTCTATCTGTTAATCATTTACACGGTTGCTTATTATATCCGAAAGAGAGATTACCCGCCGGATCATCCCTGGTATCCCTATTTCATTACAGGACTTACTTTTAAAATAGCCGGTGCCATACTTATCGGTATGATCTACCAATATTACTATGGAAGCGGTGATACATCTCTTTATTTTGAGCATGCTAAGATTATTAATTCGGCATTAGGCGATTCTGTAGAAAAATGGTTTAACCTGCTGCTGCATTTACCGCCTTGGTATGATGGCGATTATTCTTTTTATATATCCCAAATGGAATGGTATGAAACCACAGCGGAATATACCGTTTCTTCCATTGCCGCATTCATTGGTTTAATTGACCTTACAACTTATTTGCCCACGGCTGTTATTTTCGGAACGCTTGCCTACAGTGGATTGTGGGCATTATTCAAAACTTTTGCCACCAAATATCCTGCCTATACGAAATGTATCGCATGGAGCTGTTTGTATATTCCTTCAACGATCATGTGGGGTTCGGGTTTGTTTAAAGACACGATTTGTATGTTTGGCTTAGGCTGGCTTACTTATGGAACGTTTAAAATGTTGATGAATGCCAACTTTCGGTTTAGTGTAATCGCCATGACAATTTTGGGATTTTTTCTCGTTGCCAAAATCAAAGTGTACATTTTGCTTGCCTACATTCCTGCCTTGGTGTTGTGGATTCTGTTCACATATTCACAGCGTATCCAAAGTGCTTTGACAAGAAACGTGGTGAAA